>Ga0272441_10005743_pt1 | contig 21304 bp, 11 predicted proteins | sample SSMProp6N_FD_193582 | JGI IMG/M metagenome (GOLD analysis project Ga0272441, IMG submission 193582) | Marine sediment archaeal communities from Little Sippewissett salt marsh, Falmouth, MA, United States - SSM-Prop-6N | ecosystem: Environmental > Aquatic > Marine > Wetlands > Sediment ...
TTCAAAAAAGAAAAGGGAATTTTTTAAAGTTGCACTACCCCCTTTCCAGTTGAATTTAGTCCACTGATCACTACCGGATACCTTTACTGACCAGTAATACTGTTTGAGTGGTAGTAATTCTATATCAGGTTTATGGCTTGTTTCTTTTAAATCCTCACGATAATAAATTTGGATACCGGGAGTATAATTAAGCCTATTCGTTTCAGCAGATAAATTCCGTCGGGACTTTATGGCATCCCAAATGGCAAAATCATAAGTTTCACCTTCACCAAGCCCTTTCCATGAAAATGTTGGGCTAAGGGAGTCTACTTGAGGAACATCGCAACTAGGGAGCGGCGATAAAAATCTCCGCCGAATTAGTTTTGGATAGATGGGTTCCAAGCCTTCAAAACGTTGACTTGCGCACCCAAAAATAAAACTTGAAAAAAGCAATAAAGTTGGAATCTTCAATCTCATCTCTGCGTCTCCAATACTGCAAGTTTAGTCATTAGTTGATCCTCGTATGAGGGAAACATCTTGGATAATCTATATATAGCTGCTTCTGATTCATTCTCGATTGTCCATTTGTCATAGGGATTACATACAAGCGTACCAATATAAGTTGCTTCCGATGAATCAGGTACCTCAAATAATGCCGTTATATCTTTCCATCTTTCCATAATCTCCATTGGAAGAATAGGGGGATTGATGATTATTCTATCTTTGCTATTACTGTCATAATAGCTTATAAGGCAATATGTGCCCAGTTCGAGGGAAGAACTAAACCATCCATCTGACTCTACTTTCATTTGAAGGTTTCGTTCGATATAGTTGTTCTCTCCAATCTTTTGAAGAACCAACCACCTAGCAGCGACAGAATAGTCAGGCTCTGGAACAAGAATACGACCAATGACAATGCTCTTCTTCTTTGAAGAGGAAGTAGAATATTTTTGCTCCCAATCATTCGGCACATTTGCAACAGAAAAACATCCAGCTATTATGGTAACAACACCAACAAGCAGAGATGACATCAGATTTTTAGTAAACAACTCCATTTCAATCTCCACAAATTTATGATTATGCTCTCTTGCTCAGGAATATTCTACTATTTCGTTGACTTCTTCCGTTTAATTTCACGAAATCGATTTTCCCAAGCAACTTCGCACTGAAACACTTCATTATCTTTTGGTTCTCATAATATTGAGTGATTTTGTCACACAGATTTTATAGGATCAGACTTCAACTTAAGCTTTGTCGAAAATGCTCTGTTCTTGAAGGTTTTCTTCAATTGCTCGCTCATTGCCGCCACTCCTTAGTTTCTCAGCCATTTGCCCCTGAGTAAAACCATCAAAAAACTCGGTTTTCCCTTGATACGTCTTCTTTCCGACTATCGATTCAATATACACTAATGAGCCGGCAATGACGAGTCTTTTATTCTCTGTTATTTTTGACATGGTTCAAAGTTCCAGGTTCACAGTTCCAGGTTCATGGTTCACGGTTCACCGTTGAAGGAATAACGGAATCAAGGTTTCCAACCGTGAACCGTGAACCCAAAACGATAATTAGCGTGAGAAGCTTTCTATTTTTCCTAAAACTACATATTTGTATATTTAAATTAATTAATCTACATTATTGTAGAATTACGCTTTTTAACATGTCTCGACATGTGGCACTGCAATTCCTTATAATTAAATGACTTACATGCTATTACGTTTTTTATTTTCCGTTTGGCACGCTGATTGCTAATCTTAATGGTCGGGTGGCCGGACTTTGGTCCGGCGATGTTGATGGGCTCGTGGAGACCAAAAAGTGATGGTGAATATAAAGAATACAAAAAGTCGTCTATGGAAACCAGGCTTAATAGGCTTCGTACTTATATTAGCACTGACCGGCGATGTATTTGCAGGCGAGGAGAGATTGACAAAACAGCAAAAACATGTACAACGAAAATCAACGTTGCTTTAAATAACAAAGGAGATAAACGATGAACAAGCCAGGCGAATCAGTCACCGAGGTCTTTGGCTCAAATGTATTCAACGACACGGTCATGCGCGAACGGCTGCCCAAAGAGGTGTATCAATCCCTGAAACAAACGATCGATGGTAATAAGCCGCTGGACCCCGCGAGCGCGGATGTGATCGCCAACGCGATGAAAGACTGGGCGGTCGAGAAGGGGGCGGCCCACTTCTGCCATTGGTTCCAGCCGATGACGGGATCGACCGCGGAGAAGCACGATTCGTTTATATCGCCCACGCCGCAGGGCGGCACGATTATGGAATTCAGCGGAAAGGAACTCAGCCGGGGCGAGCCGGATGCATCGTCGTTTCCATCGGGGGGATTGCGGGCGACCTTCGAGGCCCGTGGGTACACCGCGTGGGATTGCACCTCTCCGGTCTTTGTCAAAACCGACGGCGAGAATACCGCACTGTACATCCCCAGCGCCTTCTGCTCGTATATCGGCCATGCCCTGGATAAGAAGACGCCTTTGCTGCGCTCGATGGACGCGTTGAACAAGCAGGCGATGCGCGTCCTTCGAGTGCTGGAGAATACGACGTCCAAGCGTGTCACGGCAACGCTCGGGCCCGAGCAGGAATACTTCCTTGTGGACAGGTCCTTCTACGAGGAAAGGCTCGATTTGATTCTCACGGGCAGGACGCTGTTCGGCGCGCCGTCTCCGAGAGGGCAGGAGCTGGACGATCATTATTTCGGCGCCCTTCACGAAAGAGTGGCGTCGTTTATGCACGAGCTTAATTTGGAGCTGTGGAAGTTAGGCGTCTCGGCCAAGACCCAGCACAATGAAGTCTCGCCGGGACAATACGAACTGGCGCCGGTCTTTGCCACGGTGAACGTCGCCACCGACCACAATCAACTTGTCATGGAGACCTTGAGAAAAGTTGCTTTGAGGCACGATTTCGTGTGTCTATTGCACGAGAAGCCCTTTGCCGGCGTGAACGGCTCCGGCAAGCATAACAACTGGAGCATGGTCACCGATGACGGTATCAACCTGTTGGAGCCGGGCCAGACGCCGCATGAGGATATGGTCTTCTTAGTCATGCTGTGCGCGGTGATCAAAGCCACCGACAAATACGCCAGACTGCTGCGCGCCAGCGTCGCCAATTCCGGCAATGAGCATCGCCTCGGCGCCAACGAGGCGCCGCCGGCGATCGTCTCGATCTTCCTCGGCGATCAGCTTAGTGACATCTTAGACCAGTTGGCCGCCGGCGGGGCGAAATCGTCAAAGCAGGGCGGAGAGCTTAAGCTGGGTGTGTCCACGCTTCCGCCCCTGCCCAAGGATTGCACGGACCGCAACAGGACGTCGCCATTCGCATTTACCGGCAACAAGTTCGAGTTCAGAATGGTCGGTTCGACTCAGTCCACGGCGGGGCCGATGTTCGTGCTCAATACGATCGTGGCCGACATCTTAAGCGACATTGCCGATGAATTGGAGAAAGCCAAGAACGTTAAAACAACCGCCCAAAAGATACTCAAGCAAATCGCCACGGAACATCGAAGGATCATTTTCAACGGCGACAATTACACTGATGAGTGGATTGAGGAAGCCAAACAACGCGGGCTTCCCAATATCCGTTCGACGGTGGATTCGCTTGAGACGATCATGGACAAAGAGAATGTCGCCGTCTTCAAGCGGCACGGCGTGCTGACAGAAGCGGAATTGCACGCGCGAACCGAGATCCTTCTCGAGGCCTACAGCATGTCCATCAATATCGAAGCAATGACGATGCTGAATATGGCCCGGCGTCAGATCCTTCCGGCCTGTATCGAATATTCATCCGTATTAGGCAGTGCGGTCGGCGCCGTACGTTCGGCCGGGATCAAATCGCCGCCGCAAAAGAAGCTGCTGGAAAACGTGTGTCGCCTGATCGGACAACTGACGAGGAATATCTCGGAACTCGAAAAGACGTTAGCCCGCGTTCAAAAATTAGCCGACACGACAAAGAAGGCCGGCAAATACAGAGACGAGGTCATCCCGGCGATGCAAGCGTTACGCGCCACCGCCGACGAGCTGGAAACCATCGTGGATGCCGAATTATGGCCGATCCCGACGTATGCGGAGATGCTCTTTATAAGATAGCCGAAATGGATCGGTTGCCCCGATATCGTTTTTGGCTCCCCGCGGCCTTGGCGGCCTTGCGGTCGTATGAAATTTTAAAAAAGTTAGAAAACCTGGCACGGATTGACACGGGTTAACACAGTAACGCGTCGGGTGGGGCTTGCCCCACCATCATGCTGAGGTAGTCAGGGAAATCCCTATCCTTTCAGTCTTGATTAGGCGCGTAGAGTATTTCCCCAGCCCCTGATAGCAAGACTGGATCTTTCGCAGAGCGTTCCTCTTGGGATTTCAGCGCTTCAAGTTCTTCGCGAATGACAAAACTGACCGGGACAAGAATGAGCACCACCAGGGATGAAGCCAGGGTCCCCACTCCCAGGGAAATCGCCATGGGGACCAGGAAGAGGGCCTGCTCGTTGGTTTCGAATATCATGGGCCCCAGACCCAAAAACGTGGTGATGGCGGTTAGTAAAATGGGCCGGAAACGACGCTCGGCCGCCTTGACGGTCGCTTCTTTGATGGAAATCCCCCGGGCCAAATAACGGATGCGGGTCATGGCCAAAACAAAGCCACCGTTGACCACCATTCCGCACAGAGCGATCATGCCCAATACACTGAAAATACTGAGGTCAAAACCCAACACAATATGGCCCAGGACCGCCCCGGCCAATCCCCAGGGAATGGTCAGCAACACGATAGCCGATTGGATATAACTTCTCAGGAACGAAGCCATGATAGCGAAAATGGCAAACAAAGAAGCCGTAAGACCGATGCTCAAATTTTTCGTTGCTTCACGCTGCTCTCGCTGCGTCCCTTCGAAGGAGTATCGCAGGCCGGGAAAACGTTTCAAAAGATCCGGCAGCTCTTTTTTTTCTAAAGCGGCTAACACCTTGTTTTCATTGGTCACGTTAACGAGCACATTGGCGGTCACATTCAGAACTCGTCCTCCATCCACACGCTCGATACGCACGGGTGCGGTCGTTTCAATGATTTCCGCGGCCTGATTAATCGGAATCTCGGCACCATTAGCTGCTTTGATTAAAAGCCCTTCCAATCCACTTAGGGACCTTCGGTCAGATTCCGGCAGCCGCACCATGACCCGCAGCTCTTCACGATCGCGAGGCTGTCGCAGTGCTTCTGCCCCGTAGAACGCGTGGCGGATCTGTTGACCTAAATCACGAGCGGTAATCCCCAGGGCTTGTCCGGCCGGTTTGATCTCAAAACTGATTTGCGGCATCTCCTTACCAAAGCCTTTGCGGATATCGGTCACTCCAGGATAACGTGCAACCATCTCACCGAGCTCTTCAGCCGCACGACGTAAGGTATCGACTTCCGTATGAGCCAGTTGAATATCAATCGCCGCTTCGCCGCCGGGTCCAGCCATATAGTCATAAAAGAGGGACTCAATGTCGGGAATGTCCGGTACTTCCGCTCGCCACAGTTCAACAAAGCCGGCGCCGGTTATTTTACGTTGGCTTTGCGGCACCAATTTGCAGGATACGCTGGCTCGATTGCTGCTCCGAGACGCGACCGAGATACTGATACCGCGCACGATTCCCTCCTCGCCGCATTTTTCGATGGCCCGCTTGACCGCGGCCTCAATTAAAAATGCAACCTCTCGGGTTCGAGCCACCGGCGTGCCGGTGGGCATTTCGATCTCTCCCTGAATGTAGTCATTTTCAATGGCGGGATTAAAGGTGAAATTGACCCGGCCACTGAATAGGTAGGCGACGACAACAAGAAAAGAGGAAGCAAAAATCGCCAGGGTGATATAACGAAATCGAAGTGCCGCCGCCAGGATGGGGTGGTAGAAACGCTCCATGGCCGCATCGATTTTAAGCCGGAGTTTGGTTTGGGCTCTGTCGAATCGGGAAAAGATCGAGTCCGGGTGCGGATGCTTCCGGGTGAACGCCAAATGCGAAGGTAAGATAAGGAGCGCCTCAACCAGGGAGACGGTAAACACGGCGATAATCACCGAGGGTAGAATGTTAAAAAAGCGGCCACTTTCTCCCGGCACAAAGAGCAATGGTAAAAAAGCAATAATGTTCGTACTGACCGCAAAAATCACCGGTATGGACATTTCTCGAACGCCCGCCACGGCGGCCTCCAACCGTGGCATCCCCTGGGAAATCTTATGAAAAATATCCTCTCCGACCACCACCGCATCATCGACGACGATACCGAGGGTCACAATAAAACCGAACAGAGAGATCATGTTCACACTGGCGTTCATCAAGGGCAGCAGGATGAGCGAGCCGAGGATCGAGACCGGAATGCCAATGGCTGTCCAGAAGGCAACGCGCAATTCCAAAAGTAATCCCAGTGCGACAAGCACCAGGATCAAGCCAATCGTTCCGTTAAAGGTTAACAGATTGATTCGCTCCTGGTAATCTTCCGTCCGGTCATAGGATACCTTCACCTCGACCGAAGGCGGTAAGGTGGCATTGACCTGCTTAACATACCGGTGTACGGCAGCAGCCACTTTCAAAGGAGGCTGGGATTCGGAAGCGTATGTTCCAATCCAAACCGATGGCTTGCCATTATAATACGATTCCCGTTCGGTCTCCTCGAATCCGTCCTCAATCGTGGCAATATCCCCTAATTTGATCTCAGCGCCAGTATTGTTGCTCTTGATAGGGATCTCTAAAAATTCACTCCCGAAGTATCGACGCTCGGTGGTCTTTAACAGAATATCTCCGCCCGACGTCCGCATGGTCCCGGCGGGGACATCCAGGGCGGCGCGGTCAATGGCGTCGGCTATTTCCCCAAGCGTCAGGTTAAGAGCGCGAAGTTGCGTCTGAGGCACCTCCACCAGAATTTCGGGACGGCGCACGCCCCGCATCGCCACCAGGGAGATCTCCGGCTGGGCCAGTAGGCCGTCTTCAACCTGGTGGGCAAATTGAATCAGCGTACGTTGATCCAAATCACCAAACACCGACACGTACACGACACCTCTACGGCGACCCGTTCCCAAAGAAATAACCGGTGGTTCAATCTCGTCCGGAAACATGCTGATGCGTTGCACCGCCGCCGTCACTTCCTGGAGCGCGCGGTTGCGATCGCACCCAGGCATGATTTCGACCGACACCGAGGCGCGCCCCTCAGAGGCCGATGATACGATTCGACGGGTGAGTTCCAGAGTGCGAACTTCCGCCTCAATGGGCAACAGGATAGATTGTTCGACCTCTTCCGGGCTGGCGCCCCGATACTGCATATCGATATCAACCGTATCCAACTCATAAATCGGATAGATTTCCTGACGGATATTGAGGGCCACAACCACGCCCACAACGATCACAACCAACATCAACAAATTCGCCGCCACATGATTGCGGGCAAACCAGGCCAAAAGCCCGGTCGCGGAAGATGTGTCATTAAACGGGTTACGATCCATATCAGTTTTCCTTTGACGTTCCTGCCACCAGCTCGGAATACGCCGTGGCGGGTTGAGGAGCCACTTCCATACCCGGAAGCGCCACCGGCAAATCGCTCACGATGAGTTGATCTCCTTCTTCCAGGTTATTGGAAATGAGCACCGTTTCCTTCTCGGGCCAGAGAACTGTGGCCGGGAGAATTTTTAACAAATGATCGTCACCAACCACCCAAATCTGGTTGCCTTCCTTCAGGGCGGATCGAGGGATCCTCAACGTATCCTCTAACTGCCCGGCATCGATTTTCACTTCGACATAGCTGCCCAAAAGCAAGGGGAATGGACTATCGGACTTTCGAGTAAGGTTCATGGGATCCGTTACCGACACAACCAGTCTTGCCATCCGGCCGAGGGGATCCAGGTCGCCTAAAAGACGTATGACCCGGCCTTTCCAGGTCGCGGACTCTCCGTTTCCCGTATCTAATATCACCTGCGCTTCCGCCCCGGGCCGGCCCTCCTCGGGAAAATGCACCCATTTGAGTTGAGAAAAAGGAATCGTCACCTGGATCCAAAATTCATCCGTCCCCACCAATTCACAAATGTCCGAACCGGGATTAAGTAATTGTCCGACCTCAACCGATTCTTCGATGACCATGGCGTTGTAGGGCGCCGTGATAACCGTACGGGAGCGCTGCAACTCGGCGATTGCGATATCGTTTTTGGCCTTTTCCACGAGTGCCTCGGCACGCCTGAGATGGGGCTTGCGTAAGACCAGCGACTTGTTGACCTCTTCCATGTCGAGATCCGACTGAAGCTCGTTCCATTCGCGCTCGGCAATGACCTGGCGGCCGCTTTCCACCTCCCGCTCGAAGCGGGCCTGCTCGAAATTGGACTGCACTTCGGCCAGAGCCAGCTCGTAGTCCTTCGGGTCGATACGGATCAGCTCGTCGTCTTCCTTCACCTGCCCGCCGATGGTAATCGATTCACTTTGCCAAATCACCTGACCCGTGACTTGAGGCTTAATAACCACCTTTTTCGACGGGACAACACTTCCAAAAGCACTGACCGCCACCGAGCGTGTCTGTGGCGCCAACGGAATCGTCTGCACAATCTTGGCTGAACTGGTCTTGTCCTCCGGAGCCGTTTCGGGACCCGTCCAGATCAACAAGAGGCTCACACAGCCACTGAAGGCGAGGATCAGCACAATAACAATAAACGTACCCAATATGTATTTTTTATTCATTTCAAAGAGGACCATATAACGGGGGTATCGGGATTAAGCATAGGACCGCCCAGTGCCCGATGCAAACCGACACGCGCACTCAATACAGTTCGTCGGGAGCTGACCACATCGCGTTCCAGGTTTTGCACAATAGACAGAGACGTAAACACGGGCAGATAATCCGTCAAGCCCTGGCTAAAACGGTTGCGCGCTTCCGTCAGAAGCCTTTGGGCAGTCTTCAGTTGCTGTTCCACTAACACGAGCTGCTCAGCACTTTTTCGCTCTTCCAGCAGGGCCGCCTCCACTTCAAAGAGTGCTGAAAGGTACTTGTCCGAATAACCAGCAAGGGCTTCCTCCAGACGCGCTTTACGAAAGGTTACTTCATTACGGCGTTCTCCCGCATCAAACAACGGTCCAGCCAATCCCGCGAAGACGGTGGTGACGGCATCGGCAAAATCGGGATCGCCTGTCCAACCAATGCCCCCCCCCAGCGTCAAAGTTGGCAATTGTTCGGCCACGGCTACGCCCACATCATAGTCGAGGGCCAGGACGCGTTTCTGCGCTCCCCTGAGGTCGGGCCGGCGCGTCAGCAATAGAGCCGGGATCCCCACATCAGGCAGTGGCGACGGCCAGCCCAGTCGGCTTGATGTCACATGGTTTTTCTTTCCGGGCGGCCGGCCAAGCAGAATATCCAACGAATACTCCAGTTGTCCGATGCGGGCTTCGGTTTGCGGAACACGGGCCAGGGTGGCCTCTAATTGTTCCCGCTGTTGCAGGACATCAACGATGGACGATTGCCCCTGACCGAAACGCAGCGAGGTCAATTGAAGCAATGTCTCGTTCGTTTTAATTTGCTCGCGGATCACTTCGAGCTGGCGACGTTGTTCCTGAATTTCAAAATAGATTTCAGCAATGGCCGTGGACAGGAGGAGCCGGGCCCCCAGCCAGTCTTCGATCGTCGCTTGGGCCGCCAGCTTTTCCGACCGCCGCAGGGAGGATAAACGTCCCCAGACATCCACTTCCCAACGGAGTAGAACATCCAAATCGGAGGTATCTTGCCGATCACGAGATTCCCCCCTTTCGGTTTCACCATCCCATTCCGATTCATAGCCGGCATCGAGGTCAAGGGTGGGGTATAAGCGAGCCCCCGCCTGCCGGGCAAGAGCCGTGGCCTGTTCGATGCGTGCGACGTATTGCCGCAACTCAAAATTAGCGGCGACCCCCGTTTCAATGAGACGATTTAATTCCGCATCTTCAAACGTTTCCCACCAGGAATAATCCCAGTCATTCGGGAGAACCGCTCCCGTAGCAGATTCAGAAAAACGCGGCGGGACTTCCACCTCCAGAAGCCGGGCTTCTTCATTGACACGATGAATCACGCACCCGCTTAGCAGGCAAATGAAAAGACCAATAAACCGTTGCACGTGACTCATGCTTGACCTGGACATTTCTTGCGGTATCCGACGGATCCTTATTGGTATTTTAAAACTTCGACCATCAAAATGATTATACCCTCAGAAACAAGGCAAGTCAAGAGGCTTTTGCGTGAAGGTTACCGGAGGGTAATTTGTACAGAGGCCGGATTCGCTATATCTGAGTATGTTCAAAACAATGGCAATGCATGTATAAGCTATGATCGTCTGTTTTGTACGTTCCGCGTATTCATCACACGATCAACTGGATTGTTCTGTATTTTCTTGGAATCACGAGGATTTTAGTTAGACTGGGCATCTTAGAAGATATTGACATGGGATCGAATTCAAGAGTTGAACACCAGCATGATCTTAGACGTAGCATCTATTCATATCAATGAAAGGAGTCGTAACGCAATGGGAATGAAAAATGAATCCCGGAAAGACCTGGCTTTTATTCTACTTCTTTTCGTGGCGCTTGTCGCATTACCTCATTCCGGGTATGCCCTTGACTATGCGATTGGAGCGGACCTTTCGTTTCTTAAACAAGCCGAGGATCGGGGTGTCCTTTTCAAAGAGAGTGACGAGGTGAAGCCCGGCTTGCAGATATTCAGGGATCACGGTTACAATTGGATTCGCCTTCGATTGTTTCACACTCCGACACGACTTCCGAATAATCTTGAGTACACTATCGCTCTGGCCAGGGAGGCGAAGAAGCTCGGCTTTCAGTTCCTGCTGAATTACCACTACTCCGACACCTGGGCCGATCCGGGCAAACAGTACATCCCCAAGGCCTGGGAGGGCAAGTCCCACGATGAGCTTGTGAAAGCCGTTTTCGAATATACCAGAGAGACCATCGTCGCTTTCAGGGACGCGGGTGTCATGCCGGAGATGGTTCAGCCCGGCAACGAAATCATCAACGGTATGCTTTGGCCGGACGGTAAGCTGCCGGATAACTGGGATAACCTTGCGGAGCTTCTGAAGGCGGGGATTGACGGCGTCGATGCCGGCCGTGGCAACGCCGACCGTCCTCTGATTATGATCCACATCGACCAGGGCGGAAACATGAAAAGGACCAAGGCCTTCTTTGATAAATGGCACTCCTACGGCATTGCTTATGACATCATCGGACAATCCTACTATCCGTGGTGGCATGGATCGGTGCTCGATCTTCGTGAAAACCTGATCTTCATGGCCAATGAATATCAGAAGGACATCATCATGGTGGAAGTGGCCTATAATTGCGAGCCGGCTGAATACAGGAACAAGCCGGCACCTTTCCCGGAGACTCCCGAAGGCCAGAGACAATTCCTGGATGAGGTGCATCGCCTCGTTCTAAGCACCCCTCACAACAGAGGCAAAGGCGTCTTCTGGTGGGAACCGGCAACGGCGCGGGGTGGTCGCAGAACCATGTTTGACAGAGACGGCAATGCGATGCCCGTCATCACGGTGTTCGACAAGTTTACGAGGAAATGATTCGTGGAAGGGAACATCATGAGATATTTAAATTGGAAAATCCTTGGAACCACGTTTGTTTTGGCGAGTCTTTGGGCGGGAGCGTCTCCCGCTTTGGAGGCGTAGACAGCTTCTTCGATCGGTCGTCGAGTAGTCAACTTCAATCGCAACTGGAAGTTTACCAAGGGCGATCCGGAGGGAAGTGAGTCGTGGGACTTCGATGACTCAGCGTGGCAAGCAGTGCGATTGCCCCACGATTGGGCGATTTCAGGACCGTTTAATCCGCAGGAGAACGGCTATGCCGGCAAGCTCCCCTGGCGAGGGCTGGGGTGGTATCGAAAGACGTTCACACTCGATCAATTAGAAAACGATCAGCGAGTGTATTTCGATTTCGACGGCGTGATGGCCTTTCCAAAAGTCTATGTCAATGGCGAACTCGCCGGTGAGTGGGATTACGGCTATATGTCGTTTCGCGTGGACGCCACGCCGTATGTAAGAGCGGGCGCCAACGTGATCGCGGTGCAGGCCGACACACGCCGCCACGGCACGCGATGGTATCCCGGCGCCGGGATCTATCGCAAGGTCACGATGACCGTTTGTGAACAAGTGCACGTGGCGCACTGGGGCACGTTTGTCACCACGCCGAAAGTCAGCAACAAATCAGCGAGCGTCCGGATGCGTTCGAGCATCGAGAACCATCTTGATGCTGAACTACTCATCAACGTCGAGGTTGTCCTTCTCGATCCTGCAAACCGGACAGTAGCAGAAAAAAAGAAAGATTACACCATGCCCGGCAAAGGCTCGCGCGAAATAGATATGTCGTTCGAGGTTGCCGGTCCTCAGCGATGGGACATCACAAATCCGAAGCTGTACACAGCCAGGATTATCGTTCGGATGGACGATGAGATCGTTGATACCGACATGGCCGCCTTCGGTATCCGTACGTTCCGATTCACGGCCAACAACGGCTTTCACCTGAACGGTCGGCGCGTGCAGCTTTACGGCGTGAACCTGCACCACGATCACGGACCGCTGGGCGCGGCCTTCTATACCCGCGCGATGGAACGGCAGTTGGAGATCATGCGCGAGATGGGCGTCAACGCCATCCGCACCAGCCACAATCCACCGGCGCCGGAATTGCTCGATCTGTGCGACCGGATGGGCTTCGTGGTGTGGGACGAGGCCTTTGACAAATGGGACGATAAGGCCGACCGAGTTAAAGGGGAGCCGCCCTTGGAGCGGCACGGCGAAAAGCAGATTCGCAACCTCGTGATGCGCGATCGCAATCACCCTTGTATCGTGATCTGGTCGATCGGCAACGAGATCGGCAACCAGCCATACGACCGGGAAGGCAAGTCCCCCGAACGCGTCAAGTTCATGGGGGACTTCGTGCGCAAATACGATCCGACGCGCCCCGTGGGCCTCTCCTGTCACATCCCCGGCACAGTGGACGAGCCAATCCTCGATTCCTTGGATCTGACCGGATGGAACTATGCCCGAAGGTACGCCCGGTTTAGGGAACGTTATCCCGACAAACCCATTATCTACAGCGAATCGGCCTCGGCCCTGAGCACGCGTGGCTTCTATGAATTACCATTTCCAAATGAGAAAACTCAGTTCTCCAAGCAGTTCCAGGTAAGCTCTTATGATCTCAATTCCGCGGCGTGGTCGGACATCCCGGACGTCGAGTTTCAATTAATGGAAGACGACGATTTTGTCGCCGGTGAGCTGGTCTGGACAGGTTTTGATTACTTGGGAGAACCCACACCGTTTGCCCAACAGGCGCGAAGCTCATACTTCGGTATCGTGGACCTGTGCGGCATCCCGAAGGACCGGTTCTATCTATACCGTAGTTACTGGCGGCCGGAGACGACCACCGTCCATATCCTTCCGCACTGGAATTGGCCGGACCGTATGGGCAAGAATGTTCCCGTGTTCGTCTATACCAATGGTGATTCGGCGGAACTTTTCCTCAATGGCCAATCGCTTGGAAAACGAACGAAAGGCCGGCCACCCAAAAGGCCGGCAAACTTCGCGCAGGGCAAGTCCGCAACGGCCAGTTCATCCGAATTGGACAAAGGCCACATCGCAGACCAGGCCACTGATGGAGATGAGTCAACACGTTGGTGCGCCGCCGCTGACGGTACCGGTCAATGGTGGCAAATCGATCTCGGTTCGGTCCGGCACGTCGGCTATCTGGCGGTCGAGCTCGAACGCGAAGCTAAGTATTACGGCTACGAGATCAAGGCATCGACTAATTCAACCACCTGGCAAACCATTGTGACCAAAGCCACGAGCCGGACGCCACGCTGGGGCGGGCCGAGACACGCATTTCATGAAGTGGATGTGAAGGCACGATTCTTGCGCATCGAGTTCACGGAACTGCGAGGGAACGTATGGGCCAGCATTCGAGAATTCTGTGCCTACCCGGAAAAGGTGGAATCGACGTACTACGATGTCACCTATAAGTATCGATTGCGATGGAATGATGTGATTTACGAGCCGGGCGAGCTTAAGGCGGTGGCTTATAAAGAGGGCAAAGTAATTGGGCAGGTGGTTATGTGCACAGCCCGTGAACCGGCTGCCCTTCGTCTCACGCCGGATCGAGAGAAACTCTCGGCGACTGGAGAAGATCTTTGCTATATCCTTGTCGAAGCCCTGGACAAAAAAGGCACGCTCTGCCCCCTGGCGGACAATCTCGTTCGGTTCAAAGTTGACGGGCCGGCCGACATGGCCGGCGTCGGCAACGGCAATCCGTTTTCACTGGAGCCTTTCCAGGCGGACTATCGAAAACTGTTCCACGGCAAGGCAATGCTCATCGTGCGAGCAAAAGAGGGACAAGGCGGCACGATACGAATGAGCGCCGAAAGCGATAGACTACATCCAGCGAATATCGTCGTACAGTCCTCTAAATATTCCAGATAATGACAGACGATTCATCCCGCGTCATTCGCTTTTAACGCCGGCGATTGCCTCGCCCTTACCGATAAGAGTGATGTTCGAGCGAGGTGGTGCCATTCCATCGCCGAGGAAGAAGCTTGGGTGCGGCGGCTTGTTATAGACCACGTTCTGCCAGGTGATAGCCAGTCGATATTGCGGATCATGCATCAGCGTGTAGATGCGATGCTCTGTTGGGATCGTCGGGGTGTAGAGCCGCAAAGACTGGCCGTCGGGCGCCGTCACGAGCAGTTCCTCACGCCAATCGCCGATGAGATCCCCCATGAGGTTGGGACCGCGTCCACGGCGCCGGGTACCAGTGGAAAAGAGCCTCTGTTCGACACCCTCTTCCCAGTTCCATTTGCTGATCGTGGAACCGGTCAGCAGCTCGCGCAGCAAATCGCCGTCCCACCAGATCGCAAAACTGCTCGAGCGCGGACAAGGACCGATCTCATTGCCGTGTGAGTCACGTAAGCCTCCCGGCCCGCCCCACGCTTCATAGCCTCGGTGGCGCGGATCGATGTCGGCCGCCAACCCCCCAACAACGTCGATGCCGGGGCTGTGCTTCCAGAGCAGTTCACCCGTGCGCGCGTCGCGCATAGCGACGCCGGGCGTTCGGAACCGCACGGTGTCATCTTCGTTTTCATGGATCGTGAAGGCCTCCAGACCGGGCCGGTCGGGGTACATGTCACTGAGGTGCATCGAGTCACCGTGCCGCAAGCCGGTGGAGTACAGGCCCTGGCCGTTGTCATCGACCACCATGGAATGGTAAACGATTTCGTCCTTGCCGTCGGCGTCCACGTCCGCCACGGATAGCGAGTGTCCGCCCATGCCGGAATAGGGCGAAGCGTCCGTAAACGGCGGGTAGCTGATACCGGAATCGAAGACCCAGCGGCTGGTCAGCTCGCCGTCGCGCCAGTCCCATGCGGCAAGCACGGTCCGGCCATAAACGCCGCGACACATCACCACACTCGGCCGCACGCCGTCCAGGTAAGCCACACAGGCCAGGAAGCGGTCACAGCGATTGCCGTAGTTGTCATTGCCGCCATTGCCGCCGATACCGCCCCAGCCGTCAATCGGATAGCGGTTGGGGATGTAATCAACCGTTTTGAGCACAGCGCCGGTTTGACCATCAAAGATCGTAAAATATTCCGGGCCATCGAGGATACGGCCATGCCGTCGGTCGCCCTCCTTATGAGTACGCCAATCCTTGTCTTTATCGCCGATGACCTGCCCCGTCCCGTCCGTTGTGCCGTCGGCGGTTTTACAGGCCATCTCGGCCTTGCCGTCGCCGTCCAGATCGTAAACCATAAACTGAGTGTAATGCTCACCCTCGCGGATATTGATACCCAGATTGATGCGCCACAGATGCGTGCCGTCCAGCTCGTAGGCATCGAAGACGGGCGTTCCGGTAATCCCGGCGAAGGCGTTGTCCCGGCCTCGAGAGACCTGGTGCAAGACGATCTCGTATTCCCCGTCGCCGTCCAGGTCGGCAATCGAGGCGTCGCCGGGCCGGTATTCAGCGATGGGCCGGATCGGGATTTCGAGGTAGTTATCATCCCAGGCGACGGCTGGTTTCGAGGGCTCCAGCTCTTCGCCTTTCAGTACGGGCCGGACAATATACGACAGCGGCTGACTGATGTCCGCGCCAAGATCAACGTAGTTTGTGGCATCCGTGATCGGTGTTCGATTCACCTTGATGGGAACAGTGCTCCCCGTCATGCGATACACATTAAAAGCCAGTTGCTCGGGATCGGTTCCGAACAACCGCCACCCGACATAGACAGTTCCGTCGGATTGCTTGACGGCCACAATCCCGCGAGTGAGGTTTTCCATCTGACGTTGCGCCGGGGCTGGTGCAGTGACGGTCAGCACCAGGCCCAAAGCGAACCGGATTAAACAGTGATTCATAGCAACAACTCCATCAAAGTATCATGTTGTAGGTTATTCATACGATTGTTCTATCGAAGCTCACCCGTGATAGACGTTAACTCATTGGATCCGGCGATCTTTCTTCCGTCGGCGAAGACATAAAAGCCCTTTTCCTTACCATATCTCCTTCCGTTTCGATCCCATAAGATCGTCAGCGAGCGCCCATGATAAGGCACGTTGTCGAGACAGAACCAGTCCCATGCATCGGCGGGGATTAAAGGATCGACGGTCACCCGATGGTCTTGACGGGGCACAAGTCCTGCGAGTCCGCTGATGACTAAATCACAAAACGTCGAATGATTATAATACCGGCTGCGATCGGAGTCGGGCTTGAGCCACGTGCCGTCTATCTCATCGAGATATTCTCCAATATATGGCTGGCCCCGATACCGATGAGACCGGGCGTAGGTCATGAGTGCATCAAAGTAATCTGTTTTGCTGACGTACTCCTGCTTGTAATCTCGCAGGACGTTGCCTAATGCCACGAGTGTTTGGCTCGTCGCATAGGGCCAGACGGCGCCGTCCCATTCGCACGTGCCGACGCCGTGACTTCTGAATTGAGGATGCCTGCGTTCGGCGGTTGTAATGCCCATCGGCGCCCTGAATCCTTCCGGATCTGTCAACTGCCGCCACGCTCGCTCGTAACCGGGCTCCGGCAGATTGAAGTACCACGGGATGAATCCGATCTCCTCCCGGACGTTTGACAGCGAGCCGTTGGGATGCCTGACCTTGAAAAATTCCGCCTGTTCATCCCACATCATCTCGTGAACGAGTGACTTTAGCTTTTTTGCTTTCTGAGTGTACTCATTCGCAATCGCCTTTCGGCCGGCCATTTCCGCCACCTTCGATATCGCCAGCGCGTTGGCATACATGTAGCTATTCAAAGGCGGCCGGGCGTTCTTATCCTTTCGTGAGCCGCTGATCGATTCCTCCATTCCGTCGCGTACGTCGTATTGCCAGAATAGTCCGTTCTTCAGGCCGCGTTCGGTCGTCCACGCTTCGTAGTCACGGATAAAAGCGTCCAGTAATCCCACGACAAATCCCTTGTCCTGATTCACCATATATCGTCGATAGAGCGCCCATGTCCCCCAGTTGCTGTACTTGTGAAAATGCGGCTGAAGGTTTCCTTCGTGACCTGTGTACCAGAAGTGGGCATACTGGTCGATATATCGATCATCACGCAGCCAGGTGCCTTCATAGATGTGGTGCCCCAACGCGCAACTTATCGTATTATATGTGCCGCTATGACCGACCTTGTCGAGAAATTCCGTGAAGACGAATCCATCAGGCGTCTTTTTCAAATGCTTGCGGAACGTCCACCATCGGAAATAGTAAATCTGCTCGAAGCTCTTGTCCGGACACTCGAAGAACGGAATGTTGGCCTTCATCCACGCCCAGGAGTCTCGATTCGGGACGTGATTGACGATGTTCTCCGGTTCCATCGTGTTGAAATAGTCAACGTGATGTTTAAAAGTTGCTGCATCGAGAACAAACATCGCATCAGTCGATTCTTGCGAGCGGACTCCATTCGAGGACCCAATCACGATTATGTTCACAAACAGAAGGATCAGTTTTTTGGCCACGTTGACTTCCTCGTATCTATGTGTCGGTTTCGCGGGCTTATCTCAGAGGTATCCAAACAGTCATTTCAGAATCGCCCCGATTGCCCCAGGCGTAATAAGGGATCAGGCGGATATCGACTGCTGTTGGCTCGTGTGGGGATACTCTGCGGTAAAGAGCCTTGTCCCAGTCATCTCCGGTGTCAACATACGCCTTCGTTTCTAATACCGTGATTCCACCCAACAGATTTTTAACGTAATGGTTTTGGAATTGCGCGTTGGATGAAATGCCTACGTTCATGATTCCGACATCATCCGGCAGATCGATCGACTCCAGGCAATAAACAACCGGGCCGCGACGAATTGCGACCTGATTGCGTGCCTCTTCTACGAGGGGATGCGCTTCCAGCAACTGCACGGTCATTGGGAAAACCAGCTCAATCCGATCCCCTGACGACCATGACCGTCTGATTTCGAAATATTGTTCTGGTTTTAGGCCTGCTCCAAGCAATTCGACGTTGACTGTCACGCGGGCGTCTTCGGCCCAACCGGGAATCCGCAATAGTATCGAGAATTCCTTTTGCGGCGTCTCCTCCACGTCAATCCGAATCGAACCAGCCCAGGGATATTCGGTTTGTTGATTCAGCCTGATCGCTGATCCATCGGGAAGATGCGAGTCGAGCACGTTGCCACCATACAGATGAATCCATACGCCTTCGTCAGAGAGGCTATAGGCATAACTGACAACTTCGGCGATAGTACGGACAATATTCGGGGGGCAGCAGAAGCAGCTTATGTACGACTCGCGTTTATGTGACCAACGCAGCTTAAATGGCATATTCTTCACCTGCCGGAGGGGATTTTTATAGAAGAACTGTGTTCCGTCGAGACTGGTTGTCGCCAGGATACCGTTGTAGAGCGCCAATTCGAGTAAGTCGGCATAGCGGGCCTGGGCCGTAATGGCCAGCATCCGCCAATTCCACAAGACAAATCCGACCGTGGCGCACGATTCGTTGTAGGCCGTGACATTGGGAAGCTGATACGCCCGGCCATAGGCCTGGTGTACGAGCTGGATCGACGAGTGGTCTTTCGATCCATCCGGCGAAGCGCCATCGTACAGCGCGCCGGTCGCGCCGGTCACGTACATCTTACGATAAGCCACATCTTGCCAGATTTCCTCCAGAGCGTTGAGCAGAGACCGATCCCCGGTTTCGGCGTATACATCCGCGACGCCAGCATAAAGATAATTTGCTCTGACGGCGTGGCCAACGGCCTGTGTTTGCTTGCGAAAGGGGATTCGGTCCTGATTGTGGTCCGTACCTTCTTCGACGAAATCGCGAACGTCAATCAGTCCCTTGGCCAGTTCGAGATACCGCGGATCGCCCACAGTGCGATAGAGTTCCACAATGCCCATGTAGTGGGAAGGACAGATGGCGTTATTCGCAAGGTTTCGAGGGGAATGCTTGTACGCTTCGTAAAGGAAATCCGCGGCCTTTTGAGCGATATGCAGCAGCGAGGTTTTACGCGTCGCGCGATAGTGAACGCAGGCACAAGTCATGAGATGTCCCATGTTGTAGGTTTCGAAATCCAGCCGGTTCTGGAATGCACTTCTCTCGGAATCCTGTTGGCGTTGAGAGATGATAACGGGGGTATGGAGATATCCATCGTCCCGCTGGGCCTTGCCGATGACGTCGATGATGTGATCCATCTGCCGGTTTAATTTTTCATCCCTGGTGATCCCGTACACGAAGGCCGACGCTTCCAGCCATTTATAGAAATCGCCATCATGCCATTTGGGCCCTCGATGCCTGCCTTGAATCAACCCGGCGGCCACCTGGAAGTTGTCATAGGCGTGGCTGATCTGCGGATCTTCCAGCAGACGCCACATATTGGGAATCATTTTCTTATGACAGAGATCAAATTTCTGGGCCCAGAAACCGTCGGTCCACTGCACGGCACCGATATCGACGCTGTGAAGCTTGGCATATGGACTGGCCGAGGTCTTCGCTATCCCTCCGCCGGCTCGATGAACATGACCGGCGAGACAGGGACTTACAACCAGGACACAAACAAGTAAAGCTCCGTTCACGTTCGATCTCCAATTCGGATCTTCAGTCTCATTTCTACAGGACTATTCAACTGAACTCATGTCTTGATGTGATGTTAGATGAAAGGGATCGTTCTGTCAATGTCGGGACGAAGGGATTCGTTTGAAGTCAGTTGTTCTTGAAAAACTCGGAGTGGGCGATTACATTCTTTTTCAAAAAGACGATGTTTGGGTTTTGCTTGCTTGAGGAATCATCAAATGACCGAAAGACATCACTGTAGGAAGGGAAACTTGTCCCTAAGGGACTCGTTTGCCCATGCGGCTGTTATACTATTATGTTCCGCTTTGTATGCCGGGCCGCAGATGGCACGCGAAGTGTTGCCGGCGAACCCGTCGGGTAAGAAAGTCAGCCATGAGACCATGCAGAGCATCTATAAGGAAATCAAAACACCTTACAAGTATGGAGTCATCTTAAAAGGTGAAGGGAGTAAGAAAGTCGATTGCCCGAGCGTTTTTCGTCACGGCGATTCGTGGTACATGATGTATATTATTTTTGATGGCAGCGGCTACGAAACAGCGATTGCGGAAAGTCACGATCTGCTGAGGTGGAAACCTATGGACAAAATTCTTCGCTTTCGCGAAGGCACCTGGGATGCAAGACAGGCTGCCGGTTATATCGCTTTGCAGGAGCATACCTGGGGCGGCTCGTATGAATTACAGAAATATGAGGGTAAATTCTGGCTTTCGTATATCGGCGGCGCATTAGAAGGCTATGAAACGGACCCGCTGGCGATTGGAATCGCCTGGACATCGGATCCAACACGGCCTGTCGAGTGGAATCGTCTTCATGAGCCGGTGCTCTCACGCGATCAGCCGGATGTTCGTGAATTCGAGGCGCTGACCCAGTATAAGAGCAACATCATAGATGATAAAGAAAGGACACTTGGGTATCCTTTCGTCATGTTCTACAACGGTAAGAAGAAAAACGGATTCGAGCGTATCGGAATAGCGGTCTCACGCGATATGAGGCATTGGTATCGATATGGTACCGAGCCGGTCATTGATAATGGCAGGGGGATTTCCGGCGATCCGCAAATCACCCGGATGGATGAGGTTTGGGTGATGTTCTACTTCGGAGCCGGTTGGAGGCCAAAAGCCTTCGATACATTTGCCTGCTCTTACGACTTAGTACACTGGACCAGGTGGAAGGGGCCGAACTTAGTGGAACCGTCTGAATCCTGGGATCAGACTTATGCTCACAAACCTTGGATTATCAAATACGAAGAAATCGTCTATCACTTCTATTGTGCCGTCGGCAATCA
>Ga0272441_10005744_pt1 | contig 21300 bp, 14 predicted proteins | sample SSMProp6N_FD_193582 | JGI IMG/M metagenome (GOLD analysis project Ga0272441, IMG submission 193582) | Marine sediment archaeal communities from Little Sippewissett salt marsh, Falmouth, MA, United States - SSM-Prop-6N | ecosystem: Environmental > Aquatic > Marine > Wetlands > Sediment ...
GGTTCACATCGTCGGTATGGATGTCGAGCGTCAGGAAATGACGGCGAGCGGCGAGTTCGGCGAGTGGCAGCCGGTCGAGGTGGATCGGGCCGTGCCGCAGGTTGAGCTGCCGGCGCCGGTGTTTGACGAGCGGACGGACGAGATTGTGAACCAGGAGGAGTTGGAGGCCGCGCGAAGTATGATTCGTGCGCGGCAACCGAGCCTGATGCAACCACCGTTTTACCCGGTCATTCGCGGTGACGAGTGGGAGGTGCCGCCGCTTCCGGGGCACGAGCCGCAGGAGGAGGAGGAGGAAGAGGACGACGAGCAGGTTGGCCTGAAGAGGGATGATCGAGATAGGAAGCGGCCTCTGCGACCCGCAGGGAGCCCACGCACTGGCGGCACGTTCCGCCCGGGGGGCATGATGGGACCAGGTGGACCGGGTGGTGGATTGATTGGCCCCGGAGGCCCGACGGGGATGGCGCCGCAATCGGCCGGGGGCGGGGCGCAGGCCAATCCGCGGAAGGTGATCGCGGGGAAGCTGAAAGACGCCCGCAAGGCATTGCGGGACAAGGACTGGGCCCAGGCCGAGACGCTGGCCCGCTCTGTAGCGAGCAATCCCGAAGCGAGCAAGTCGGACGTCCGCAAGGCAGACCGGATTATAAGGGATGCCCAGAAGGGGCGCGAGAAGCCGCAACAGGTTCGGCCGGACGTCACCGGGCCGGTGCCGCGCATGCTCGAGCCGGTGGAGTTCATCGCCAACCCGGAAACAGAGGATCCGGCGGTCTTCTTCCACGATGACACAGTGGCACCTGGGAAGACGTATCGCTACCGGATGCGGGTCCGTCTCTGGAATCGCTACGTCGGGCGTCGCGCCGCCTTGCGTGACCCGTCGCAGGCAGAGAAGACGCTGCTGGAGGGAGAGTGGTCGCTGCCGAGTGCCCCGGTCACCGTGGCTCCCAAGCGGCATTTCTTCGTGGTCGCCCAGCAGTTTGGTCAGCCGGTGGCGCGGGTCGAGGTCTTCACCTGGCACGAGGGCAACTGGCTGCGTGAGAGCTTCGACGCCAGTGTTGGCGACGTGATCGGTGGCAGCCGGCAGGTCAAGACCGGGAAGGAAGACGACAGAGGGCGATCTATCCGCGAGACGGTGGATTTCTCGACCGATGTGATCGTGCTGGACCTGCGGATTGACGAGCCGGTGCTTAATCGTCGCACGGTGGGCAGGAAGGGTGAGTTCGATTATCGCGATACCCAGTCGCTGGTGCTCGTGTACCTTGATCCGGCGGACGGACAGGTCAAGGAGCGCATCGACGACGTGGACAAGACAGACCCGCTCTACAAGAAACTCAAGGATGAGTGGGATCTGTTCAAAGACAGTCTCTGATCAGCAATCGCTGACTTCGCCGAACATGGGATCGGGGATGCCCCGGTGGGTGGGTATCCTCGATCCCGCCGTATGGGGCGGGTTCGCGGCTCGATGACGACAGCCGGTTCGTGTGGCACGCGGATCCGAACGCGCGGTGACGAGGTGCCGAGTGACGCTGCGGTTGACGATTCTGGGATCGGGCACGTCTCATGGGATTCCCATGATCGGGTGTGACTGCCCCGTCTGCACTTCGACCGACCCGCGCGATCATCGCACGCGAGCGAGTGCCCTGTTCAGCATCGATGGCCGGCATCTTCTGGTGGATACATCGCCGGAACTGCGTCTCCAGTGTCTGCGGAACGGGGTGCGCCACGTGGACGCCATCCTCGTCACGCACGCGCACGCCGACCACGTGGTGGGGCTGGACGATGTGCGGCGTTTCAACGACGGGATGTCGCCGCTGGTCGTTCATGGCAGCGCGGCGACCCTGGCGCGCGTGCGGGCGATGTTCGACTACGCGTTCGTGGATGATCCGGAGTATCCCAGCGCCAAGCCGATGTTGCGTGCGGTGGCGGTCGATGGCCCGTTCGAGCTCTTTGGGTGGCGGGTGACGCCGATTCCGTACGCTCACGGCCCGACGACGGTTTTTGGCTATCGTATCGGGGACGTGGCCTATTGCCCGGATTGCAGCTCTGTGCCGGAGGCATCACGGCGGCTGCTGGCCGGGCTGGACGTGCTGGTGCTGGACGCGCTGCGGCGGCGTGCTCATCCGACGCACTTCAACCTTGAGCAGGCGATCGCCGAGGCGCAGCGGATCGGTGCACGTCGCACGTACTTCACGCATATCGCCCACGAACTGGGGCACGCATCGACAAACGCCGAGTTGCCCGCGGGGATGGAGCTTGCATACGACGGCTTGGTGTGTGCGGTCGACGGCTCGGCGGTGTAGCGGTCCGTGGGAGAGGCGTAGAGGCGGGATCTTTGCAACTACGAGCCAGCGTCTGGTTGGTGGTTCACGCCGCGCATGAAGACGGCCGGTGTGTGCACCGGCCGCCTCGTTGTTCTGATATCAATCGCGCTCGCGCCCGGCTACTTGGCCGCGATATGATAGACATAGGATTCGAGCTGGAGGAGGTTTTTGCCCGCCAGCTTGGCGCCCTGGAGCAGGGTCGACATGGAATCCTCCTCTTCGACCTGCTCGTCGACGTACCAGTTCAGGAAGCTGCGCGTGGCGTAGTCCTTCTCCTGGTCGGCGAGGGCTACCAGCGCGTTGATCTGTCCCGTGACCTTCTTCTCATGTGCGAGCGCGGCCTCAATGGCGTCGACGACGGAGGGCCATTCGGCGGGCGGCTCCGGAAGTGCCTGCAGATGGACCTTGCCGCCGCAGTCCTGAATGTAGCCGAGGATCTTCATCGCATGGGCGCGTTCTTCCTCGACCTGTTTGTGAAACAGCCCCGCGAGACCCTTCAGCCCCATGTCGTCAAAACCACACGCCATGGAGAGGTAGATCTGCGCGGCCGCGAATTCATGCGTGATCTGCTCGTTGAGCTTGGTGTTCATTGCGCTGGAGATTGCCATTTTCATCCACCTTTCGTCCGTACCCGTGATACGCAGCGTGGCGTATGACCCGGATTCCCAACAGTACCTGGCATGCCGCCGATTTGTGCGACTGCCCCAGGAGACCTGCCCGCAACCGAACGCACGGCCCGCCGGGCCGATCAGCGATTATAGCCACGCCAATCAGCTTTCGCCATTTTGGCTGCGGGTCGTTCGTCGTCGGCTCCTGGTGTTGTTGTGGCGAGGGAGTTCAGGAGCGGAAGAGGAGGCGTGCGAGGCGTGCCCGGGTGTGTGTCAGCCGGACGACGTTTCGGCGGGCCGGGGCCGCGTGGGCCACGTGCGGCCGCGTGTCATCGGCGATCGTCTGGAGGTCGAGTTCCTGGCAGCGTTGCCGGATTTCGTTAACCAGTGGGGCCGGCCATGGCTGACCCTCTTCGATGGTGAACTGGATCGGCCATCGTCCGGCAGCATCGAGCAACGGCGCGAGACTGCGCGACAGAGCCCGAGCAGCTACCGGTCGTTGCTGCGGTGTGCCGTCGACCGCCCAACGCAGTAGCTCATCCACGCCCCGGATATCCCCGGTTTCCAGCCACGCGCACGCGCGGCCAATCTGATCCCAGGGTTCGTCGTGGTCGGCGGGGCGGCTGGCGAGTACCTGGAACCTCTGCGGATCCAGCCGCGCGGCAGCGAGCCAAGCGGCTTGGCGAACGTAGGCGCTGGCGTCCGAGGCCGCAGCCGCAGCCACCAGGTTGAGCAGCGCGGGGTCGCCGCTCCGCCCGAGCGCGTACACGTAGCTCTCTCGCACGTTGGCGTCGGGTTCACGCCGGTCGTGGAGCTGCATGGCGATGTAGCGGAGCGCCTCCGGAATGTGGTCGCCGGCGGCGAGCCACGCTCCGAGCTTGCGGGAGGCGGGGTCCTGCGAGCGAAGGAGTCGCAATGCACCGGGGTCGTCGCCGTTTCGGGTTATGGTCCAGAAGAACACGCTGGCGACGGCCACGACGATTGTCAGCAGCGCGAGAATGAGTGGCCGGCGGCGGCTGGGCACGGTTTGGTGCGATCGGGGTGACACGTTGGACCTCATGTCCGTATGATAGCGGCGTGTGTCGCGGGGGGCATGTCCGAGCCGGGGGCCGTTTGCCCGGGCTGGCGGGTGAGGGTAGACTACGGGATCGAGATTGAGCCAGAAGGACAATGGGTAACTTCAATGAGTGAAGTGATTTCCGCCAAGTTGGACGCCTCGCCGCACCGGTTCGCGCTGGTCGTGGCGCGCTTCAACGAGTTCATCACGGGCCGGCTTCTGAATGGTGCCATCGACGAACTCACGCGCCACGGCGCGAAGCCGGATAACCTGACGCAGGTGTGGGTGCCCGGGTCGTGGGAAATCCCATTGGCGGCCCAGAAGCTGGCGGCGGGCGAGCGTTACGCCGCGATCGTGTGCCTGGGGTGTGTGATCCGTGGGCAGACGCCGCATTTCGACTTCATTGCCGCAGAGGTTTCGAAGGGCATCGCGCAGGTGTCGTTGTCGACGGGTGTGCCGGTGACCTTCGGCGTGATCACGGCGGATTCGTTGGAACAGGCTATCGACCGCGCGGGGGCCAAGACGGGCAACAAGGGTGCGGACGCTGCCCGGTCGGCGATCGAGATGGCGAATTTGTTGGCGAGCATCTAGAAGTAGCAGGATGGGGAGACGTTGCAGGTTCGGTTGCCAGCATGCCGCTGACGAAACGGTCGCAAGCCCGGGTTCTTGCGTTGCAGGCGTTGTGCCTGTTTGATGCATTAGGGGAGCGGTTCAAAGACGAGTTGGACAGGTTTCTGCAGGACCGCGTTAACCAGGCGGACCTGGGCTGGAAGCGGGGCTTGCGCTCCAAGCACGTTGCGTTCGCTCGGTCACTGGTGGCTGGTGCTTGGGAGCACCGGGTAGCGTCCGATAATTTGCTCAAAGAGCATGTGTCGGGGTGGACCGTCGAACGCATGCAGCCGGTGGACCGCAACATCCTCCGGCTGGGGCTGTACGAGTTGCTGGAGTGTCCCGAGACAGCGCATCAGGTGGTGATCAGCGAGGCTGTCGAACTGGCGCACCAGTTTGGTGGGACCGAATCGCCGGCGTTCGTGAACGGTGTGCTGGATGGGATTTGGCGCGGGCTGGCGGCTGTGACCGGCACGCCGTCTGAATCGAAAGACGGGAAGCAGGCCGGCGGGCCCGTTGACCATCGCGCCGACGTGGCCTCGCCGTACGAGGAGTCACACGAGAAACACCATGGGTCTGTTTGACGCATTCAGAACAGGGCTGAAGAAGACGCACGACCGCATCGTCTCCGGGTTGCGGAGCGTGTTGTCGCTGGGACGGAAGATCGACGACGAGTTGTTGGGGCAACTCGCGGAGACCATGCTGGCGGGGGACATGGGGCCGCGCGAGGTGACGCGGCTGGTCGACGGCGTTCGCGACGCATGGAAGGCCGGCAAGATCAGCGAGGCGCAGGAGATCCTGCCGTTCATGAAAGATCGCATCGCCGGTGCGTGGAACGACGGCGATCGATCGCTACGGTTCTCGGCTTCGCCACCGACGGTGATCTTCGTCGTCGGCATCAACGGATCGGGCAAGACGACGAGTGTCGCCAAGCTGGCTTACTACCTGAGGCAGCAGGGCAAGTCCGTGTTGTTGGGGGCGTGCGACACGTTTCGCGCGGCGGCGATTGAGCAACTGGTCATCTGGGCGGACCGCGTGGGCGTTGACATCGTCAAACACCAGCCGAACAGCGATCCCGCCGCGGTGGCCTTTGATGCGTGCGAGGCCGCCATCGCGCGCGGCGTCGACACGCTGGTCATCGACACGGCCGGGCGGCTGCACACCCAGGATCATCTGATGCGTGAGCTGGGCAAGATCCGCCGGGTTGTGCAGAAGCGCATTCCGGAGGCCCCGCACGAGGTGTTGCTGGTCCTGGATGCGACCATTGGCCAGAACGCGATCAACCAGGCCAAGATTTTCTCGCAGTCCGTGGACGTGACCGGGCTGTTTCTGGCGAAGCTGGACGGCTCGGCGAAGGGCGGCATTGTGGTCGGCATCCGTGACGAACTGGACATACCGGTCAAGTTCATCGGGCTGGGAGAGACGATCGAGGCGATCGAGCCGTTTGACCCGCGTACGTTTGTTGATGCCATGTTTGAAGGACTGTAACACTACGGGGCCACGATAGCGCGGCCGTGACACGTCAACATCAACGGGGTCGAACATGCACTGGTTGCTCGACCGATTCGAGACGAACTGTATCCAACGGGCAGATCAGCCGGCGGCGTGCGATCAGAGCTTGTCGTTGGACTACAAGAGTTTCCGGGCGGTGGCCTGCGGACTGGGGGCGCGGATCGCGGAGTGCACCGATGGGCCGCGGGTGGGTATTCTGGCGCCCACGTCGACGGTCTGCGCCGTGTCGGTCTTCGCCTGCTGGTACGCGGGGAAGATTCCTGTGCCGCTGAACTTCATGCTGGCGCCGGATGAATTCGCCCATGTCGTGGCCGACGCCGGCGTGGACTTGGCCGTGTCCATCGAGGCATTCAAGCCGCTCGCTGAGAGTGTGGGGCTAAACACGCTGCTGCTGCAGGCTCCGACGCTGGCACCGGGGCAGATGGATCTTCCGGCCGCCGCCGCGGAGGACATCGGGGCCCTGGTTTACACGTCGGGTACGGCGGGAGAGCCGAAGGGCGCGTGCCTGACGTTCGACAACCTCGTGCAGAATACGCAAGCCTGCATCGAGGCGGCCGAGATATCGCCCGACCAGGTGTTTCTTGGTCTGCTGCCGCAGTTTCACGCGTTTGGGCTGACCACGACGACGATTGTCCCGCTTCTGCTGGGCTCGACGGTGCACTACCTGCCGCGTTTCAGCCCGATCACCGTCGCCAATACGATTCGAGAGAACGACGTTTCGGTCTTCATCACGATCGCGAGCATGTACGGCGGGCTGGCCGCGATGAAGAGCGCCACGCCGGAGCAGTTCGCGTCGCTCACGCTCGCGGTCAGTGGTGGCGAGCCGTTGTCGGCCAACGTGGCCTGCGTGTTTGAGGAGCGATACGGCGTGCGGATTTACGAAGGCTACGGGATGACCGAGGCTTCGCCGGTCGTCTCGCTGAACACGCCGCGCGCGTATCGAGCGGGGGCGGTGGGCCGGCCGCTGCCGGGGGTTTCGGTGGTAGCGGTGGATGAGGAAGGTCACGAAGTTCCTCGCGGGCAGGAGGGTGAGCTGGTCGTTCGCGGGCACTGCGTGATGCAGGGCTATTTCAACAGGCCTGAGGACACCGCCGCCACGTTGCGTGACGGTGCCCTGTACACGGGCGATATCGGGCGCGTCGACGCGGATGGCTACGTTCACATCACTGGCCGGGCGAAGGAGATGATGATCGTCGGCGGTGAGAACGTGTTCCCGTTCGAGATCGAGAGCGCCCTGCTGGATCACCCGGCGGTGGCCGAAGCTGCGGTGATCGGCGTGCCGGATGACATTCGTGGCGAACTGCCGGCCGGTTACGTGACGCTCGTGGAAGGGGCGTCGCCGGTGACGGAGGTGGAGTTGCGCAACTTCTGCCGTGAGCGGCTGGCCGCTTACAAGGTTCCGCGGCGGGTGTACATTGCCCGGGAGCTGCCGCACGGTCCGACGGGAAAGATTCTCAAGCGTGCGCTGAAGTAATATGACCGTTAGTGCCGCACGCCAGGTGCTGGAGCGCCGGAGCGGATTGGGCGGCATGCGGTGGTCGGCGGTCAGGACTGGCTGTCCAACTGTGGGGAACGTGACATGGCGAATCGTCCGAACATTCTCTGGATCTGCACGGACTCTCAGCGCTACGACACCTTGGGCGTGTACGGCAATCCTCATGTGCACACGCCTAACCTGGATCGGCTGGCCGGGCAGGGCGTGTTGTTCAACCACTGCACCGTGCAGAACCCGGTGTGTGCACCGAGCCGGGGGGCAATGCTGACCGGGCGCTATCCGCGCACCACCCGCCTGCGGCAGAACGGGCAGTCGATCCCGGAGGATGAGGTCCTGATCACGCGTCTGATGTCCGACGCGGGCTATGTCTGTGGCCTGTCGGGGAAACTGCATATTTCGGCGTGTCACCCGGTGGCCTGCCGCGGGACGGAACGGCGGATTAACGACGGCTACGACGAGTTCCATTGGTCGCATCACCCGACACCGAGTTGGCCGACCGCGGAGTACAACCACTGGCTGCGCGAGCGCGGCGCGGAGTGGACGCGGACGCCGCACCCGGATTCTCAGCGTGTTTTCCTCGGCATGTCGGCAGAACTGCACCAGACCACGTGGTGTGCGCGGAAGGCGATCGATTTCATGGAGGCGAATGCGGCGTTCGATTCGCCCTGGCTGTTCTCGGTCAATCCGTTCGATCCGCACGATTCGTTCGACCCGCCAGAGGAGTACCTGCGGCCGTATGTTGACCGGCTGGATGAGATCCCGCTGCCGAACTACCACGAGGGTGAACTCGACAGCAAGCCGCTGTTTCAACAGATCGACCACCGTGGTGCCTACAACAACCCGCAGAACTACCCGTATCCGGAGATGAACGAGCGGGACCATCGGCTCGTGCGGGCGGCTTACTGGGCCATGTGTGACTTGATTGATGCCCAGGTGGGCCGGATGCTGGCGGTGCTCGAGAAAACCGGTCAGCTCGCGAACACGATCGTGGTGTTCACATCCGACCACGGTGAGCTGCTCGGCGATCACGGGATATACCTGAAGGGGTCGTATTTCTACGAGCCTTCGATTCGCGTGCCGCTGATCGTTTCGTGGCCCGGGCACATCGCTTCGGACGTGCGGAGTGATGCACTCGTCGAGTTGGTCGACCTGGCACCCACTCTCCTGGACCTGGTGGGGTTGCCTCACCCACCGGGGATGCAAGCCCGCTCGTTGCGGTCGCTTCTGGTCGGTCAGGCCGATGTGCATACGCATCGTGAGGACGTCTATAGCGAATCGTACTACTCGCTCAGGGACCACAAGGACCCGCGACCCTACGCGACGATGGTACGCACACGCCGCCACAAGCTCGTCGCGATGCACGGGATGGAGCCGGGCGAGCTGTACGATCTGCAGGTGGATCCGGACGAGACGCGGAACCTGTGGAATGAGCCCGAGTATCGCGCCGTCAAGCTGGAGATGTTCCAGCGCCTCTGTGACCGGATGGCCTGGACCGTCGATCCGCTGCCCGCGCGTGAAGCACCCTGGTAGCAAACGGGACAGGACGGCGATTGGAAGGGTGGTCAGACCCGTGCACGGCGCGCCATATCACCTGACCAGCAGCCCGCCGCCGACCACGCGTTCGACATCCCGGCGGATATCGTCGTCGCTGATCGGCCAGCCGACCTCCTGCAGTTTCGCGTAGCGCTCGGCCAGCACCTCGGCGATGATGTCTCGCGAATGCGACCACTTGTAGATGAGTTGGTCGAGCACGCGCGCATCGCTGTGCTGCGGGATCATTGTCAGCCCAAGCATCTCCAATCGCTCGGCCGTCATCTCCCGCACGATGCTCGGGTTGTTCAGGAACCACCAGCACCCGAACACGAGCAGGTTCTTGAACTTGCGGGCCGCCACGCACAACTCGTGCTGATTCTCGCGCGAGAGCATGGTGACGACGAAGCGGATGTCCGGGTGGTCGCGGCATAGTCCTTCGACCACGCTGATATCGGCTTTCCCGACAGAGTCGCCGGCGTCCTGCAACGCCGGGTTGGTGAGCTTTTTGACGCCGATCATCATGGCGAATGGCAAGTCGTGCTCGCGCGCGACCGGCAGGATGCACTCGTTGATCAGCTGCGCGCGGGGGGATCCGTCGGTGACGCTGAACGTGGGGGGCAGCGACACCGCCATATACACCGGCTTCATCTTCTCGATCCACGATCGCAGGAAATCGCGGACAGTTGCGACTGTTTTCGCGTCCACCGTGGTGTTGACGGAGAACCCTTGTTCACCCATCGCCGCCGCGCAGCCGGGGAAGTTGTTCAGCAGGCCGTCGAGCCGGAGGGCGGCCCGGAAACGACCATCCTGCGGGCCGCTCGTATTCCAGATCGGGTGCTCCTGTTTGTCGAACGGGTCATTCGTCATGATGACCCATTTGACATTCGCAACCTCGAAGACCTTGCCGATGTACTCGCCGGTCTTGAAGTTGGCGAAGTAGTCGCGCACACGGTCGAGCTTCTTGTCGCTCGGATCGATCCCGAGTTTGTGCAGTGTGGTGACGACGCCGCGCGCCGCTTCGCTCACCGGCGAGTTCCTGATGAATACCTCGTCCCAGACGAGTTCGGCCTGTTGGGCTTTGGGCATGGCCCAGAATTCGCCGTAGTCGAGATCCGGACGGACCCGGAAGAGCTCGGCGACGAGGTAGTGGTACGTGAGCTGCTCATCGATGCCCCAAAGCAGCAGATCGCCGAAGACCTCGCTGAATACGTGCGTATGGATGTCGGCGGTCGGGGTTTGCTCAAGGATCGTCCGCACCTTGGTCGTCAGCGTTGTTGCGTCCACGTTCACATCCTTTCCGTCAGAGCGCCGGCCAGTCGGTGTGGAAGGTGCCGTCGCGATCGGTACGCTCGTAGGTATGAGCCCCGAAGTAGTCTCGTTGGGCCTGAATGAGGTTGGCGCTGAGCTGGGCCGCACGATAGCTGTCGAAGTAGTTCAGCGCTGAACTGAAGGCCGGTGTGGGCAGACCGAGCTGCGCACTCGCTGCCACGACTTTTCGCCAGTTTGGCTGAGCGGCCTGAACCTGATCACGGAAGTACGGGTCGAGGAGCAGGTTCGGCAGCGCCGGGTCGCGCTCGTACGCGTCCTTGATCCGCTGGAGGAATTTCGCCCGGATGATGCAGCCTCCGCGCCAGATCATCGCGATATCGCCCAACTGCAGGTCCCAACCGTATTGGTGGGCGGCCGCGGTCATGAGTGCGAAGCCCTGTGCGTACGCGCAGATCTTGGATGCGTACAGGCTGTCACGGATGGCGGCGATGAAACCCGCAGCATCGCCGGTGAAGGACGTTGTCTGACCGGCGATTCGACCGGAGGCCACTAGACGTTCCTGTTTCTGAGCGGAGATGCAGCGCGCGAACACGGCTTCGGCAATGGTCGGGATCGGGACGCCCAACTCCAGGCCGGTCTGGCTTGTCCACGCGCCAGTTCCCTTCTGCTGCGCCGTGTCGAGGATCATCTCCACGAGCGGTTGCTGCGTCTCGGGGTCGGTCTTGGAGAGGATGTCGGCGGTGATCTCGATCAAGTACGAGTTGAGTTCGCCGCGATTCCACTCGGCGAAGACCTGCTGCATCTGCTCGGCCTCCATCTGCAGCGCGTGCTTCATGAGGTAGTACGCCTCGCAGATAAGCTGCATATCGCCGTACTCGATGCCGTTGTGCACCATCTTGACGAAGTGGCCGGCACCGTCGTGGCCGATGTAGGTGCAGCAGGAACTGCCATCGGCCTGGGCGGCGATTTTCGTGAAGACGGGCTCGAGGGCGTCGTAGGCGTCGCGGCTTCCGCCGGGCATGATCGAGGGGCCGTTTAGAGCACCCTCCTCGCCGCCGGAGATGCCGGTACCGATGAACCGCAGCCCGCGTTCGGTGAGGTCCTTGTGGCGGCGGATCGTGTCGCGGTAGAAGGCGTTGCCGCCGTCGATGAGGATATCGTCCTTGTCGAGGTGCGGAACGAGGCGCTCGATTGTGGCGTCCGTCGCGTCGCCGGCCTTGACCATGAGGATGATGCGGCGCGGTTTTGCGAGGAGGTTGATGAATTCCTCCACCGAGTAGGCGGGGATGATGTCGCAACCTCGGGCATCTGTTTGCGCGTACTTCTCGGTTACGCTCGTTGTGCGTGTGGCTGCCGCGACGGTGAAGCCGTGGTTGGCGATGTTGCGGGCCAAGGCCCTACCCATGACGCCCAGCCCCCATACTCCGATGTCCGCTTGTGACACTCTGATACTCCTGCCTGTGTTTACGATACCTTACTTATTCAAAACTCGCATCACAGCCAAGCTTCGCAGCCTTAGGCTCGTCTGTGTTTTGGGTGAGGTTTTCCAGGCCGCCAATACGCGATGGGGCGGTTTCGGTACCCCGTCTGTCGCCGAGTCGCGAGCAAACCGCCATTCGCCGCCCTAGCAGAATGGAGCGACGTGTTTCCGGAAATGGTTTTCCAGAAGGTGCGTGTACCGCTCCTCATGTTTCCGCAGACGCCCAAGCAACCGGTCGCGAAAGCGTGGCTTGCCGTCCGAACCGTTGACTGACAGCACAGATCCGTATGTCACGTGGCAGATTTGACGGGTGTGGAAGTCGTCCAGAGTCTGCGGTAGCTCAGCGTCCGCCAAACGTGCCGGATCCGCGGCAGCGGAGATGTCCGCGCTGACGTGGTACGTGGCGCGGTCCTGAGGGTAACGCTCTCGCGAAAAGTCGAGGATCTCGCGGAATAGCCCGGCATCCGTCGCTGCGAGCGTGCGCAGCGCTTCGAGGTAGCTGGTTCCCGCCGTCTTGACATGCACCAGATCGCCGACCAACTCCGCGATGATCGGATAGATGCTGAATTTGTCGCTGCCCGAGTGCAGGCTGATCTTGTAAGGGCCGAGCTGTCGGGCGATCGCGGCGTGTTGCGCGAGTGCGGATCGGAATTCGTTCAGATCGCCGATGAAGTCCACGCCCTTCTCAAAGCGCCCCGGGAATCGCGGCGCGAGGCTCGTCCACGTCACGCCGAGACGTTTCAGCTCGGAAGCGATGTAGAAATGCTCGACGGGCGTCGTCGGCGAGTCCGTCTCGTCCACGGATACCTCGAAGTCGAACGTCCCCACGGGCAGCCGATCCAGCAGATGTGCATACAACGTCGCCACGTGGGCCACCGCCCCCCCGTATTTTACGGCGGCCCTGAGCAGATCCACGTTCGTCACGGCCAGCGTGACGGTGTCCGCCCCAACCACCAGTTCCACGGGCTTGTCCACATAGCCCCGCTGGCAGTCTCGTGGCGACGTCTGGAGGACGTTCCATGGCAACGCGGCGTATTTCTCGCTGAGCTGGCTATCCGAGTCCGTGTCAGCGGCCGTGTCCACATGATCACCCGGATCGACGGTATACATCGTGTAGCCGGCCTCGACGCAGGTGTCGATGTCCTCGGGAATCTTGAGGTGGTCAGCGTCGGCACCGAACCCAGCACGGAAGCCGACCTGGAAGGCGCCCCACATGGCGTCGTCGATCACCTCCACGGCGGAACGGTCGGTACGACTCATCTCGCGGATCGATTGTTGCGCGAGAACGGCCCGAAACGGCGACGGCCGAATTGCCTGAATGTGGCCCGGTGTCGCGAGCCCCAGCCGGTCCCCCGCACCAAACGATTTGGCCATGCCAAACGTCACGGGGCAAAGCCATGGCAAGTGACGCCGGAGAGCCGCCGCGTTGTCGTGCGTGAGCGGGCACAGCTTCAGGAGCGACCGGTTTTCCGTTAACGGTTGAGCCGACACGTGAGAGAATGCGTCCAACAGCTTCGTGGACTGAGATACCGCAACAAGGAGCTTTTCGACGCCGCGCCGCATGAGCGCAAAAGTGGCGGCTTCGGTACCGGCTACCGACGCGGGAAGAACGTTGCCCCCGCTGGCGTCGGCGATCCGTTGTACCAGGGCATCGGACTCGGGTGTGTGAATCGGGTGCGTAATAGTCGACATTGTACGTCCTGCCAGCGGACGCGATCAACTCAGGCGCCGGGTGGCCAAGCAACGTGCTGGCCGATGGCGACAAGGGCGCGGTCCGCACTGCGGAGCTGACACGCCGTGTCGGGCAATTCGCGCGGCTACGGGTGTCGAAGCTTCATACTCGCCACATAATGACTCAATCTCTGAGTTAATTATATCGCGAATGGGTCCGCCAGGCAAGGGAACTCTCGGGTTGGCAGCATAAGGCTATGCAATAATTAATCTTACAAGAATGATGCCGCATCATTTGTCGCGGTGTAGATTTAGGTCGAGGAACGATGTATAAGAGGTTCTTGAGCGTAGAGACTGCGGTCCGCTTGGCTGCGGCTCCATTCAACTCGCGTCGACCGTGGGTGGCGCCGGGCGTTCGATTCCTTCTGGCTTCAGAGTATTCCGGAGAACCAACAGATGACGCAACGTGCTGCAAAACCGCAACTTGGCGTGATCGCCGTGGACGCGCAGCCGACGTTCGAGTTGTCCCCGTACCTGTTCATGCAGTTCATGGAGTCCTTGGGGAGTACCGACCCGTCCGTTGAGGCCGGGTGGAACTTCCGCGACGGCTGTTGGCGGGAGGATCTCGTCGAGGTCACCAGGGCGCTGAAGCCGGGCCTGATACGCTGGCCAGGCGGTACGCTCACCTCGTATTACCGCTGGAAGGAGGCCGTCGGGCCGCGAAGTCGCCGAAAGCCCCTCTACAACCTCACGTGGGATGGCATGGAGACCAACCACGTCGGCACGCACGAGTTCATCGACTTCTGCCAGCAGGTGGGCGCCGATCCGTTGATGGTGGTCAACTTCGAGTCGGACGGGGAGCCATGCTGGATGCGAGATCCCGAGGGGCGGAATCGTTGTGCTGGCCCGCGCGAAGCGGCGGCTTGGGTTGATTACTGCAACAACTCGCGCAATGCCATGAGGCGGAAGAACGGGGCGTCGGAGCCCTTCAACGTTCGCCTCTGGCAAATCGGCAACGAAACATCGTACAGCCGGACCGGCTTTGAATGTGAGACAGCCGTGAAACGCACGGTCGCGTTCGCGAAGGCCATGCGTAAGGCCGACCCGCGCATCGATTTGATAGGGTGGGGTGACCGGGACCCCCGCACGAAAGAGGACTGGGCACCACGGATGCTCGAGGTAGCCGGCGAGCACCTCCAGTACATCGCCTTCCACCATCACTGGGGCTCGGCACTCAAGAACTCGCCGCTCAGGCCCAACGAGTATCGCAAGAACCCGGAGAAGACCTGGCGCCACTTGATGAGCGCACATCGAACGTTGGACAAGCGTATCCGCGAAATGCGGCGGAACGTCGCCGGCTCCAGCGCCAAGCTGGCGATGACCGAAGGGCACTTCGCTCTGCCCGGGCACACACGGTGCAGTGTGCTGGCGTCCTGGGCGGCGGGGGTCGCGTATGCACGGCATCTGAACGTGCAGGCGCGCAACGGCGACGTTCTCAAGATCGCGACGCTGGCGGATTTCTGCGGCAGCCTGTGGAACGTCAATGCCATCATGCTGCATTGCCCGCGGGGTGGCAGGAACCGGGCGTTCATGATGCCCGTCGCGCGTATCATGTCGCTGTACCGGCGCCACATGGGGAAGTACGCGGTCGATGTCACGGCGGCGCCCGCCGACTTGGACGTGACGGCCAGCCGCACGCGCAGCAAGGTGTTTCTGTACGTGGTTAATACGAATCGGACCCAGGCCGTTCAGACCCGCTTGTCGCTGGCCGGCGAGCGCATCGCATCGGGCACGGTCTTCGAGATCGCAGCCGACCCGACCTTTGAGGTGAACTCGACTGAGCCGGACACGCTCGAACCGGCGAAGCGAGCGCTTCCGGCGAGCGGCGTCTGGCGTTTCCCGCCGGCATCCGTTTCCGCCATCGAGTTGCGCGTAGTACAGGAGGCTGGCAAGGCGAAGTAGCGTCGGGGGGCACTGCTTATTGTCGGCTGTGTGCCCAGGCGAGACTGGGTCGAACGCTGCGTTCTCCTGGGGCTGAGCATGCCATGGCCCGTGGCGACGTGAGGCGCGTGCTGCGCAGCGCAGCGGGGCCGGCGGCGTTCCGGCTGTGGGCTCCGAGGTCGACGGCCTGGTCGCGGCTCATTCGGCATCCAAGTCAAGCAATTGCGCCAGGTTGCCTCCGAGGATCCTGGTCTTGTCGGTTTCGGCGATTCTGAGGCTCTTGATGCGCGCGATGTCGGCACCGATCGACTTGCTGCTGTTGTAGGGGAAATCCAGGCCAAAGATGAGTTGGTCAGCGCCCGCGCAGCGCACAACTTCCTCGATGCGCTCCTGACCAAGGTGCCAGAGACCATTCGTTTCTTCGCTGAGCACGCTCGTCAGACCGCCGAATACCCTCTGTGCCCCCTGATCCCCGGTTTGACGGTGATTGCAGAGGATCGCCAGGAATTCGTTGAAGTAAGCCCGTCCGCCGAGGTGCTCGAACACGAGCTTCAATCCCGGGAAGTCCCACGCGATGTCATCGAACTTCTCGGGCCTGGTCATGGACAGCCGAACGCCGTGTGCTCCGGTATGGTAGTCGAGGACCATGCCGAGCTCCTGAGCTCGGGCGTAGAATGGCCTTGCCGCCGGGTCGGCGACGTCATGGCGATCGATCGCGGGGTGAATCTTGACCAGTCTCACGCCCTCGTCGGCCAGCCATCGGAGCATCTCCACTGCGTCGGGCGCCAACGGATAGATCGTCGCCGCGGGGAGCAGGCGATCGGCGTGTTGTCGGACTTGGTTCAGCGCCCACTCGTTGGCTCGACGCATGCTAAAGTCGACTTGGATTGCGAACGGTGGGAAAACGACGGCTCGGTCGATCTCGTTGTCGTCCAGATGCTGCAGCAACAGGTCGACACCGCCTGGCATCCATGCGTCGTCCGGCATCAGATGGGCGTGGTTAGCGATGATTGTCATGTCATGGGCCTCCGACGATTGTGACGGGCATCTCGTCCATTGTCCGTCTCGCTCACTATCTTCCAGCGGTCGTTCTTGTATGGGGGTCGCCGGACAGCATCAACCGCCGTTTTCGGTTGGCACGTTGGTGGTGAGCCGATGCCGCGGTGATAAGTGATTGATCAACAGGAGGGCCCCGGCTTGGTGGCGGCGTGGCTTGGGTACCGGGGGGCGTGAGCGTACAGCGGCGATGTCTGGTTGGCGAGGTCTCATTGAGTAGGCGTTTCCTTCGTCTGTCGGTGGGGATGCGTCATCGGGGGCGATGGTGATGTGGTCGTCCGGCCCCGGCCCCGGGCTCGCCCTCGGGCGCAGGTCTGGCGGCGCATCGGGTCGCGAGATTTGCGCGAGGGCTACGGCAAGTCCGGCAGAAACATGTCGTTATAGTTCACCTTGCGATCAGAACGCCGAGAGCGGAAAGAAGGTGAATGCCGCATTCATAAATCGTTTTCTCGAAAATTGTTGCGCGAACTGCGTCGAAAAGCCTTGCTTCCATGCACGTCCGATGATATCTTCAACTCATAGCGTGAGCAATATAAAAGCACTTCTTCTTGCGAAACAGGTTATGAAAGAATGACGATGGGGACAATGCAGTCTGGGACCACGTTCCGGGTGCCCCTCATCGTGTAGACCGGCTCAGTGCAGATCAGAGTGTTATGCGACAGGGGCTTGTACTTGGCAGTGAATGGTTGTCCAAGAGGAACACGGTTCGCCTGCAGCACATACACGTTTTGATCGCATCCGTTTCTGCTACCGGCGATACGGGGCATGCGTGGTTGTGTGGTCTGCCGTTGCGCACATAGGGGCCTGTGGTGCGGTGATAGCGGTGGGAACCGTGTCGGCAGTCTAGGTGGACGGGGAAAAGAGGCGGCACGCAGACGCGCACTGGTAACCTTGCGCGGTTCGTGGCTGTTACCCGCCGGATAGATCCATGTCAGTTCGTTGCATCGAAGGTTTTGTCTCTGGTCGTGACTTGTAAAAGGAGCGCAATATGAGAAGGAGGCATTGTGGGCTTCTCATCGCGGCGTTGGCAGCGGGAGCGCTGTGCTTGCCGGCGGTGGGGCAGATGACAGTAACCGTTGACTTCGAGTCCCCGACCTACACGGCCGGTGACCTTGGCGGTCAGGATGGCTGGGCCATCTCGGCGGTTGACGGCGGGGCCGCGGTGGTTGTCTTCGACAACGGACCGAGCGGTGGCGGCTCTCTGTGTGCGGAGTTGAACAACACCTCCGCAGTCTCTCCCGAAGCAGGATCGATCCACATTGACAAGGTGATCGCCGACGTCATCGCCGGTGGCGGTCCGTTAGTCACACTTCAGTATGACTACAAAGAGGTTGGGACGAGCTCGTACTACGGCGAGGCGCGCGTTCCGGGCATGGGCTCCACGCACTGGTGGGGACAGTGGTGCCAGTGGTACGGGTACCAGACACCGGACGGCCAGTTCGGCGGTTGGTGGGGCGGCCCGAGCTGGGGCGGCACCGGCACATGGCACACGATTAAGTGGACTGTGCTATACGGTGACACCGGTGACGGGCAGGGCGGCCAGCTCCTGAGTGTTTCGCTGGACGGCACGCCGGAGCCGCGGTTCCTGGGCCAGCGTCCGTACTTGGATCCGGGGGCCTCGCAGGTGGTCGACTCAATCGGGCTTTACCTGGGTGATGGCTACGTGGCCGAGTACCTCGACACCATTCGCTTCGACAACATCATGGTGACAGGAGCCCCGCTGCCCAGCGCGGTTCCGGTGGCGGACGCCGGCCCGGATCTCTCCGGTCCCCCGGCGGCGATCTACACGCTGGACGCGAGCGGCAGCACCGATGACGGCGGGATTGTGCAGTACCGTTGGCTGAAGGGCGCGGAGTTCGACACGGTTCTCTATGACGGTCCGAACGCGGTCGTGGATATCCTGATGCCCGGCGGCGAGTATGACGTGACGCTCGAGGTGATCGACGGCGACGGTTTGCACGACACCGACACGATGCACTGCTCGTTCGCCTATCCGGCGGTCAATCCGCTGGTCCTGGACTTTGAGTCTGGCAGCGGCTACACGCCCGGCCCGATCAGCATGCAGGACGGCTGGGTCGAGACGCAGAGCGACGGTGAGGCGAACGTCGTCGACACCGACAACGGACCCGCGCTGGCCGGTTCCCAGTGTCTGTTGTTGAGCAACGACGACGGCACGGGGTACGAGCTGGACGGCCGGATTCAGATTGAGCGTGCTTTCGCTGAGCTGATTGCGTTGGGCGGCGGGTACGTGACGTATCAGTACGACCTTCGCCGGGTCCAGACGGCCAACAACCACATCCAGCAGACCAAGCTGTGGCTGCCGGGTGCGAACTGCGGCCACTGGGCCGACAACTGGTCCCAATGGGAAGGTGCAGCGAGGGTTAACGGTGTGGACTGGATCACCTGGGGTAAGCGTTGGGACGGTGTTGACCAGTACGCGTGGCACACCCACACGTGGACCCTGGTGTACTCGCAGCACGATGGCGGCCAGGGCGAGATGTACAGCTACCAACTCGACGACCAGGAGCCGGTTGTGTGGTACCCGTACATGGGCAGCTACATGCGGGACAACTTCACCTCGGGCCTGCTGGACAACATCACGATCTGGATGGAGCCGATGTGGTACGGTGACCACTTCGCGAGCTTCATCGAGATCGACAACATCATCATTGAGGCGTCGCCGCTCCCGAGTGCATTCCCGACGGCGGATGCCGGCGGTCCTTACAACCAGGATCCTGGTGAGTGGACGGGCATTGAGCTCGACGCTTCGGCGAGTGTGGATGCCGATGGCACCATTGTCCGCTATCGCTGGACGATGGGCTGGGGCGGCGGCGTGGTTTATGACGGGACTGACGCAACGCCGCAGGTCGACCTCGGTCCGGGTGACTACGAGTTGGTGCTGACGGTTACCGACGACACCGGTTTGCGTGACACGGCGATGACCACGGCGCACATTGGCGCGCGTCCGCCGATCACGGACGAGGTGGCCGGTCCGTGGGGTATTGTGAACGGCAATATCTACGGCACGAATGCTTCGGACCAGGTCCCGGTTCTGATCAATCCGATGATGCAGTTCGCGGTGATTGGCTACACGGACGTGACGGGCGGGCAGCCGAGTGGTGATGGCCACCAGCCGGTCTTTGATGCGTTCGGCAACCTGTATTGGATGCAGCGCCTGTCGAACAGGTTGTACTCCCTCACCCCGGAGTTGCAGGAGCGTTGGGTGGGCCACTACCCAGGTGGCGGCGAAGTGTATTTGGGCAACTGGTGGAGTGCGGGTAGCAGTGCGTCGAACATCGTGGCCGGCTTGCGGTCCATCTACGCGATCGGTGGTGGCGTGGATGACGGTGCCGGTGCCAACCGACCGCACGTGTACGCGTTTGAGAAGAGCAACGGCGAGTTGCTCTGGGAGACCACGCTGGAGCAGGAAGACTGGTCCTCCCCTGGCGGCGGTGCGATTGAGGTCGGTCCGAAGATCACGCTTTACCAGGACAAGGTGTACGTCCACGGCATGGTTGGCGGTCCGGGCATCGATCTGGTGAACATCTTCCAGATTGACGCGTCCACGGGTAATCTCGACTGGTGGGATACGTGCACGGTTGAGATGGATTGGGACACGACGGTGGCGAGCAAGAGCGGCGGTTTCGCATTTGTTCCGAATCCGTTTGGCGATGGCAAGCACTACCTGTACTGGAACGAGTTGAGTGATCCCGGCGCGCCGATGGACGGCTACAACGACATGGCGTGCATCGAGGTTGATCCGGATCCGGCGACCGGCGGCGCCGTGTCGAAGTGGGATCCGGGCATGGGCGGTGGCCAGAATGGTCCGATGCTGGAAGAGAGCCACCCGGCCTACAGTGAAGTGACGGGCCTGGTGTACACGCCATCGGGACAGGGCGGCACCTACGGTGGCCCGCACGCGATGTATGCGTGGGATACGACGGGCTTGGTGCGGACGTACACGGTTGCCGCGCCGGAGCCCCCGGACGGTTACATTCAGCACGATCCGAACCGCACGTTTGCGTTGGACTTCGACGGCCGCACGATGCACGCGACCGGCGAAGGCACGACGGTTCGTTCGTACACGGACAACGGTGACGGGACCTGGGGCTACGTCTATCGTGACTACGGCGAGATCGGCTTCGGTTTCCGGCGGATGCACGGTGGCTTGCTCCAGGCGGACGACGGGCACTCGGTGTTGATCACCGGTGCGACGCAGAATCCGTTTGGCTGGAACTACGGCGAGCAGACGATTGCGGCTCTGGATCTGAGTGAGCCGGTGGACGGGCGGACGACGCAGACGCCGCTTGGCACGATCACGTTGCCGCTCGATGAAGGCAATGACTGGGGCAACTTCGGGCCGACGCCGGGTCCGGATGGGACGCTGTACGTTCAGAACCACTATCCGGCACGGATCTGGCGTGTTGGTGTTGTCCCGGCCGAGCCGGGTGCGTGCTGCTTCGACGACGCGCATTGTGAAGAGTTGTATCCGTACCTGTGTGCTCAGGCTGGTGGCACGTTCATGGGTGACGGCACGGAGTGTGCGGACGTAGTTTGCACGGGTGCGTGCTGCTTCACGGACGGTCACTGCGAGGATCTGTCGGTTGCGTATTGCGAGGCGGCCGGTGGGATCTCGGGTGGTCTGGGTACCAGTTGCACCATTGCGGTGTGCGATACGGCCGAAGCGTGTCCGGGTGCCGTTCAGCTGGCGGTTCCGTCCGTCGCGTTGGGCGATACAACGAACGCGACGATCG
>Ga0272441_10005745_pt1 | contig 21295 bp, 11 predicted proteins | sample SSMProp6N_FD_193582 | JGI IMG/M metagenome (GOLD analysis project Ga0272441, IMG submission 193582) | Marine sediment archaeal communities from Little Sippewissett salt marsh, Falmouth, MA, United States - SSM-Prop-6N | ecosystem: Environmental > Aquatic > Marine > Wetlands > Sediment ...
TGTGCTCATTCGCATCGTCGGGGACAGGAGGCGAGACCTGGCGGACCGGGCCCTGGCCGCCACCAGTCTCGGCCAGATCGGGGCTGCGTCCCGAAGGGCTATCCCCACCCTCCGAGCCGTCGTTCGCCGCAACCGCAACCCCGACTCCGATCTCCGCCAGAGGGCGGAGAAGGCCATCGAGCAGATTGGCAAGGCCGCAACGGGCGCCTGGGGCTGGCGCGAGAGGTGATGCCGCTCGCCAGCGAGGGGGCGACTGGCCGCGGATCAACGCTCAGGTCGACGCGCTCCCGTGGCGCTGTAGAGGGTCTCTCCCTCCTCGAGGGCCATCTGCACTACCCCCCAGCCCTCCTTCAAGCTCTGCCTGGCCTCGGCGCGGGTGTAGGGACACACACCCCTGCTCACGCCCAGGCCGGTCGGGCGATGGGGATGCGTTCATCGAGCCTCAGGGGGGAGTCACGAAGCAGGCCCACCCGAAGTCGCCCATGCCAAGGCTCTTCCGCGCGTCGTCGAGGTCGGTCTTGGCCTGCTCCATCCACTCGCGGCAGCGGTTCACGCCAATTCCTTCCCTTGCAGCGCGTGCCCCGCGCGCATTCTCTCGGGCTCCACCCTGGGAGTCAATTGCCAGGGCCTGCTCACCACATGAGGGTCACACTAACGGTTGCTCCGCTGAGGACGCGGGTGCGGTCGGCGAGCGTGAGGCGGACTTCTGTGCCGTCCTGGCGAACGGTGGTGTTGGCGGCTTTGCCCGCGATGGTCATGCTGGCCTTGGGCTTCACGCCTTCGGGGATCTCGAGGAGGAGCTCGGCGAGGCTCAGGTGGCCGTAGCGGACGTCAAGCGTGTCGGTCTGCTTACCCTTCTGCCTCTTCTGCTCGAAGACGCCCCATCCCTCGGCGGCGGTGAAGAAGGTGCGGATGTGGCCGGGGCTGTAGCGGGGCTTGAAGCCGAGGATGCCGCGCGGGCCGTTGTGGACGTAGCCCTGGAGAGCCAGGAGCACGGACCAACTGGACATGGCGCGGGCGTAGTTGCTGCCGCACTCGACCTCGTCGAAGGGGTTGCCGAGGTTGGCGTAGGTGCCGGGGCGTGAAACTCCGTCGTAGCGGTCGCGGCAGCCGAGGACGACCATGAGGCCTTCCTTGACGAAGCCCTGGTAGATGAGCTCGGCGGCGACCTCGTACTCGATGCCCGTCCAGATCTCGTCGGAGTAGTTGGTCACGCGCGGCGGCCGGCGGCCGTGGGGCCAGGTGCAGATGAGGAGGCCTTTGTCGGCGTCGGCGGCGTAGATGCGCGGGCGTTGCTTGTGGCCGCGGAAGTTCGTGCGCCAGTTGTGGGTGTGGATGTTGCGTAGTGCGGAGTGGACGCGGTCGCGGGGGAGGATCGGGCCGAGGCCCAGCACGTCCGCCCACCACTGGCCCATGGTCTGGTCGCAGTGGCATCCCCAGCCGAACTGCTGGGCGGTGACGCGCTTCTCGTCGTAGGTCTGCACCCAGTAGCCGAAGGTTTCGTTCCACATCAGGTCGTCGAAGTTCTTCTGCCCGCGTGCGAGGATCGAGCGGCAGCGCGTGGCGAAGGGCGGGTCGCCGCACAGGGTGGCCATCTCCTGGGCGGCGCGGAGAGCGGCGAGGTAGAGGGAGCCGACGAAGGGGTTCGGGCCGTGCACCGCGCAGTCGTAGGTGTTCCATTGTGGGGCGACGATGATGCCGTCGGGCTCGGTGGCCTTGACGATCTGCTCGAGGAGCGCGCGGTTGGCCACGGGCACCCAGTCGTCCAGCGTGGCGTCGGGCTGTGCCTGCGCATCCTTGGCGATGAGGAATTCCATGGCCCTTTTGACGCGGGGGTACCACTTCCTGAGCCAGGCGTCGTCGGGGCTCTGGAGGTATTCGCGGTAGGTCTTGAGGACGGTGCCGCACTGGCCGTCGGTGGCTTCGCCGGAGGAGGCGCGCGTGGGGGGCACGGCGTGGCGGTGGCCGACCATGCCGGCGTCGTTCATGATGGGGCCGAGGTCGAGCTGTCGGACGTTGCGTTCGAGGCTTGGGAAGAGCTTGGCCATGGTCTGGGCGTAATTCCACACGTGGGTGCAGTTCATGGGGCAGCAGGCGTTGCCCTCGAAGCCGAGGAAGTGGTCGGCCTCGGTCCACATGCAGGTCTGGGAGCGGATGACGTCGGCCTGGGACGTGATGGCGTCGACCACGTAGTAGGGGAGGGTGGTGTCGTAGATGGCGTCGTGGTAGGCCAGGGTCTCGGTAGTAAGGCGAGGGAGGTTGCGTGCCACGTAGCGAGCCACGTCGCCGGCGTCCCTGAACCAGTTGTTGTACATGTTGCCGATGCGGACGGCGGGTGCGTTGACGTAGTGGTGGTTGGGAAAGTGCCAGGTGAGGAGGAAGGTGGCGGTGACCTGCTTGCCAGGCTCGACGCGTAGGGGGGCGGCGAGAGCGGCGTTCCAGGTGGAGCCGGGCTCGGTGGGCTGGGTGCCGGTGGTGGGGGAGAGCGTGCCGTCGGCGGCGAAGTCGGCCCAGAGCTTCGCGGCATCGCGCCACTGGGCCGCCACGGAGGGCTTCGCGGCGGCGGTGGCGAGGGTCATGGTGCCCCAGTAGCGGTGGGCGGGGTCGAGGCCTGTGGCAGCGGTGAAGGTGGTGCCTGCTGCGTAGGCCACGAGGTTCATCGAGAAGGCGGCGTCGGGCGTCCACGCGAGGCCGCGGGGGACTTCGGCGGTGAAGACGAGCACCTTGCCCTTGCCCGCCTTGCCCTCGATCAGCAGGGGTGAGCCATCGGGCGCCTCGAGGACGACGCGGGCGCCTTCCTTCAGCTTGAGGTTGCGGAAGCGCAGATAAGGCCCGATGCGGAGGTTCTCGCTCGGGAGGAGGCGGTGCATGGGCTTGAGGTCTTCCACGACCCCCGCCGGCTTCAGATCGAAGGCCTTGCCCTCGGGGAGCAGGCCGTCGCACGTGAACGGCATGATGTCCGCGAGCCGCTCGGAGACGGGCTCGGCGGGGATGGCGAGCTTCTTGTCGCTGAAGAGGATGTGATCGATGTTGATGTGGCCCCATCCGCCGGAGTGGCGGTCGACGATCTGGAGGCGAGCGGCCTTCCCGACGTAGGGCGCCACGTCCCAGCAGGCCTGCTCGAGTCGCTCGTTGTCGCGGCCGGTGATGCTGCGAACGGCCTTGCCGTCCACCAGCAGGTTCATGCAGGTGGCGCCCTGGTGTGCTCCGCCGCCGACGAGGAAATTGATGTAGCGATGGGCGATGGTGAAGGGCTTGGAGGTGGCGGTGCCCTGCGGCCCGTCGCGGTCGACGTAGGTGTTGACGAGGTACTTGCCGCGGAAGCCGCTCACGTGCTGCTGTGCGGCGAGGGTGCCTGTGACGGGTCCGGTCTCGAAGGCTTTGCCCTCGGTGGTCCAGCTCCTGTAGGTGCCGCTCTCGAAGTCCTCGAAGAGGACGTCGGGCTTGCCGGTGGCGGCGGGTGCGGGGGTGGGCTTCTCGGGCTTGGGTGCGGTGGCGTGGAGCTCGGCCAGGGATCCGCTCCTCCCCGAGGTCAGCAGTGCAAGGCCCTCCTCGACGCCGGCCGCGATCTGCTTGATCTGGGTGTTCCCGAAGTCGCGGCCTTTCACCCGCTCGCACCACAGGACGCCGTAGCGCTTCGCGAGGTCGGCGGGCAGGCGCCAACCGCGGCTGGGGCTTGTGAACGAGAGGTTGGTGCAGCCGGTATCCGCGCGGCCGAGCACGGAGGTGAGCAGGCGGACGGGCTTGGCCATGGCCGCCGGCTTGCCGCGCTGGGCGCCCATGTGGATGGTGGTGAGGCCGTCGAGGGTCTTCACCTGGTTGCGGTTGCCGATGAAGCCGGCGTGGTTGGTGCCGAGGTAGCCGCCGTAGCCGGTGTAGCCGACGGCGTTCTGGAGGGTGGCGAGGAGGGCCACGTCGCACGCCTTGGCCGAGGGGTTCTCGACGGTGAAGGTGAAGATGGCGCAGGGGATGGCGGAATCCCTGGGGTTGAGCGGGATGAGGGGGTTGAAGGCTCGGAGGGAGATTCGGACGGGGAGCTTGGGGTCGTCGTAGCGCAGCCAGGCGATGGGGTATTCGCCGATGAAGGTGAGGCTCTCGGTGGTCGGGAGGTTCTGGAAGCCGCCGGTGTGGAGAAGGCGTGCTGCGGGGGGGCCGCCCTCGGGCTTCGCCCACACGCCGAAGAACGAGTCGGGCACGGCGGCGCCCTTGTTGAAGTTGTTGAAGATCTGCCACTGGACGAGGCGTCCCTCGCCGTTGATGGCCACGCTTCCTGTGCCGATGCCGCCGAGTGGGAGCGCCACGTAGCCGAGGCGTTCGTCGGTGTATTCCTTGGGCCGCGCGCCGTCGTAGAGCTTCTCCGCCCACTTGTCGAGTTCCGCCTGGGGGATGGGCTTGTGGGGCTCATGGGGCGACTCCGCAGCAGCGGCGAGGGCGGCCGCCGCGGCGGACAGCCAGACGGCACAGCACACGAGGCGGATCGGCGGACGGGTCATCGCTTGCACCTCCTGGAGGAAGGGACTGCATTCCTGTCGCGAATGTGGCGTGGGCCGCCTGCTCAATCCGCCGTGGTGGGCTCCGACGGGCGGCCCCGGCGCCGGAGGAGCAGCACGCGAAGCAGCACCGCCAGCGTGGCGCCGGCAACGTTGGCCACCACGTCGAGGAAATCGCAACTGCGCCCGACATAGTGCTGGACCTGTTCGAGCAGTGCCCCGAGTGCGGATGCCCAGACGATGGCAGCGAGGGCCACGTCGGCGGGGCGGAGGCGCGTGGTGCGGGCGAGTGCGTGGGCGAGCAGGAGTGCGAGGACGGCGTAGGCGGCCATGTGGAGCAGCTTGTCGGCCTGGAGGAAGGCGGGCGCCGCGGGCTCGACGGGACGCAGCGAGGCATAGATCAGGGCCGCCGTCGCCGCGAGGGTGGGGGCCCAGTGGCGGACGATGCGCCGGCGCGGGGCGCCGCCTGGTTCTGGGGTGTCGCTCACCGTGGTCGCTTCCTGTTCTTGCGGGAGCCATCGGTGGGGTCGAATACTTCGAGCCACTCGGCCACCTCGGCGTCGGAGGGGGGCTGGGTCTTGAGCTGGTGCTCCTCCTGTTCGCGTTTGGCCTGTCGGGTGTAGCGTGTGAGCTCGTTGAAGAAGGTCATGGCTCCGACCACGCTGGCGCCGCAGCGGGCGCAGTTCGTGGCGAGCTCGCGGTCGGAGGTCACGACGCGCAGGTGTCGGGGTGCCGTGCTGGCCTCGACGAGGCGGAGGATATCGTCGTCGGCCGTTCGGGGCGGGTGGGCATAGAGGATGCGGACGCCTCCGACGCGTTCCTGCCGCGAGGTGCCGCCCGTGGGCTGACGGCGGTCGAAGACGATGGTGACGTCGTCGTCCTTGGCTCGGTGGTAGCACACGAGGTGATCGAGCAGGCGGGAGCGCGCCTCCTCCAGGGCGTCGCCCACGGAGTGGCCGCGGTAGCGTGCGATGGCGAAGAGCACGTTGTAGCCGTCGATGATCAGAGGCATAGCGATCCAGCCCGCGTGTGGGAGTCCCGCTCGGGCAGTGGAGTCGGGCGTCAGGCCCGGGCGTCGTACCTGGTCTGGCCGCCCACGAGGGTCAGCACGGCTCGTCCCTGGACCTTCCAGCCGTCGAAGGGGCAGTTGCGGCTCTTGCTGCGGAAGCGCGCGCTGTCGATGGTCCACTCGACCTCGGGGTCGATGAGCGTGATGTCGGCGGGGCGGCCGGTCTCGAGGGTGCCGGCCTCGATGTCCAGCACCTGGGCTGGCTTCGAGGTCATGGCGGCGATGGCCTGGCTCCAGGTGAGGACGCCCGGGCGAATGAGCTGGCTGATGACGATGGGCAGGGTGGTCTCGAGGCCGATGACGCCGAATGGGGCGAGGGTGAACTCGACGTGCTTCTCCTCGGGCGCGTGGGGGGCGTGGTCGGAGACGATGGCGTCGATCGTGCCGTCGGCGATGCCGGCTCGGAGGGCCTCCACGTCGTCGCAGCCCCGCAGGGGCGGGTTCATCTTGAAGTCCGGGTCGAAGCTCTGCACCCATTCGTCGGTGAGGGTGAGGTGGTGGATGGTGGCCTCGGCGGAGACTCGGACGCCGCGCTCGCGGGCTCGGCGGATGAGGTCGACGGAGCCCTCGGTGCTCACGTGGGCGATGTGCACGTGGCCGCCGGTGGCTTTGGCGAGGGTGAGGTCGCGGGCGACCATCACCTCCTCGGCCGCAGCGGGGATACCGCCGAGGCCGAGCTTCACCGACCACAGGCCCGCGTGCATCACGCCTTTGCCCGCCAGGTCGGGGTCCTCGCAGTGGTCGATGATCGGCTTGCCGAACATCGAGGCGTACTTGAGGGCCATGCTCATCAGCCGGGCGCTGCACACGCACGAGCCGTCGTCGCTGAAGGCCACGGCGCCGGCGTGGCTCATCTGGCCGATCTCGGCGAGGCGCGTGCCCTCGCGGCCGACGGACACGGCGCCGATGGGCAGCACGCGGGCGAGGCCGGCCCGCTGGCCCTGGAGGATCTGGTAGGCCACCGCCGCTTCGTTGTCCACGGGCCGGTCGGTGTTTGGCATCACGGCCACGGTGGTGAAGCCGCCGGCCACGGCGGCCGCGGCGCCGCTTGCGATGGTCTCCTCCTCCACCTTGCCCGGCTCGCGGAAGTGCACGTGCATGTCGATCAGGCCCGGGGCCACGATGAGGCCTGCCGCGTCCACCACGGCGTCCGCCGCTTCGTAGGAGCCGATGCCCGCGATGCGGCCGTGGTCGACCACCACGTCGGTCTTCGTGTCGAGATTCTGTGCCGGGCAGATGACCCGGCCGCCCTTGATGAGGAGGTCAGGCACGGCTGGAAGCCCCCGTGAGAAGCGAGAGAACGGCCATGCGAATCGCCACGCCGTTGGTCACCTGTTCCAGGATCACCGAGCGCGGCCCGTCGGCCACGTCGGGCGTCATCTCCACGCCGCGGTTGATCGGCCCGGGATGCATGACGAGCAGATCGTGCTTCGCCCGCTCCAGGCGGCGTGCGTTGAGGCCGAAGAGCCGGGCGTACTCGCGGATGGAGGGGAAGGGCTGGGCCTCGAAGCGCTCCATCTGGATGCGGAGCATGTTCACCACGTCCATCTCGGGCAGCACCTCGTCGAGGTTGTAGCACACGTGGGCGCCGAGTTTGCGGAAGGCTCCGGGGACGAGCGTGGGCGGCCCCACGAAGGTGACCTCGGCCCCGAGCTTGAGCAGGGCGTGGAGATTGGAGCGGGCCACGCGGCTATGAGCGATGTCGCCCACGATGGCCACCTTGAGGCCCTCGATGCGGTGGCGCTTCTGGCGGATGGTCAGGATGTCCAGGAGCCCCTGGGTGGGGTGCTCGTGCGAGCCGTCGCCCGCGTTGACGATATGGGCGTCGATGGAGCGGGAGAGGAGTTGCGGGGCGCCGGGGCACGAGTGGCGCATCACCGCCACGTCGATGCCCATGGCCTCGATGTTCCGCGCGGTGTCGCGCAGGGTCTCGCCCTTGCTGGTGCTCGAGCCGGCGGACGAGAAGTTCACGATGGTGGCGCCGAGGCGCTGCTCGGCGAGCACGAAGGACGTGCGGGTGCGGGTGCTCGGCTCGAAGAAGAGGTTCACCACCACCTTGCCGCTCAGATCGTCGCGGGGCGGCTCCTGGCGGGTGGCGGCGGGGCGGAGAGCCTCCGCCGTGTCCAGCACGTGGGTGATCTCTTCGGCCGAGTAGTACTCTAAGCCAATCAGGTGGCGTTGGCTCCATTCCACGGCGAGTGCACTCCGCGGCAGGAGGGAGGGTGAGCGACCCATTCCATCGGGGGCGATTATAGCATGCAGGGGCGGGCCGTCCAGCGCCTTTTCCTTCGCCGTGGCTCGGGGATGATTGATCGCGAGCGCGGCGGGGCGTATAATCGGCCCCGCCTTCCCGAGCCTGCGCGAGGAGAACGCGGATGGACGGTGGGAGAATGCTCGACGTGGCGGCGCGCTTCGCCAGCTACAACGTGGTGCTGGAGCCGGACGAGGACACGCCGGAGTGGTGGGCGGGGGCGCCGTCCGTGGTGCGGACGGCGGACGGCGTTTCCTATCTGGCAGCGCGGATGCGTGAGGGGAACTCGCCCCGCGGCCTCCGTGGCTACGAGGTGCGGCTGTTGCGGAGCACGGATGGCATCCACTTCGAGCACGTGCTCTCGATCCCGCGCGAGGCTGTGCCCATCGGGGGCTTCGAGCGGCCCGCGCTCGTGCGCGACCCCGCCTCGGGACGCTTCAGGCTCTATCTGTGCGGGCCGTGGCAGGGCGGGCCGTGGTGCATCATGAGGCTCGACGACGCGGACGATCCCACGGCGTTTGAGCCGTCGACGTGCCGTCCCGTCCTCACCGGCCAGGGGGCTGGCGTGCCGGGGGTGGGGGCCTACAAGGATCCGTTCGTGGTCTGGACGGCGGGCCGATGGCATATGCTGGTGATCGGGTGCGGGCGGGTCGAGAGAACCTGCCATTTCGTGAGCGACGACGGCGAGGCGTGGTCGGTGGTGGGCAGGGGGCTGGCGTTCGACGTGGCGGGCTGGCACAACTTCTACACGCGTCCCGCCTGCCTCGTGCCCACGGGGGCGGGCTACCTGTTCGTCTACGAGGGCTCGCACTCGACGTGGCACGATCCCGTCTACAACATCGCTACGGGGCTGGCGTACACGCTCGACCTGGAGACCTTCGTGGACCTCACGCCCGATGCTCCGCTGCTGATGAGCACCACGCCCGGTGCCTACCACACGTGGCGCTACTCGCACTGGCTCCTGGTGGACGACGAGTTGTGGGCCTACGCCGAGGTGGCGCGGCCGAACGACACGAACGAGATCCGTCTCTTCCGCCTCCCCGTCGCCTGACCCTGTCCGCCTTCGATGGCCGAGGATCCAGCGATGTCCACTGGCGACAACGCGGCGCCCGAGAACAGCCCGACACCGGTCGCGCCCATGGCTCCGGTGGTGCCGCGCCGGCGCCGACGGGCCAGGCGGGTGCTGGCGGTGGCCGTGGGGGCCGTGGTGTTGCTGGCAGTGGCGGTGGTGGTGGTGCCGTGCGTGCTGCCGGAGGCGATGGTGGGGCGGGAGGTGGCGCGGCAGCTCAATGCCTCCCTCGCGCGCGAGGCGCAGGTGGAGGGGGCGCGGTTCAGCCTGTTCTCGGGCTTCCGCGCGAGCGGGGTGGAGGTGCGGCGCCGGGACGGGTTCGGCGACGGGCCGCTGCTGCGCATCGGCACGCTGGTGCTGGTGCCCGACATCCCTGAGCTCCTTCAAGGCCGTCTGCGCCTGCTCTCGGTGCGCATCCACGATGCCGACCTCTACCTGGTGCGCGACGAGCGCTCCGTGCTGAACGTGGACGATCTGCTCGTGAAGCCGCCGCGGGAGTTCGCCGTGGCGAGCGTTCTGGCCACCGACTCGCGGCTGCATCTGCGCACGCCCGATGGCGAGCACACGGTGGCGATCACCCGTGCATCGCTCGGCGCGCCCGCGGAAGGCCAGCGCCCGATGGATGTGCGGGCACGCCTGGGCACGGGCGGCGAGTTGGCCCTCTCCGGCGGCCTGGCGGTGACGCCCGACGGCGGGGAGTTCGAGCACGGCGAGGGCACGCTGCTGATCGAGTCGCTCGCATTGGGGGATCTGCTCGCCGGTCCTGGCGGGGCACCGCCCCTGCTCGCCAACGCCACGCTCCACGCCAACCTCTCGATGCAGGGGCGTGCCGACCGCGATCTGCGCGTGGCGGGCACGCTCGAGGTCGAGGGCCTGCCCGAGGTGCCGCAGCTCGGCTTCGAGGGCGACGACCGCGTGGCCGCGGCGGAGCTCAGCTTCGTCGTCTCGCCCCGCGAGCAGCACCTGGACCTGACTGTGACGACCCATCCGGGCGGAGCCATCGAGGTGAAGGCCACGCTCGACCCCATCGAGAAGGGCAAGGGCACGCCCGCGCTGGTGCTCGACAACTACCTGCTCGACGTGCGGGCCGAGGCGTGGGGCGACCTGGCGCGCCACGACCTGGCGCGCGGCGGGCTGCCGGGCACGCGCCTCGTGGGAGGGCGCGCGCGGGCCGAGGCCTCGCTCAAGGGCACGTTCGACCGGTTCGTTGCCACCCTCTCGGCGACCCTGGAGGATGCGGTGGTCGCGGTCGAGGATGGGGCCGAGCCCGTGCCAGCGGTCTCCCTCGAGGGCGGGGGCACCCTGTCGCTGGCCAACCTGTCGGCGGAGCTCACGCGCCTGGTGGTCCGCGCGGAGGGGGTGAGTGCCACGATCCGCGGCCGCGCACAGCCCGTGGAGGGTGCCCTGGTGCAGATCGCTCCGGACAGCGCCCTGCCGCCGATGGCGGCCGACTTCACGGTCGACGCCGAGGCGGAACTGGCCCGCTGGAGCCCCGGGCTCAGGGCGCTGGCAGGCCTCCCCACCGAGGGACGGCTTCAGGGCAAGCTCTCCGTGCAGGGGGGAGCGGCCTCGAAAGCGGGGCTCCTGACGGTCGACGGCGAGCTGCGGCTCGATGGATTCGCTTGCACCGCGCCTGCTCGCGCGCCCGACCCCGCCGACCTCGCGGCCAGCATGCACGTGATCTATGACCCCGAGAAAGCGGCCATGGCGTTCAGCGACACGGCGGTGAGAGGCCGCGGCATCGACGGGTCCGTCAAGGGGGCCATCGCCTGCGGTCGAGCGCTCGGCGCCTCGGCCCTGACCGGGTGCCTCGACATCGATCTCGGGGAGGCCTCCCGCTATTACGGCGTCCTGGCGGGCCTGCCGCGGCGGACCTCGGTGAGCGGCGGCTTCGCCTGGCGACTCGACGCGCGAGGGGAGGGCGACCTGGCTACGGCGCACGGCCGAGCGGCGCTCATCGACCTGGTGGTGACCGGCCCCCCGATGGGGCGGAAGCTGGCCATCGAACCCATGGTCGAGATCGCCCACGACGTGGTCTGGGACGCCGGGGCGCGGATCCTCGCCATCCGCAAGCTCAGAGCCGCCACGAGCCGCGGGGAAGCCACCCTGACTGGGACGCTGGCGCTGCCCGGCGGGAGCGGGGCGACCGACCTGAAGCTCAACCTTGATGCCGACGCGGATGCCATCCGCCCGTTTCTGCCGTGGCCCGACGAGTTCGGGGCGCTCAAGGCCGCGGGCAGGGTGGTCGCACGCGCCGAGGCGGCCGGGCCGCCCGGGGACGTGAAAGGCTTCGGCACCGTGACCTGGACGTCCGGCCGAATGGAAACCCCCTTCGCTCGCCTCGCCGCCGACCTGGACTACCGCATCGAGGGGGCGCTCGGGGGCCGGCAGCTCAAGCTGGATGGGCGCGGCACCCTCGCCGACCTCGAATGGACCCACGTGCGCCTCGGACGCGAGCCGGTGGTGCAGGACGAGCTGACCTTCTCGCACGCTCTGGAAGGCCGTGTGCCCGATGGGCCGCTCGTGGTGACGGCCGCCGTGCCGAAGCTCGCCGTCTACAGCCGCACCGTCGAGCAGATCCGCCTGAACGGCAAGCTCGAAGGCCGCGTGCTCCACGTGGATGATTTCTCGTGCCGGCCGATGGGCGGCACGGCGCGGGCGAAGGGCCGCATCGCGTTCGACCCGCGCCAGACCCACCGCCTGTGGTTCCAGGCCCGCGACGTGGCGCTGGACCAGGACGCCGAGCTTCTGGGCGCCGTGCCCTTCCTGGGTATCGTGAACGCCATCGTGGGGGGCCGCCCGGAGAAGATGGACTTCGTGGCCTCGGCCGAGGCGGAACTGCGTGCGCGGGGCTCCACGCCCGAAGCCCTCCGCGCCACGCTGGCAGGGGAGGGCAGCCTCCGCCTGGCACGGTTCCGCGTGACGGGCTCGCCCCTGTTCCGCATGCTCGCCGTCTTCACCAGCAGCCCCGGGCTGCGCGACGTGACGTTCGAGCAGGTGGACGCCCCCTTCACCATCGTGGGCGGCCGCGTGGAGACCACGGCCACGCTGCCGTTCGAGAAGGGAGCTTTCGTCATCAGCGGCCACGCGCTGCGCAGTGGGCAGACGTGCTACGCCATCCGCGTGACCAACCCCCGGGGCATCGGGTTCGTCGCACACGACATGGTTCCCTACCTGGAGGCAGGGCACCCTATCATGCACATCAGCGGCCCGGCGCAGCAGCCCACCTGCCGCATCCCCACGGAATCGATCCTCCAGTTCACGCTCAAGCGCAAGCTGGACAAGGGCTTAGAGGCACTGACGCCCCGGCCGAAAGGAAAGTAGCGGCAGCGGAACCCGGCCGGGGGTTCTGCGTCTAATCCCTAAGAGGGAGCGTAGCGCGCGTGCGCCTCGTCCATTGATGAGAAAGGAGCGGGCAGAAGATGCACACACGGAAGCGTCTGCTGAAGGCACTCGGGGTGCTCGCGATCACGGGGGTGGTCCTCACTGCGTTCGCGCAGAAGACGGCCACGGAGGCGGAGCTCTACACGAAGGGCAAGCAGAGCTTCGGCCAGAAGACGTTCCGCCCGGCGGTGGATGCGTTCGAGGAGCTGCTCAAGCGGTTCCCGAACTCGCCGCGGGCGCGCGAGGTGCAGTACCTGGTGGGCGAGTCGTGCCGCATCGCGCGGCGGTTTGGCCGGGAATCGACGTATCCCAAGGCGGAGGAAGCCTATAAGGTGCTCGCGGACGGCACCGCCGAGGATCTCTGGAAGGCGCGTGCACAGGTGGGGCAGGCACGCCTCTACCTGGCGTGGGGCTACTGGAACCGCCGCCAGCAGATCGGCGACCTCTTCGAGAAGGCCACGAAGGGCTTCGCCGCCAAGATCGATGCCAAGGCGCCACAGGCCCTCCGCCGCGAGCTGGGCGACGCGATTGCCTCGCGCCTGGAAGCCGGCACGCGTATGTGGGGCTACACGACCAACTGGCGCGAGGTGATGGTCCAGCAGGCAAAGACCGTGGCGGGAGGGGGCAAGCTCAACGACTACCAGAAGCAGCAGGCCGCCTGGTGGAAGTCCATCGACCCGCTGGTCGGCCAGCTCGACGCCCTGAAGGTGGGCAAGGACATCGAGGCCCGCGCCCGCTGGGCCGTCGGGCAGCGCGGCGCCGACGACTACCTCCAGCAGGTCGTCGAGAAGTATGCCGACACCGAGTGGTGGGACGACGCGACGTATGCCCTGGCGCGGCGCCGGGAGAGCCAGGGCAAGTATGTGGAAGCCCTCGGCCTGTACGAGAAGCTCCCCCAGCGGCTCCAGGAGAAGCAGAGCCGCTACGTGAAACAGGCCAGGCAGCGGATCGCCGAGATCCGCAAGCCCCGCATCAGCGTGAACGCTCAGTTTGCCGCCATGCCCGGCACGAAGCCGCGCATCAGCTATTCCTGGCGCAACCAGAAGCAGGCCACGTTCCGCATCTTCCGCGCCGAGCCCTACGGCCACCCCCACCACCGCAACCTCCTCGAGATGGCGCGAGCCGGCCGAGGCCAGGAACTCAAGAGCTGGACCACCGAGCTCGAGGACAAGGGTGAGCACCAGCACCACAATGCCGAGAAGGAGCTCGACCTGGCCGACAACGGGGTCTACCTGATCACCGCGGATGCGGGCGGGGTGCACGCGGACACCCTGGTGCTGATCACCGACCTGGCCGTGGTGACCAAAGGCGTGCACGACAAGACCTCGGCCTACGTGGCCAACGCGGTCACGGGCGAGCCCATCGGCGGGGCCGACGTGCAGGTGAGCTGGTACTACCACCAGAACCGCAAGATGGTGTGGCACGACGCCAAGGGCACGAGCAACGACGCCGGCTTCTTCTCCGCGCCCCACACCGGAACGCGCCGCTACGGCCAGTACTTCCTGGTCGCCCGCAAAGGCACTTCCTACGCCTTCGCCTCGTCCCACCGAGGCTACTGGAGCCCCATGCGGCCGGGCCTGTGGTTCTACGGCTACACCGACCGACCCGCCTATCGCCCCGACGAGGAAGTCCACTTCAAGTTCATCGTCCGCAACTACGACGGCAACCGCTACCAGAACGTGGCGGGCAAGCAATACCGCGTGCTCATCAACGAGCCGCGTGGCGGGAAACTCTACGAGAAGGTGCTCACCACGAGTGCCAACGGCACGCTCACCGACTCGGTGAAGCTCGCCGCCGAGCCCAAGCTCGGCCAGTACGCCATCCACATCCGCCAGCCCAACAACCAGGGCAACAGGGGCTACGCCCACTTCCGCGTCGAGGAGTACAAGCTCCCCGAGTACAAGGTGGACATCTCGACGAGCAAGCCGAGCTACCGGGTGGGCGACAAGCTGGAGCTGAAGATCGCTGCCAACTACTACTTCGGCGGCCCCGTGCCCGAGGCCGAATGCGAGGTGATCGTCCGCCAGAACCAGTACTGGCACTTCTACCGCCCCTACCGCAAGTATAGCTGGTACTACGACGACATCTACCGGCGTCGCTGGGGCTGGCGCTGGCGCCAGCGCGGCGGCGGCACCATCGTCAAGCGCGCCACGCTCAAGACCGACGAGCACGGCGTGGCCACCGTGTCCGTCGACACCCCGCCCCTGCCCGAGAACATCGAGGAGCAGCGCGACTACTCCTACAGCGTCGAGGCACGTGTCGTCGACAAGTCCCGCCGCGAGATCAAGGCCAAGAAGACGATCAAGGTCACCGTCAAGCCCTTCTACGTGTATGTGAACCCCAAGAGCCACGTCTACCTGCCCGGCGACCGGATCGAGATCGACGTGGTGGCACGGAACGCCAACGACGCCCCGGTCCAGACCGAGGGCATGTTCCGCGTCTTCAAGGCCGTCTACAACAAGGAGAAGAAGGACTACGACCTCACACAGCTCCAGGCCGACAAGGTGTCGACGGACGCCGAGGGCAAGCTGCTCGCGGCGTTCACGGCCGACGAGCCGGCCTACCTGAAGCTCGAAATGACCGCGCTCACGGCCAAGGAGGAGAAGGTCATCGGCACGGGCTGGGCGTGGGTGGCCTCGAAGGACGAGAAGTACCTCGGCTTCCGCCTCAGCGGCGTGCAGGTGGTGCCCAACAAGCAGACCTACAAGAAGGGCGAGACCGCCCAGGTGCTCCTCGTCTCCCACTTCCCCAACGCCCACGTGTGGCTCGGCGTCGAGGGCGACCGCATCTACGACGACCAGCTCGTCGTCGTCCGCGACCGCTCCAAGCTCGTGCCCATCCCCATCAAGGACGAGTATGCCCCCAACGTCTTCATCACCGCCAACATGGTGAAGGAGGCGATGCTCTGGCGGCACCAGACCGAGATTGTCATCCCGCCCGAAGACCACTTCGTGGACGTCAAGATCACCACCGCCAAGAAGACCTACCAGCCCGGCGAGACCGCCGAGTTCCAGCTCCTGGCCACCGACCACAAGGGCAAGCCCGTGGCGTGTGAGCTCTCGCTCGGCATCGTCGATACCTCGGTCTACTACATCCAGCCCGAGTATGCACAGGACATCCGCAAGCACTTCTACGGGCGCAAGCGCGGGCTGGCGGTCAACACGAATTCGAGCTTCTCGTGGATTCGCCACAAGCTCGCCGAGACCGATAAGGCCGAGAGGGAGGAGGCGGACGAGCGTGCCGCGCAGGAGCCCGAGCAGCAGCTCAGGCAGGTCGGGCGGCAATCGGGCCGGCTCCGCGGTGGGGCCGGCGCGGCCAATGGCATGCTCGCGGCCCGCCGGGCCGTCGCCAAGGCTCCCGGCGCACCCATGGCTGCCTTTGCGGAGAAGGCCAAGGGCGCCGACGCCGCTATGATGGACCGCGGGGAAAGGAAGGCCATCGGCGACCCCGGCTCCCCCGAACTCGTCGAGCCTGAGATGCGCGAGGACTTCCGAGCCACCGCATTCTGGCAGCCTGCCATCACCACCGACGCGACGGGCAAGGCCCTCGTCTCCGTGAAGTTCCCCGACAGCCTGACCGACTGGACCGCCACCGCACGGGCCATTACCACCGACACCGCGGTGGGCACCGTGACGTTCAACACGCAAACGAAGAAGAACATCATCGTTCGTCTCCAGGCCCCCCGCTTCTTCCAGGAGAAGGACCGGGTGACCCTCTCGGCCATCGTGCACAACTACCTGGAGAAGGCCAAGGACGTGAAGGTGACGCTGCGCCAGAGCGGCCTGGCGACCAGCCAGGCCCCCGAGGTCACCGTGACCGTGCCCAGCGGCGGCGAGAAGCGCGTGGACTGGGTGTGCGACGTGCGCCAGCCCGGCGAGGCCAAGGTGACCGTGATGGCCCAGACCGACGAGGAGTCGGACGCGATGGGCAAGACCTACGAGGTGCTGCCACACGGCGTCGAGAAGTTCGTCGCCAAGAGCGGCAGCGTGGGCGAGCCCGTCACCGCCGCCGAGGCCGAGCCCGGCAAGAGCCCCTCGCTGACCAGCGAAGTCACCGAGACCCTCGTGCTCCCCGCCGAGCGCAACGACCTGGCCACCGTGCTCAACATCGACCTGAGCCCCTCCATCGCCGCCACCATGCTCGACAGCCTCCACTACCTGGCCAAGTATCCCTACGGGTGCGTCGAGCAGACCCTGAGCCGCTTCCTGCCCGCCGTGGTCGCCTCGAAGACCCTCCGCGACCTTGGGGTGCGCAACCCCGAGCTCGAGGCCAAGCTGCCCGACATGATCAACAAGGGCCTGAGCCGCATCTACGCCGCCCAGCGCGGCGACGGCGGATGGGGATGGTGGCCCGGCGCACGCCACACCGACCCCTGGATGACCGCCTACGCCACCTACGGCCTCACCGTCGCAAAGCAGGCTGGCGTCGGCGTGGACGCCTCCCGGCTCCAGCGTGGCGTGGGAGCCGTCCGCAACAACCTGGCGCAGCTCGAGAATCGCGACGACGCGATGGCCTACTCTCTCTACGTGCTCTCGCACCACAAGATCAACGAGGCGAAGTGGCTCGAACGCACCTGGAACCGCCGCGAGAAGCTCAACGCCTACACCCGAGCCCTCTCCGCACTCACCTTCCACCACCTCGGCGACGGCAAGCGCGCCCAGGTGATGCTCCGCAACCTCGAGGACTACCTGGAAGAGGACAAGGAGAACCGCACCGCCCACTGGGGCCTCACCCGCGGCTACTGGCGCTGGAGCGACGACGCCGTCGAGGCCACCTCCTACGCCATGAAGGCCTACCTGGCCGTCGAGCCCAACAACCGCCTCATCAAGCCCATGATGAAGTGGCTCGTCTACAACCGCAAGGGCAACCGCTGGAAGTCCACACGCGACACCGCGAAGGCCGTCTACGCCCTGTGCGACTACCTCCGCCACTCCCGCGAGCTCGACCCCAGCTACAAGGCCACCGTGTTCGTCAACGGCAAGAAGGTCCGCGAGATCGTGGTCAACAAGGACAACGCCCAGAAGATCGACGGCCGCATCACCCTGGGCGACGCCGATCTCAAGAGCGGCGAGAACACCATCCGCATCGTCAAGGAGGGCGCCGGCAACCTCTACTACACCACGGGCATGTACTTCTACACCAAGGAGGAGAAGATCAAGGGCGCCGGCCACGAGCTGTTCGTCAAGCGCACCTACACCAAGGTGGAGCTCGACGCGGCGAACAAGGAGAAGCGTTCGCCCCTCGCCTACGGTGCGAAGCTCGCCAGCGGCGACCGCATCGAGGTGGCCCTCGAGATCGAGGCGAAGAACGACTACGAGTACCTCGTGTTCGAGGACCCGAAGCCGAGCGGGTGCGAGCCGGTCGAGCTGCGCAGCGGCTACCGCTGGCGCGGCGGCCTGGGCGCCTACATGGAGATCCGCGACGAGAAGACTGCCTTCTTCGTCAGCCGCATCTCACAGGGCACCCACAAGATCACCTACACCCTGCGAGCCGAGATCCCCGGCACGTTCAACGCCCTGCCCACAAGCGGCTACGCGATGTATGTGCCCGAGATCCGCGGCCTGAGCGACGAGACCCGCATCCAGATCCACGACAAGGAGGCCAAGGCGGCACAGGCCGCTCCCGCACGAGCGGTCGTGGTCGCGGTCGGCAGGTGAGGGATGGAAGATTGACGCAGCGCCTGCCGCGAGGCCGATGGCGCTTCCGTGACGCGTGATCAGACTTGGCCCCCACGGAGCTTGTCTCCGCGGGGGCCGCCGTCTGTACGGCAGGATCTTGTGGCGGCCGCTCAGGGCCGAGCGGGCTTGCGGAACTCCGCCCACACGCCGTAGTGGACGTCCTCGACCCCCTGTGGGGTGGGGAGGTGGATGCGGGCGTTGGCGATGCCCAGGCCGGTGAGCATCTTGCGGAGGGCGGCGGCTTCCTCGCTGGGGTCGTAGCGCTTGAACTTGCCCTGCTTCGCGCGGATGGCTCGGACCGTGGCGAGGGCCATGGTGCGTGGGAAGCCCCTGCCGATGAAGGCCACGCCGCCGGGCTTGAGCACGCGGTAGATCTCCGCGAATCCCTTCCTGCGATCGGGCCAGAAGTGGTAGGAGCCGCGCGAGACCACCACGTCCGCGAAGCCGTCGCGGAAGGGCAGGCTCTGGGCATCGGCCCACACGGCGCTCACGCGATGGCCGAAGCCGCGCGACTCGGCCAGGCGGTAGAAGTGGGCGAAGAAGTGGGGATTGATGTCGGCGTTGATCCAGTGGAGGCGCGTGCGGGCACAGAGCTCGACGATCAGCGTGCCCGGGCCGCTGCCCACGTCGATGCCGATGCCCGTGGCGTCCGCCAGCTTGAAGTCGTCGGCGATCTGCTGGGCGAGGGGTGCGTAAACGGGGGCGAGGGTGCCCTGGCTGGCCCCGATCATGCGCTGGGCGCTGGCCCTGGGATCGGCTGGGCGCCGGCCCTTGGGGGGCGGCTGGTGTTGGGCGGCCAGGGGGGCGCAGGAAGCGACAGCGGCGGCGACCAGAAGAACCAGTGGCCCGCGCATCAGGTGGTGCTCCTGGAGCGAGGATAGCGGCGGAGGATTCTCAGAAGGCGAGGCTGAAGCCGCCGCGGAACTGGCGGCCCTCGTCGGGGTAGCCGGCGACGACGGAGTAGCGGTTGTCCGAGATGTTCTCGACGGCCACGAAGGCGCTGTGCTGCTTCTTCTTGCCGAAGTAGTAGGTGATCTTGGCGTTGTACTCGGTGAAGTCGCCCAGGGGGGCGGGGGCGCTGCCTCGGGGCAGGAAGCGCTCATTCTCATATTCGTTCACGCGCTTGGCGAGGAGGGCGAACTCGACGTCGCGGAACAGGTAGGAGATGCCGCCGCCGAGGATGACCTCGGGCACCTCCTCGTCGCGTGCCCACCCGGCGGCGAACTCGCGCTTGGTCTTCATCGCCACGGCGTTGAAGAAGAGCTGGAAGCCGTTCTTGAAACGCTGGGTGCGCACGTCGAGCTCGACGCCGTAGCTGCGGCGGTCGGCGTTTTCGTAGAGAGCGAAGTCCTCGCCATCCACGGTCACGGAGGCGGCGGAGGTGAGAGGGGCGTCCTGCTGGCGGACGCAGAAGCCGGTGAGGGTAACCTCTCCCAGGCCGTCCCAGGCGTGCTTGATGCCCAGGTCGCACTTGGTGCGCGTTTCGGTTCCGGGGCGGTCGAGGTCCACGTCGAGCATGCCGGGTCGGGCGGCGATGTTTCCCCAGGCGAAGTTGGCGTGGAGGGAGAGCTGCTCGGTGAGGGCATAGGAGGCGCCGAGCATGATGGTGTGGAGGGGGTCCTCCCACTCGTCGCTGACCTGCACGGAGGTGAGGCCGCCGGCGCTGCCCTCGACGTTGAAGCCGCCGAAGTCCTCGTAGTAGGTGCGTGTGATGCGGTAGCCGGCGTTGACGCGCAGGCGGCCGAAGTCGTGCTCGTCGACGATCACGCCCGAGTAGGTCCACAGGTCGCCGCGGCGGCCGACGTAGAACCGCTTGCCGGTGGGGGTGACCCAGTGGTTGAAGAGGCCGCCGACGCGGAGGGTGTTGCGGGGGGTGAGGCGGATGCTCTGGACGACGCGGGCTCCGTACTCGTAGTCGTTCTCGAGCCAGTCGGGGCTGCCCACGCGGTGGCCGTCGAAGCGGCGCTGGCCGAAGTTGAGCACCACGTCGGTGGCCAGGGCCTCGCTTGCCTCGTAGCGGGCGGTGGCGACGAACATGTAGGTGCGCATCGGGTCGTAGCTGTCCTTGCGGGTCTGGTGAGTTCCGCTGGCGGGGGGCTCGGCCAGCTTCAGCTCGCGGTCGCCGCAGAGCATAATCGCGGTGAAGCCGATGGTGAGTCTCTCGGTGGGCCTGGTGACCACGCGTGCGTAGAGGTTCGCCACGCTCTCTTCGGCGTTCATGTCGTGCGGCCCGTCGGTGTGGTGGAAGCCGAGGCCCACGGCATAGGAGGTGCTGCCCACCGTGTCGCCGTGGCTGAGCTGGGTGCGCCAGGTGAAATCGCTGCCGTAGATGACGTCGAGTTGGGTGTGGCGCTTGGTGTAGGTTCGCGGGATGACGTGGACGGTGCCCGTCATACCGCCCGGACCGAGGAGGAGGACGGCGCTGGAGCGGATGATCTCGATGCGGTCGATGTTCGCGGCGCTCAGGAAGTAGTTCGTCTCGTGGAACTCGCGGAACCAGCCGCCGTCGAGCACGTAGTCGGGATAGGGGTAGCGCTGGCCGCGGACGGAGAAGAACTGCTTGACCTTCCGCCCGCGCGTCTCGGTCCATCCGCCGGGGGTGTACTTCATCGCGTCGACGAGGGAGTAGGCCTGGAGCCAGCGGATTTCCTCGGCGCCGATCACGGTGGTGGCGGTCTCGAGGCCGGGGGATTCGGTGAGGGGGTAGCGGAAGGGCTCGCGGGGCATGAGTCCCGTGAAGATCGACCGCTCACCCTGCTCGACGGGCGACCGCTTGCCGGTGACCTCCATCTCCGGGAGCTGCACGGCGTCGGGCTTCGGAGCGTCCTTTGGCGTGGCCTCGCCCGCGCGAATTCCTGCGGCGAGCGTCAGCAGGGTTGCAAGCATCGACAGAGGCCTGAGGAACCGAGGGAAGCTCGGCGCGACGGTCACTGACAACATGCACCATCTCCTCGTGTTGCCATCCGCATCCCGGCCACGCGCGCCATCGAAGGGGTCCCGGCCCCGAGGCAGCGCAACGGTCGTGCGGACGCTTTTCCGGAACGATCAGGGGGCAATTGTAGTGGCGGGCTGTCGGGCTGTCAACCAGCGTTGGCGGGCTGCTCGCGCCCAGTGCTACCACTTCAGATGCGCGTAGCCCTTGCCCTGGGTGATCTTGCGTGCGGTGCGTGCCACGTCGGGGTTGGGGTCGTAGAGTGCGAGCTCGAAGATGGCCTTGTGCTCGACGGCATCGAGCTCGCCGAGGCGTCGGGCGACGGCGACGCGGACGCAGGGGGCGGGGTCCTTGAGGCCGCGGGTGAACCATCGGGGGGCCTCGTGGGCGGCGTGGTGGGCGAGGGCCGCGAGCGCGGCGGC
>Ga0272441_10005746_pt1 | contig 21290 bp, 20 predicted proteins | sample SSMProp6N_FD_193582 | JGI IMG/M metagenome (GOLD analysis project Ga0272441, IMG submission 193582) | Marine sediment archaeal communities from Little Sippewissett salt marsh, Falmouth, MA, United States - SSM-Prop-6N | ecosystem: Environmental > Aquatic > Marine > Wetlands > Sediment ...
TTCAAGTAGCAGCAGCAGTTCCATGGAATCTTCTTCATCATCGTCTTCGAGCAGCAGTTCGGAATCATCAAGCAGTTCAAGCAGTTCATCAAGTTCGAGCAGTTTATCTTCAAGCTCAAGCTCATCCAGTTCGAGCAGCAGTCTTTCGTCAAGCAGTAGCTCAAGTTCATCAAGCTCGAGTTTGTCAAGCTCAAGCTCGTCAAGTTCAAGTTCATCAAGCTCCAGTTCAAGTTCATCAAGCTCCAGTTCAAGTTCATTCAGCTCAAGTAGTAGCAGCTCAATTTCGAGCTCATCCAGTTCAAGCAGCAGCAGCTCATCTGTCAGTTCCTATTCGAGCAGTAGCAGCTCTTTGTCTTCAAGCAGCAGTAGCTCAAGCAGTTATGAGTCAAGTTCCTCATCAAGCAGCAGCAGCTCATCAAGTTCTTCAAGCAGTTCCTTTATGTGGATAGACCGCAATGAAGAATCCGGGGCATGGACAGATAGGGCTGAAAATACAGGATCATGGACAGATAGGACAAAAAATACAGCCAGTTGGACAAGGAGAAAAGAATCTTTTATTTCCTCAAGCTCGAGTTCCAGTTCCAGTTCAAGCAGTTCTTTTTCGAGCTCATCGAGCAGCAGTAGCAGTTCCTCAAGCAGCCTGAGCAGTTCCTCAAGCAGCAGCTCATCAAGTTCATCGAGCTCAAGCAGTTCAAGCTTGTCGAGCAGCAGTAGCAGTTCTTCAAGCAACAGCTCTTCGAGCAGCAGCTCGTCAAGCAGTAGTTCTTCCCTGTCTTCGAGCTCAAGCTCAAGCATGGAATCCTTTTCAAGTAGCAGCAGTTCGAGCAGTTCCTTGTCGAGCTCATCATCGTCGAGCTCAGTCTCTTCAAGCTCGAGCAGCAGTTCATCAAGTAGCTCAAGCAGTAGCAGTTCGTCATCAAGTTCAAGCTCCTCGAGCAGTAGTCTTTCGTCATCGAGCAGTTCCAGTTCAAGCTCATCGAGCAGTAGTAGCAGCTCTTCGAGCAGTTTGTCAAGCAGCAGTAGCAGTTCTTCGAGCATGGAATCTTTCTCAAGCAGTTCGAGCTCATCAAGCAGTCTTTCAAGCTCGAGCTCAAGCAGCAGTTCAAGCTCTTCGAGTTCTTCGAGTTCTTCAAGCAGCAGTTTGAGCTCTTCAAGCAGCAGCAGTTCAAGCTCTTCAAGTAGCAGCTCAAGCTCAAGCAGCAGTTCTCTATCGAGCTCAAGCTCAAGCTCAAGCTCTTCGAGCTCTTCAAGCTCTTCTGATAATCCAAACTGGGATGTTGAATATTATGCTTATAACGATTACAAACCAGACAACGTCTCCCAGGATAATGCGTGGACATTCCAAAGCTTTTCAAATGGGGGATCGATTGACATTGATGTTGTCGCAGATGCAGATTGCTCTTATAACAAGGCTTTATCAATTGACATCAGTGCAACAACTGGCCTAATAGCTTGCTATTATCACGCCGCTAATTCAGTGTGGGCTAATGTTGACAATGAAGATGGCTATGAAATTGAATTTAGTATCAAGGCTGTCAATGAATATTTTGCAGGGATATGCCAAGATATATATGTTGAAGATGGCTCTTATGAATGGGGGATTTATTGGGATACAGATCATATATATTTACCATCAACTTTTATTACTGATTCTACGCAAAGCTATGGCATCGATTTAACAGATGATTTCCATGTGATAAAGATTGTAGTAGTGGGGACATCAATAAAGATTTATGTTGATGGTACAGAGCGGATTTCGGAAACCTTAGACAATGCAACATCTCCTTTGAATAAGCAAATAACCTGGGGGAAGACGCCATATAGAACAACCGACAAGGGTGGCGATTGTAAATATGATTATTTTAGATATACTTTAAATTAACAAGGAGCAAGACATGGCAAAAACAAGGACTCAGTTTTTAGCGTATGTAAAATATGATTTCAAGAGGGATGATAAGGACACAGAGATTTTGCAGGCATATAATGATACACTGCAAAATATTGCAAACATGGCTCCTTTTGAGGGGTTGAAATTCCAATCATATATTCCAACGGTGGCAGGCCAGGAAGACTATCCCTTGCCATCAAACAAGTGCCATGTTATTCATCCGGTCAGGTTGATAGAGTCGGCCTCAAGCACGAATGGGTGGCCCTTAAGGAAAAGGTCAAAGCAAGAGTTTAGCGAAATTTATCCTAATCCAAACGCCACAGGGACTTCGGTGGCCAGGGGCAAGCCATCTGATTATTGCATATATTCTAATAGTATTTTGATTGGTAAGCTCCCGGATTTGTCAACATACTTGCTTGAATTGGATTGGGCAAAATTAAGGACATCCCAGGATGCCGGAGTCGATGTTCATGAAATGGGAGAAGAATGGGATGAGGTTATAAAGTTTGGTGTTCTTATGCGATTATATGCCGCAATGGGATTTGATGATGAAGCTGTCAAATGGAAAACCTTTTATGAAGATCCGGTTGTTGGGTTTCCTTTATTATTGGCTAAGGAGAAAAGCCAGACAGAAACAATTGGGCAAGTTGAAAATAGGGAGTTATAAACAAAGGAGAAACAAATGGCAAATGTACCTACTATAAGTTGGGATGAAACAAAACCTGCGGCAACTCGAGACGTCAACTTAGGGGATGACGATATAAGAGAGTTTAAAAAACAAGTGCGTGAAATTTTATCGGCTGATCATGAGATTGATAGTTCAGGCCAAGGGGAAAACTGGGGCAAGCATAATATCATAACTTTGCTTGTTCAGACAACAATTGCAGCTTTAGCGGATGCCGGCAAGCTTTATGCGAAAGACGTGGATGATGTTGCTGAATTGCATTACAAAGATGAAGATGGGAATGAAATTCAAATAACAACTGGGGGAGCTCTTAATGCTGCGGGCCTGGGGGTTGCTTCCCAAGCAACAGGCGATATTTTGTATGCTTCTGCTGCTAATGCTTTTAGCAGATTGGGCATAGGATCAGAGGGGCAAAGCTTGCTTGTGAGCAGTGGTGTCCCTGCGTGGGGAACACCTACTACATGTAAGCATGTTGTTGTTAGAGGGTTTGAGCTTGTATATTCATCAACTGCTGCTGTTATTATAAGCCCGGGTACGTTATACCACAGCTCAACAGAAGTCAATAAAACAGCTAACACAACATTGACTCTTGCGGTAGCGAGCCACTGGTGGGATGGGGCAGTGGATTCTTATGCAGCAGGGGCCGGGTGGTGTTATATTGGAGTTGATTCTTCCGGAAATATAAAGTTTTTAGGCAACAATGCTCCGGATAAAGCCGATACAGAGGGCAATACTGATGGGACAAAGCTTTATTGGTATGATGGCAGCAGCTATTGGCGAGTGATAGGGGCTGTCCATGTTAGCACTGGGGATGCAATTGATAAGAAGTTTTATCAACAGGGAGACTGGGTTTATTATGATGTTCAGCAAGCCGCTCTATCCACAGGAACAGCGACAGACTGGACAGACATCAATTGTTCGGATTTTATCCCTGCAATATCTCAAATGGGGGCCTTCTCTTTTTATGGGACACATCAAGACACTGAGCTTATTTTGTATGCTCGCACAAATGGATCTTCCGGGACAGGCCACAGAGTATTGGATGGGTATGATTCAACAAGTACAGATTATAAAGTAAATAGTTGTAATGTAATTACTGATGTTGGGCGAAGAATTGAATATAAATTAAACAGCAACTCATCGCAATCGGTGGATGTTCATGTCAACGGATTTTATGTTGGCGGGATAAGATAAAAAGGAGTGTATTATGCCATTATTAAGAAAGCCTGTTTTAAAGCCTATTGTTGGTGTGGATTATATGAATCCTTCAACAATGTTGAATGATCGAGGGGGCTTCCCAAAAAACATGAGGCTTTTTCGAGATGAGCTTAAAAAAAGGGAAGGCAAGTCGCTATATGGGTCATCCCCGATTTCCGATGCTCCAGTTATGCACTTATGTCAATACAGGTTAGACTCTGGAGCAATAAGGTTGATTAGGATATCTAAGAAAAAAGTGGAGAAGTACAATACAGTAGCCGGGACATGGAGCGATATAACAGGGACAAATTTCACAGGAGATGAAGACAATTTCTTCTCTACTTGCATCGCTCAAAACATGTTGATTATTTCCAACTATATAGACAAGATACGTATTTACAATGATACCGGAAACACCTATGAATTGGCTGCAACTGATGGGGCAGTGCCAAAGGCCAAACATATTGAATATAATGAAAGCGGCTATCTTCTTGTTGCGAACGTGATACAGGGGGGCACTGCTTATCCCACAAAAGTTGTCTGGCCGGATATAGGGGACATAACAAAATGGGGATCGGGCAATGCGGCCTCAGCACTGCTAAGACATTCTCCGGAGCCAATAATGGGATTGAAAAACCTTAATGCTTATACAATAGCTTATAAGACTGATTCGATTTATACCGGTCGGCCAGTAGAGACATCAGAGATTATCAAGTGGGATTTAGCTTATACAGGTGTTGGGTTAGGCTCTTCTCGGGGGATTGTATCAACACAGGGGAAGCATTTTTTCATTGGCACTGATGATTTTTACAGTTTCAACGGTGTTGATCCGGTATCTATCGCATCAAAGACAATTCAAAGAGAAGCTTTTTCTCGGGTAGATTCTTCAAACCTTTCCAGATCTTTTGCGATTTTGGCATCTGATTATGACGAGATATGGTTTTTTGTAGTTACATCTGGCAAAGATTGGCCAACTGAGGTATGGAAATATAATTACAGGAACGGATATTGGTATTACGACACCTGCGATGAAATAACATCGGCTGTTTTATATTATTCACAAAGCTCTTTGACATGGCAAGATTTAACCGGGGATTGGGATAGCCAAAATTTTAGGTGGGGGGATTCCTTGGCCACAACAAATAAAGGGATCATTGTCTTAGGGGATTCCGATGGATATACTCAAAAACTTGATTTTCGTGTAAATAATGATAATGGAGAAGCAATCGATGGGATATGGGAGACTCCGGATTTTGTTGCTGATAAAATGGAATATTATAAGAGATGGCTTCAGTTGGATGTTGAAGCAAAAGGGGACTCTGTAACAATTGACTATTCCACAGATTACGGATCTACGTGGACAAGTATAAAAACTCTTACTTTGACAAACTCTTTTCCGACAAAGCCAGAAAGAGTATATTTTGATGTATTAGCACGCAATATCCGGTTTAGGTTTAGAAACAACAATGCAGGGGAGACATTTTATTTGAGGCAATATTATCCTTATTATTTGTATAGGGAAGAGGCTAACAGATAAACAAGGGGGAGTGTATGGATAAATGTATAGAACATAACAACTGTATTGGCAGAATCAATGACAACATAAATGAGATAAAAGTTACAAATGCTAAAATGCAGGGCAAAATTGATGGATTTACAGAATCGATCACAGAATTTGTGGCGTTTATCAGGCAGGATGTATATGCAAAAGATGGGTTGATGGATCGGGTTGGGAATCATTCTAATCAGTTGATTTTGCAATGGGGATTATTGGCAATAGTTGTTATGGCCATAATTGCAATGTTTTTAAGGACAATGTTCACATGAGTAATGAAAAAGTAGATTTTAAAAAGTTTTTCCAGGGGTTTGTCTTCCCGGTTGAGTGGTGGAAAGCGATCTCTTTGGGGCTTAAGATATTGTTTATACTTCTATTGATTTTAATTGTTGTGTTTGGAGCAAAGAACATCTGGAATTTTTTCTTTCCAGGCCCGGCTCAGAATGTAAACAAGCCAAGAGTTGTAGCTTTACCGTTTAGCACAATTGAGCCTGGGTCAATAGATCAAAGGTCAACACAGATTTTAATGGAAGAAAAAACATGGGAAGCGGGTGTGGGTGTAGGCGTATTACAATATGACAATAGAGCAGGATCCTTTGTAGGCGGTTGGGTAAAAAAGAAATGGTAGGGAATTATGGCTTTTATAGATAAAAAAATAATACTTCCGGATATATCATTATCCGAGGAATACTTAAAAAAGTTTGAAGAGGTTTTATCTAAATACACAACAAAGTTGGCGGATATAATCAATGGCGGATTAAAATTAAATGAAAATGTAAACTGTCAAGTTATAACCATTGCTGATACAGACACAGCGGACACAGAGATTGAGCAAGCTCACACATTGAGGAGAGTGCCGGTTGGGTTTATAGTAATAAACAAAGATCAATCTTGTGATGTTTATGATTCGGGGACATCATGGACATCATCTTATATATATATAAAGTGCAATGCGGATAATGCTTCAATAAAGATATTAGTTTTTTAAAATAAAAGGGGGGTTGCCATGAGTTTATTTAAAGGGAAGACAGTGGAAATGACTCCGGATAAAGAAGGTTTCCAGATGAAAGCCGGACAGGATTTGGCAAATTGGTTTAGCAAGAATTTGTCGCAATATACGCCTGGGAAAGACTATACTGGGAATTTTACAGCATCAATGACACAGCCAGAGAAAATGAGTCAAGATTTCTTATTGCAATATTTAAACAGTGAAGGGACTGGGGATTTATTCGGTCTGGCTAAAGACGAGGTTTCAAAGACATTGACTGGCGGATATGATCCGTACACATCGGAATATTATAAGCCATTCAAAGAAGCGGCTCTGAACGAACAAGCCGATGCGATTGATAGACTAAGGCGAAGCCAGGGGGCCAGGGGATCATATTTCCATGAAGGAGTTATGCGAGACGAAGCGGATGTTACGAATACAACAACAAATTATTTAGATCAGTTGTTGGCAACTATAAGTCAAAATGAGAGAGCCAACCGGATGAATGTCATTCCCACAGCTTTGCAAATGGATCAATATGAAACCAATATTCCGTTAGCCAAGACTCAAGCTGCTCAGGCTTATGGCTCTTTGCCGAGGCTTATTGAACAATCTGATCTTGAATCTCAATATCAAAATTTTGTGAGACAACAGAATGAAAAGGCAACGATACCGGGAGTCGGACAAGGAGTGTTTTCAACGCCTATCAATTATGGGGTTAAGAGCTATGAAACGCCGAGCACATTTGAAAGGATAATGCAAACTGCCGGGCCACTCATAGGAGAAGCTGCGGCCGCTTTTGCAACCGGTGGGGCATCTGCTCCTTTTTCAGCAGCAAAGCGGGTAACAAGTGGTAACAAGGGCTCATCAGGGTTAATCAATAATGCTTCTAATGTTGATTGGTTAAGCAGTATGTTTTAAAAATAAAGGGGGATTAAAAAATGCCATTTCAAAACATGACAGGGACAGGGTTAAGGCCGCAAGGTAGTGGGGCCGGTGGATTTCTTGAAGGGATATTGGCAGGGGTTGAAACGTCTGTTCCGGCTTATAAACAGGCGAAAGAAACTCAAAGAAAAACTGAGCAGGAGAAAGTTAATACCTATGTCAATCTTCGTAAAGCCGGATATACAAAAGAAGAAGCTGCGGAAATAGCAACAGGTCAGAAAAAGTTTGGGGCTTCTTTACCCACAGGGACAGATGAATACGAGAGAGATAAAAAGAAGGAAGATCTCGATATCCAAAAGAAGACTCTTGATGTTGAAAAAGCTGAAGCTGACAAGGCTAAGGGATGGCAATCAGATGCCACAGCAACAGAAAAATGGAGATCTGATATACAAAAAGCAAAGTCTGGAGAGATTGATTGGGACGATTTAGTGAATAAATATCCCGATAAGTATGAAGACATTAAAGAGATGAAAAAACAATTCACTCCGCCTGAAAAAAACCCTAATTTCGTTCAAGGAACAGGCGGCTTGTTTAGCAGAATAAGATCTAAAATAAGCTCTAATGTGGCTGAATTAAATACCAAAACCAAGGCTGTTATTGATCAAATAGATTCTCAAGCCAAGTTGGCAGAGCTAATAGAAAGAAAAGAGGAAGCAGAAGCGAAAGGGATAGATGTGGATGCTATTCTCGAGTATTTCAAGACAGGTATTTAAAACAGGAGCGACTAATGGTATTCAAGCTAAATTTCGATGTTGAGGAAGAGAAAGAAAAAAAGCAAAAGCTAAACTTTGATGTCAAGGGTTATAAGGGCAACATTGATTTACAAAACAGGCCCAAGATAAATAATCCTGATGGATCTTATAGCACAGAAAAGTCTTTTAGTTTTCGTGATGAGCGATCAGGTAAAGAGGTTTTGATACCTTCTATCGTTGATGGCAAAGAGCTTAGCAAGGAAGATGCTATTAAATATTACTATAAAACAGGAAAGAACTTAGGCGTATTTGATAGCATAGATGAAGCCAACAAGGCAGCTCAAAAAATACACAATAGATTTGATACGCAACAATCAGAGAAAAAAGAGCTGAACTTCTCTAAAGATGTTTTGCCGCCAACGCTCAAATGGGAAGGCGGATATACTAATGACTCCGGCGGATCCACATATAAGGGAGTTACTCAAAAGACTTATGACAGCTATATGAAGCAAAAGGGTCTGCCATCAAAGGATGTAAAAGAGCTTAGCGATTCTGATAGAGAAAAGTTTTATGAAGAAGAGTTTTTCCAAAGGCCCAGATATAATACTATGCCCAACAAGGTCGCAGGAGCTTTGTTTGATTATGGAGTTAATGCGGGGACAGACAAGGCAACAAAAGATTTGCAATCAATAGTTGGAACAGGTACGGATGGGGCTATTGGCCCGAAAACTCAAAAAGCAGTTAATGAGTATATTGAAAAGCATGGGGAAGAAGATCTTGTCAACAAGCTGTATGAGAAAAGGCAAGCTCATTATGATGCTCTTATTAAAAAGAATCCCGGGGAATACAAGAGATATGAAGAAGGTTGGAAAAACCGGATGAATGAGCTTAAGCCTATACATCAAGATTTAACCAGGCCTATCTCAACAGCAAACACTTCAGTTGCAGATGAGCTTGAGAATCAATTAAAAAGTTTAGAACAAAGAAAAGCCGCCTTGTCTCATCTCCAAGAATATCACAATGCTTTCGCAGTCAAAGAAAAGATGGATATTCGCAACTGGACTTTGCAGCAAACAAAAGATTTTTTCAAAGAGAATCCGCCTACGACAGTTGAGGAAGAAGCCAGAAAAGAATTGATTATAGACTCTAAGAAAGCAGAAGTAAATGCCTTTAAAGAAAAAATAAAAGCCGGAATGTCAATGGAGACAGTAAAAAATGTACTCGATATGACTATGGGTGGGATGGCAGCTCCTTTGACAAAAACTGGCTTGTTAGAAAAAGCAGGAGTGCCGGAAGTTAGCAAAGGAGCCGCCGCTTTTGCAGCAAGCATCCCTCAAGCAGCAGGATCCTTAATAAAAGAATATGGGGAACGCATGGGCGAAGAGCCTGGGTTTATTGACAGGGCCATAAACTTTTTTATCCCTACCTGGTACAACCAAAAACAAATTATATCGCAAGTAGGCAAAAAAACAGACATAGACGATAAAATAACACAAGCAGGCCAAGAAATTATAGATGCAAATAAAAGATTTGTTGAAAGCAAAGAGTTTTTGCAAAGGCCCGAAGGCGATAAAATAAAAGGATTTATGTATGATCTGGGATCCGGAGCCGGCTCTTTGGCTGCTGCATTAGGATTAAGCTTTTTAACTAAAAGCCCTCACGCTGCGGGGATAGCTTTTGGGTTACTTCAAAAAGGGAACATATATGAACAAGGCCGAGCGAAAGGAATGAGCCCTAAAAAGGCCGGCAGATTAGGAACTCTCGCAGGAGCAACCGAAGGCCTCTTGGAATATATAGGCTTAGACTTTTTCTTAAAAAAATATAGTGGAAGAATTTTACCTACCCTTATTAGAGGGGCATCAGAAGCCTTGCAAGAAGCAAGTCAACAAACTGGCGAAAATATTATTGTTAAGTTAGGCGGTATAGACAGGGCCAGAAAACTTTTAGAGGGAACTGGAAGATCTGCTTTAATAGGGTTTTTAATGGGGGCCCCTTCTTCTGTGATTATGGATCAATCCGGTTTATCTGAGAATTTACAAGAAAGCGGCCTTGATACTGCTAAGGCAGAAGAGATTGCACAAAAGATAATTAAACAACAGGGAGAAGATATACTAAATGTTATAAAGAGCGAAAAAGGGTTTGCTTATATAGGAAAAAGGGCTAAGGGTTTTAAAAGACTAAGCGGACAATTTTCTTCGTTAGCAGATAAACAGTTAAGAGCCGAAATTTCTGATAAAAATGCTTTCATAAAGGCTTTTCCCGTAGAAGAAGATTTTAGAGGAATCCTTGCAGAAAAAAGATTGGGAGATTATTTTCAGCACGATAAATTATTTAAACATTATCCTGCATTAAAAGATATTCCTGTAATAAAAGAGGAGAGGGACGATTTGGGCGGGGCCTTAGCTTCTTGGGATGGAGAAAAAATAACAATAGGAACGCTTGAAGATTATGCTATGAGAAAGGGGCATTATGAGCTTCTTACATGGGATAAGAATTTAAGAAGATATAGAATTAAAAAATCTAAATTAGATTATGGATTATTAAGAGCATTAAAGGAAAATTATAAAGCATCTCTTGTCCATGAAATACAGCACGCTATACAAGATATAGAGGGCTTTGCAAAGGGTGGTAGCTTAAAAGAGGGCGGGTATCAACAATATAGAAGGCTTGCCGGAGAAATTGAAGCGAGAGATGCTGCATCAAGAATTGATCTTACTGAAGAAGAGCGATCCCGGACGCAGCCTTATTCTTCTCAAAATATTCCATTAAAAGATATTATTGTTAAGTTTGGATTTAAAAATAGACTTGATGTTCCGCCGACAGCAAAAGGCCTGCTTACAACTTCTAACGGAAAAGATGATTTTATTTTATCTGTGGAATCTGATTATAACTTATACCAAAGAATACAGCGAACTCTTAAGGCTCAGGGCTTTGACTTAGACAAGGAAGATGGCTATAAATTAACTGGGGAATACATAGAAGGAGTCTATAATACTCTTGCCAAAGAATACAAAATGCCTAAGATTTTTCAGGATTTCTTTAATAAACATAAAGATATAAAAGACGATTATAAATTTTATTACTTAGCTGAGCAAGAGTTTGGCGGAGAGGAAAAGTTAGATAAATTATTAGAAAAGCATGGAATAAACTATTTCGGATCTTTAATAGATATTTATAAAACCAAACAGATGCCCGACCTTAGAACTGTGGCCGAACAAAGAAGTGAACTTTCCGACCCATTGATTTCTGAAGCCAAGAAATACAAGACTCCTGAGGAGTTTGTGAAGGCACAGACACCAAGCACAATGAAAGCATCTAATATAGAAATATCAAGTGGTGGAAAAACTACTCCTGAATCTGTAAGAAAAAAGATTACTGGTATTGATAGGGAGTGGACAGATACAATAAAAAAACTTATACAAGGACAAGATGTTGGTAAATATAAAGCTAAAGATTTTGACCCTACTATAACTTTAGAAAAGGTTAATGGTAAAATCGTAGCCGAAGATGGTAACCATAGATTAGTTGCTTATCAAGAATTAGGAATTGAAAATATTCCAGTAAGATATCCAGATGAGTTTACCCAACAACTAACCGACATTTGGAATAAGGCAAATGAAGAATCTGGACAATCCTTAAGACAAGAAGCAGACAAAATATTTGAGTTGGCCAAAGGGCCACAAAAGAAGATTGAAAAAGACCTTGAATTTTTACAGAACAAAATCAATGCTCCTGATTATCATTCTAATCAAAAAAGCACAAAGAGCATGATTGAAAAAGTTGAACGAAAAGGGAAATCATATAAGCTTCAAGATATGAAAGATCATGCAAGGGGAGCAATTGTTATTGATAGTTATAAACAATCTCCTGAAGTTAGCAAAATTTTATCTCAAAAAGGTTGGAAGAAAACCGAAGATTTCGGGACAACAATGTTAGGCGGATATGTCCAAAGACATTATGTAAAAAGTTTTGACAATGGAATCAATGGGGAAATACAAGAACATACACCGGCAACATGGAAATATAAAGAAAAGATTTCGGACATAATTTATAGAGCTATAAGGCAAGATTTAGATGGGTATTTTAAGGGAACAATTACTCCGGATAAAGCCAAAGCTGTAAATAATTTAATAAAGATGATGGAAACCGGGTGGAAAAAAACTTATGCAGGAGTAGGTTTTGAAGAAGTTAAGCGTGCGATTTCTTGGCCGGAGAGAGCGACAGCATCTTTTGCATCGCTAAAAGGTATGGAGTCTCCTTCGTTAACCGGTCTCCAAGAGCCATCTTTAAAAACTAAAGCCGGCTTGCCCTTTGAGCAGGGAGAGTCATCCACAATTGAGCCATCTGAAAAACGATATACAGACATGTCATCTTCTCCTTCCATTTCAAAACTACCACAAGGAAATGTTCTTGTCAATACTAAAGAAAAAATAAATTTATTGCAAGAGAAAAAGGAGAGGGCTGCGTATGCTCAAGAAGAATTAGACAGGATCAATGACATTCGCAAAAGCTTGAGGAATAGAATCCAAAGATATAAAGATGCTTATCTTAAGGAAGAATTGCAAGGGATCCCGAAATATTACATATCGAAACAATCCGGGATTAAGCCCGATGAGGCCATCGAGGAGTTGCGGAACAACTACGGTGTTGATGTAAAAGATGAGACAGGCCTAAAAGAATATTTAATGGGGTTAGAGAAAAAAAGATTGGAATTAAATGAAGTTATTGATGCCAACAGAATAGAGTTGATTACAAAAAAAGAAACTACTCTTTTGCATGACAAGCTCAAGTCAATTGAACAAGGGATCCGGTTAGGGCGTGTCCAAACAAAGAGAGAAGTTGCAGACGTTCAAACACAGATTATTCAATTGCTCGAGGATGCAAAACTGGATGCCAATGACAAAGCGAAGTTTTTAAGAACAATGAAGAATGTTGCCACAAAAGATCAGCTTGAAAGAAATTTGTCTGACATAATGGATCGAGTTATAACTCTTAAAGATAAAGCTGATAGAAGAGTGGCGATTGCAGATCTTAAGGCTCTTTTTAAAAAACTGCCTAATGCGAATATATCTTTGGATTATAAAGACATGATTCAAGCTGTAAAAGACAGGTTTGAGTTGAAGACATTGACTCCGAAAAGGCAGAGACAACAGGAAAAACTTAGACAGACAATTGACAGGCTCCGGGAAGAGGGCGAAGAGATCAATATCCCGGATGAAAAAATAGCGTTGTTAGAGAAAAGATATATCAATCAAATGACAACAGAAGAATTGGAAGGCTTAAAAGAGACAATTGAGAGGCTGTATCATTTAGGCAGATTGAAAAACAGGCTTCTAAGTATCCAAGAAGCTCGGGGTTTTAATGAGTTAGTAGAGCAAGGCGTTCAAACAATATCTTCGGGAAAAGGATTGCAAGCGGATTCTTCTATTGTAAAAGCTTTGAAAGAGAGCAACAAGAGCCTGAAGGACAAATCAATTGAAGGCATCAAAGGTTTTATTGTGAAAAACATGAGGCCTGAATTGCAAATCAACTTGTTGGATGGATTCAATCCCGGTGTCAACACTAAGGTGTTGTGGGACATAGCGTGGGAAGCCGAAAAAACAGAGTTGATAAACAAGGATAAAGTTCTAAAAGAAATAATCGACATCCACAAAGATATTGACATTGCCAATGTGATGAATAAAAAAGAGACGGTTGGCCGATTTAAAAACATAACAAAGGATGCCCTTCTGCATATATATGCAAACACATTCAATGAAGCAAACTTGACTCATCTTATTGGGAGTGGGGTTACAGAGGAAGACATTGCGGCAGTTGAGGAAGCTTTATCTCCAGAAGAAAAAAAGGCTGTTCAACAAATGATAAAGTTCTATGATACTGTTCAATGGCCCTCGATAGATGAAGTCTATTCAAAGTTGGAAGGAGTACACCTGGGCAAGGTTGAAAATTATTTCCCGATTGATAGGCTTGAAGATATTTCTTACAACAAAGAATTAGAGCAGGAGATCCTACAAAGAAACTATATAAGAAAAGTGGGCGTTCAAAAAGGGTTTACCAAGGGGAGAGTCCGTTCAACAACAGGCTTTTCTGAGTTCAGTTACTTCAACACTGTTTTAAGGAACATGGGGAAGGTTGAACACTACAAGGCTTTTGCTCATGCAGTTAGGGATATAAACAAATATCTTCACAATCCTTCTATTAAAGAATCTATGCAACAGCATTTTGGCAAGACCTATTATGAAGTCCTGGATAAATGGCTCAAAGATGTTTCTTATGGGGCCCCGCAATATTTAAAAACAGATGTGGACAAATTCTCTCAATGGCTCAGGACAAATTATGTTACTGCAATGATAGGGATAAATTTATCATCTACATCAAAAGCTCCGTTGTCTTTTATTCAGGGGGCAGAGATGGCCGGCAAGGCCGACACGATTGCGGCTTTACATAAGTTTAGAAAAGATCCTTTCGGAAATATAAAGTTTGCTGAAGACAGATCTCCCTTGATCCGCTTTCGAGCTTTTAGCCAAGAAAGGGAGCTAAGGGACATTATCAATCAAAGAAGTTCTGAGCAAGTTTTAACGAAAGTAAAAGGATATCAGTGGGTCAGGGAAAAAAGTATGTTGCCCTGGCAGATAGCTGATAAAATTACTGTAACAGTAGTTTGGCGGGGGGCATACAATAATGCCATGAAGACTGGGTTGAGCGAAAAGGAAGCAATTGAGGTCGCTGATAGAGTCATCCGGAGAACACAGCCAATGGGTGGGATGTTACATTTACCGGATTTCTTCCGAGGGCCGGAGTATCAAAAGCTGTTTACTATATTTAGGAATCAGCCAAACCAAAACTTTAATTTGATATTAGAGTCTTCTTTAAAAAGGATCAAGAACAAATCAACAGCAAAAAAGTTTGCTAATGAATTGCTTTTTTATCTATTATTTCCAACATTTTTAATAGGGCTTATCAGCAGAAAAAGGATAACAACAGATGTTGGCGAATTTGCAAAAGACATATTAAATCAAGCAGTTGGCGGGACAGCCTTCCTGGGATCTTTGACAAGCATGATTGCCTTGGGCTTCAAGGGAGAGATGACACCTATTGAATCATACATAAACGAATTATTCACAATGGCAACAGCGAAAAAACCGGAAACAAAGCTCAGGGCTTTCATAGATTTGATGGCTCAGTCAACAGGCTTGCCTGTTTTAGGAATCCGAAGAATTTTGCAAGGCAAACCTTTTGGCGGGAAAGCAAAAGCCAAAAGAGATGACACGCCTTTTATTTTAGGTGGTGGAAAAAAATCGAGTTCAAAGAAATATGAATTGAAATTTTAGTTTTCTCCGACGAGAAATATTTTTTTAAAAAAACCTTGACAGAGTTTTCATCCTGGCATATAATTAGATGTAAGGAAAAAGTGGAAAGGAGAAGCGGATGGGAAATACCAGGGCAGAAGACAGCAAGGTTTTTTTATTGGCTAATTTTTCTAAGTCCAACAAAAAGGAACACCTCTCCTTGCAGGTGTCTGCCCAGAGGGTTGAAAAACTCTTTCTTTTTGTTGGGCTTTTTTTTGAAAGGGGGATGTGATGGAGTGGGTAGCTTATTGCGTTAAATGTAGAGAAGTGATAAAGGTGGCCCCTAATGGAAATATGGTTTCAGCTTATGCAAGGAATCATGCGAAGAATTGCGGGGGAGATATGATTGTTGGGTATTATGAAAATGTGGAAGAAAAAGAGCCGGAGACCGAAGAAGAGATGAGGGAATATAACGAATATTTAGACGCAACAAGGCCTTCTCATCCGGATCAGAAAACAATGGGGGTGTAAAATGATGACATTAAATTATAGAAGAGATTATACAAGCGTAGGAAAAGAAAAATATACCAAGGAAGAAGTTGACAATGCCATAAATACTATATCATGGGAGCCTTTCAGAACAAACAACTTGCCTTTTTGTCAGGGATCAGGGATTGGGAAAGTTATCAAAGAATGCAAAGTCCCAGTCAGTAAAATTGCAAGGATGGCTTTGCATGGCGTAATAAAAGGAAGTTGTGGCTTCTATGGGCTTGACGTTGATTATAAAAATGCCAGAGTGTGTATATACATAGCTGATGACGGATGCTCGGTTAGACCGGTGGCTTGTGATGTGTGGAGTAAAGAGGACAAAAAAACAGAAGAGGTGTGAAATGGAAATAACGAAAGTATTGTTGGTGTTAGTAGGTTTTATTATGGGTGTTGGCATGGGCTTCATGTTCGGCATGGTTGCTTGTGTCAATCATATTAAAAAGAAATGTGATGTTACCTGGAAAGGAGTGGCCAATGGGACAGAAACTTATTAAGTCAAACATCATTCTTCCTTTTTTGGAAGATAGTTACCGCTCCGGCTATACAGAATATCAGCAGAAAAACTTAAGGTGTTCTGATGCCGGCGTTGCGTGTGATGATGGAGAAAAATGCGAAAGAGCTCTTTTCTATAATTTGACACAGAGCGAAGACAAGTCTTTGTTGTCTTCACAGAGCTTAGTTTTGTTTGACGATGGCCGATTGCATGAGGAAGATATCAGGCGAAGGCTCAGGGTTGTGTTAAGATCTCCGGAACGAGAGGTCAGTGATCAGCAGAATGGGGCAAGAGGGAAGATTGACAACATGGTTGTTTTCAAAACACTGAAAGAGATGACTTATGCGAATGAAGCTTTGTCTGAAATTATAAAACAATATAATTTGGATGAGGATCCTATTCTTGAGATAAAAACCGTAAATGAGTTTATGTATCAATACATGGCCTCAAATGGGAAGATATCTCAAAACTACTATGATCAAGTTCAATATTATATGTTTTTGACAAAAGTCAAATGGGCGATTGTCTTGATAAAGAACAGGAACACAACAGGAGATAGCCCTGGGAAGTTGCCTTTTTTGGAGTTCATTGTTTTATCAGACAGAGAGAGACAGGCTCAAATCCGGGCAGGGCTGAACACAGTCAATGATTGTGTTGAAAAGAATGTGTTACCGCCAAGACCTTTTTTAAGAGAATCAACTCAATGCACTTATTGCCGATTCAAATATGTTTGTTGGCCTAAGCAAGAAGCCGAGCCCATCGAAGTTGAAAAAGAAGGGCAGGCTCCTTCCCAGGAAATTCTTGAAAGTGCCATGAAACTATGTGCAAAGTTGGATGATGAAATAAAAGCAAAAGAAGAGCAGAGAAACGAAGCCAAGCAAGTGATAGAATCATATTTCAAGGCTACTGGGGAGAAGGAGCTTTCAGTTGCTAATGTTAGGGCAACTTATACGGTGTTCCCGAGATCGTACATTGATGCTGAGTTATTGCTTGAAAAAGTGGGCGTTCAAACATATTTGAAGGTTTCCGCTCCAAGCAATCAACAACTTAAACAGGCTATAAGCAACAGGCTCATTGATGCGAATGTTTTAGAGCAGGTTAAAAAACCGGGGCCATTAACCAGGATGCTAAGAATTTCACAGCCTAAAAAGGCAATGGGCAGGCTTAGCAAGGAAGAAGTAAAAAAGCAGGATAGAAAATTGAGAAAGGGGACAAAAAACAATGGGAATAAAAGGAATAAGCGAAATAAGAAGACTTCCAAGGTTGGGGCATCTAAGACTGGGAATAAAAAAAATAAGTGAAAAAACAGGCAAGGAGTTTCCTTCTGAGGTAGATTATTTTATCTTAGATCCGAAAACTCCTGACACAAAATGGAATGAATCGCTCAAGGAGCAGTTCAGATCTTTATATGGAGATAAGCCAAAGTCCATAAAGATCATGTTCCCACCGGCTGCTCCTGAGCTTTTCTTTTCCCAATGGTATAAGCGTTATGGGAAAAGCACTCTTGTCAAATGTAAAGGAGACGGAGAAACAGCAACAACAACACAAGCCTTTGCTGATGGCCTGGAAAAGATAAATGAAGATGAAAGAGGCTTTTTAGTTGTTCGCTGTTTAGGCCCGGAATGTATCTATCAAAAGAGAAACGAGTGCGGCCGAATGGCAAGCTTGCAAGTTATCCTTCCAGATTTGAAGGGCCTGGGAGTTTGGCAGATAAATACAGGCAGTTATAATTCCATAGTGAACATAAACTCAGCTATTGATTATCTTAAGGGCTTAACAGGCAGATATGCAATGTTGCCAATAACTCTTATGAGAGTGCCCACAGACATTCAACATGAAGGCAAGAGATCTAAGCACTACATATTGCAGGTTGATACTCAAAGCATTTCAATCGGAGATATCCAGAAGTTTGTTGCAACAAGGCCAATTGAAACAGCCCTGATACCTGAAGCCGATGAAACCAAGGATGCGTTGTTTTATGATGAAGGCGGCCAGGCAGAAAAGAAACTGTTAGAAGGTCAAGTGCCGGGCCCGGATCCTTTGGCTGAGCCTGATTTGCCGAAAAAGGCCGAAAATAAGCCCGCCACGCCATTTTCGGAAAACAACAAGTCCAAACCCGATAAGCCCCAGAAGATTGAATCAGGGCAAAATTTTAAGGGGAAAGTGGGCCTGTTTGAAGACCTTGGGCAGGAAGAATCCGAGTTTGACAAAAAATCCCGAGCTTTAGCGGCCGACTATACTAATATTATAGTAAAGTGCGGATCCTTCGAATCAATCAACAGAATAAGCAAGGAAATAAGAGATCAAAGAGAGGATTTCACTGAAAGGGAGCTTGAGCAATTAAGGCATATTGTTAAAACTCGCAAGGAAATACTGAAAGAACAGGGGGCCAAAAATGACTAAAACAAAGAAAATATGTCCATACTGCAAACAAAGCATAGCTATTCATAGGCATTTTTTTAATGGAGCTCTGGCAGATCTTCTTTTATCAGTGGCCAAACATTTTAAAGCGTTGGAGCCTTTTCATCTGCAAAGAGATTTGACTTTAACCAAGAGTGAATATTGCAATTTCCAAAAGCTTCAATATTGGAATCTGGCTCAAAAAGCCTATAAAGAGCATAAACGTCTTTCAGGGTGTTGGGTGTTGACTCCAAACGTAGAAGGGCTTTTACATGAGCAAAGAGTTATCCCGGAATGGGTTGGGACATTCAATAATGAAGTTGTTTCTCAATCAGAGAACATGATCTTGTTCCATGAGGCGGCCGGCCCTTTTTCAATTCCAGAGTGTTGGGCCAGAAGATCTGTCTCTATGTTTCAAGGTCAAGAAGAACAGTTGATGCTGTTTGATTGAGAAAACAAGTGGAGAGGTAATTATGAACGATATGAATAAATTTGTTTTAGATGATTCGATGTACCAGGGTTATATCAAGCTATGGAGAAAGGTTAGGGACTGGGCCTTTTTCCAGAAGCCCCTGGCCCTTGCCTTATGGGTAACTTTGCTTTGTGAAGCAAACCACAGGCCCACAAGGAAATTTTTCAAGGGCAAAATCATTGTTATTGAGCCTGGACAACTCTTAACTGGTAGGAAATATCTGGCTGAAATGGTAGGAATTTCAGAGTCAAGCGTGGAAAAATATTTAAAGCAGTTTGAAGAGGAACAGCAGATAACACAACAAACAAGCAGTAAAAGCCGATTGATTACCATTAAGAACTGGCCACAATACCAAGAAGGGCATACAGCAGAACAAACAACGTGTTACACAACAAAAAGACAACAAAAAGACAACAAAAAGACAACAAAAAGACAACAAAAAGACACACCGAATAATGATAAGAATGATAAGAATGGTAAGAATGGTAAGAAAGAACAACATATATGTGAAGTTGTGTATGATTTCTATATCACAACTTTCCAAAGGGATCCTTCCAAGTATAAGCTTAGTGCCAACAGAAGAGCCAAGATCTTAAGCCGATACCGGGAGTTTAAGAGCGTTGAGCTTCTTAAGCAGGCCATTATCAATAGATCTAAAAGCAAATTCCACTTAGGGGACAATCCCCAAAATAAGAAATATATTGATCTTGAGGATCATATATTCCGTAATTTTGAGTACACTGAGAAGCTAATATTCGATCCTGGCCTGTCATCTGAAGCGGAAAGGGATAAATGGAAAGAGGTTTTATATGGAAAAAACAAGGGATAATGAAAAACTCAAGCATTTTTTGAGGTGGAAATGGGGCTATGATAATCCGGACTCTAATTTTGTACTGGAAAAAACAAGGCAAAATAACTTATATACCTTGTTAAATGGCGGTGGGTTAAGCAAGTTGAAGCCGGATGCCAGGAAGTTTTGGCAGGGTGTTATTGATTTTGAAAATGAGTGTAATGATAAACGCAAAAGGCTGAATTTGCCATTGACTTCTGCTGTTGGTCATTTTTTAGCTGATTTTTAAATTAAAGGAGATGATAAACAATGGATAAATACTTACCTAAAGAGAAAACAGAGGAAGAGAGATGAATTATATGATTAGTTGGGGTGGTGGTGTAAACTCTACAGCAATTATAGCACTTCATTTGCTTGGAAAGTTAAAAGGCAAGCCTGAAATAGTATTTGCTGATACAGGCTGTGAATATCCTAAGACCTATGAATATATAAATGTTGTAGGCAACACTCTCGCTAAAGACGGTTGGAAAATTACTGTATTGCGACCATATACGCATCCTGAATATTATGCTCCTGAAATACAAGGAAAATATACCAATGTATATGATTATTTGTGGGATAAGAAATATATCCCTACTCATAGGTATAAGGCATGTAACAGTCGGTTTAAGAATACACCTCTAACAAAGTATGCTAAGGGTAGGAAATATATGATAGGGATATGCGGTGATGAACTCAACAGAATAAAGCAAAACAATAATATTATATATCCACTAAAAGATTATACAAGAGATGGGTGTGCGTGGTTAATAGGCAAAGCAGGGCTACCTATTCCACATAAAACAGGTTGTTATTTCTGCTATGCTAATAAAAAGAAAGAATGGATATATCTTAAAAATAATTATCCTGATTTGTGGAAGAAAAGCATAGCTCTTGAAAATAATAGTAAAGCAACATTTGGAACTCTACCATTACAAGACAAAATGAATAACTGGAAAGATTTATTAGAGAAAGGGGAATGATATGAATAAGCAACCAGATGAAATGATTATATGTGCTTTGGATGTGCTTTTAATGCCTAATGGTGAGATAATTTGCAAAGGTAAAAGAATCGGATTTTTTGAAAAGATGAAAGAGCATTTAACTCCACTAACAGATGCCACTGGAAAGGCGGTTATTAAATCAAAATATGATTAAGGTAAGGGGGCACAATGTTCATCTATAACATTATAACAGGACAGATAAAAATGTTAAGCCATAGGGAGTTTATAATCAATCATTATCATAAGACAGTAGAACAAATCGCTCACAATATATGGCGAGAGCGTAAAGACAGGGGGGATATAG
>Ga0272441_10005747_pt1 | contig 21287 bp, 21 predicted proteins | sample SSMProp6N_FD_193582 | JGI IMG/M metagenome (GOLD analysis project Ga0272441, IMG submission 193582) | Marine sediment archaeal communities from Little Sippewissett salt marsh, Falmouth, MA, United States - SSM-Prop-6N | ecosystem: Environmental > Aquatic > Marine > Wetlands > Sediment ...
GGATTTCGGGAGAAAACTCTCTTTTGAGGTGTTTGCGGCACCATGCGAGATCCCGAAAGACAGTTCTTTCCGAAACATTCATCATACTGGTAATTTCTGCGATTTTTCGTCCTTCACAACAAAGATTATAAATCGATATGCGTCTTTCGTTCAGATAATCTTTTTTCCCCTTATTGATTGGTTGGATTTGATTTGTTGGCGTATCAGACATTAAATTTCTCCCGAAAGGGGCTGTTTAATAATAAAATAAGGTAATTTTAGGGGAAATCAAGACGGGGTAGGGGATTATTTTTAAAAAAATCAGTGAGATGTTTATTTTGGGCACAGTTCGCATACGATTAACTGTGCTCCTACAAACACATCTGATTGAAAATAACGGAAATTGTTTTTGAGAATCAGTATAAAAAATCAGCATACCTGATTGATTCTTAATCATACTGGTAAGATCATTTCTGCGCAAAAATTCCAGATTAGTTAACTTCAATAATTATATTTAAAAATTAGTACAATACCTGTATTCTTATTTATAGATAATAATATTTCAAACGTAAATCAATAAATATAATTTAAGAAGAAGACTTGACAATAGAATAAATAAATATTAAACTATTTTCAGGTGATTTTATATGCTTGAAATTCTTTATTTAAATGTTAATTGGTGGATCTATAAATAAATATAGTATAAGGAGAAAAGATCATGACAGGAAAAAATTAAAGCAGGTAACTTACCAAAGAATGCGTTGGACACTTTCATTTGGCAAGTTTACCTGCCTTGCTTCCAGAAAATAAATATAACCTATCGTTAATAACAAAGCAAGGAATATGGGAAATTATTTTGAGTACATTTTTCATTGAGTTCTTGTTTGAAAGGATTTATTGAAATGAAGGAAATTTTTGTAAGTTTGACCATTTTACTGACAATGTTCTTGGGTTATTGTGATTCAGATGAAATTGATTCAATATGTATAACATGTAATACTGTTAATTATTGGACAGAGGGAGAAGGAGAAAACGAAAAATGCTATATAGGTGGAGATATTTGCCTTCCTTCACATGGTATTGGTTTGTATTATGTTTTTTATAAACTTAAGGGGGATAATACATATACACAGCAGCTTTTGTTTAACTCTATGATTATTTGTGAAACAGGATGTACCGGTTTAACCTTTATGAAAAATGTTGATTGTAGAGACTTTGTAGAATATTATTTTAAATGGGAAGATGATTATGGCCATTATGAATATTGGTGTGGTATATCAAGTACACCTTCACGAATTTACCGAGATTTATAGTAATTTTTAAATCGAATTATAAAAAATAAAATATTAAGGGATTGTGTTATAATTTGTCATAATCCCTTATATTTATTTAAAAATATGGGATTTTATTATGAAGAAAACAATTTTAATAATCATAGTTCATTTTTTGACCTTATCCCTGTCAAATGCTGCAATGATCGAGTACATTTCCCCACAACTTGGAGATATTTCATGGTTTGAATTGGATGGATCCAGTATCTGTAAATTGAATAACAAGATTGTTGTATCTGCTAAAGATTATAGTATATTGACCCTTGATATCGAGGATTCGAGAGTTATAGATATTATGAGTTTGAGATTTCCTTATAAAATTTTATATGTGGGTATTATTTCGGAATATGACAATGGATGGTTCTTATATATCTATGCGGGTAAAACTATTTATAAAATAGCAAAAGTTCATATTGATCCTGATGGAATTTTCAGTAAATTTATTTTCCTTGATGGTACCTATGAAAGATTGGAATTTGAGCGGTTTTTAGTTGATGATATCAATAAAAGGATATGGCTTTTTGGAGATAGGGTAAGAACGATTGAAGTTCTTACCAATAAAATAAGAGAAATTGAGTATCCCGAAAGCTGGCAGGGTCATACTACTGATGGTATTTTATGGGAACCAACACTACCTTTGGGTAATAGCTATATTGTTTTACAAAAAAGCTATCAAAAAGAAAATCTGGATGATGTACATCTATATGCACATATAAACACTAAAAACCTTATTGTGTCGGAGTTACCTTTTAGTAATAATGAATATTGCAGATTTTTCCCTAAAGTGAATCATGAAAACAAATTACTCTTTAGAAAATACAAAAAGGATGCGCCCGATTATAAAATATATGAATTTGACTGTAAGGATATATCAATTGTTACAATAATTGATATTGGCGAAGAATACGGGGTACCAGTTTTCGATCAAGAGAAGAATATAGCTTTCATACCAATGGATATAAACGAATCAAAACAGATTAAAAGTATCGGTGTGATAGATTTAATGTCAGGTTCCTTTGAAAAGAAAAGTTTAAAGAATGTGCCAGAAGGTTTGTATATTGATTTTGAATTGATTTATGGGGATTTCGTTAACAAGTTATTTGCAAAAAGTCTAATATACAATGAGAATGAATATGGAGACAACTACATGTATCTCGTTGAGATTGATATCGAAACTTTCGAAGTTGAAATTACAAATCATTTCATAAAAAGCATATTTAATGCTGAATTAATAGAAGGTTCTTCTAAAATAATTTTAAATTCAATGTACCAGGTTGATCCCTATTATACAATACTCGATATCGGTACAAAGGATTACATAGCAACGATCGATTTATTAAACTATCCTGAAACTTTTGAGGATCATTCCAAAACTGACTTCGAGAAAATAATCACTTTGGACAGATTTGGTAAAACCGCAAAATTGCTTGATATAGATAATTTTTATTTGAAAAATTATAATCCGAGAAGATTTAACAGAGTTAAAGATTGTATTTCAAATCGTTGTTATTATCTAAATATATCATTGTTCCCAGATGAATGCGGTTTCATTTCAAAATTAAGTGGTGAAGGAATTGTATTTTATGACTTTTTAACGGAAGAAACCACAAGTTATGAAATTAATGGTTACAATTTTACATTTGGATATAAGGATCTTATGAACAACCGAATTATTACAACAATGAATAGTGCAAATGATACTCTTCTCTTCCTGGAAAACGATGTAACATTTACGAGTTGGACTCCTGGAACAGAGTACTCTTTTCTTGATATATTAGTAAATTCTCAAACGGGTAAAACTTATGCAGCTGCATCAAAAAAGAATGATATGAACATTTACATATTCGAGTGGGAAGATATTCATGAAGAACCGGTAAGCTATAAGACCTTCAAACTTCCCAATGAAAGATTTCATTTCATGACAAATCCATCAGGAATTGATTTATCATTCTTCATAATGGGATATAACGGTGCGAATAAATACATTTTCAAGGAATGGTCACCCTTTGATGATAGTGTATTATTTTCAACTGATATATATACTTACAAAGGTTTTGTTTCAGAACTCGATCCCTGCTGGGTTTATCTCGAGGATAGAGGTCAGGTTTTCCTTTATGATGGCAGTGGTTCATGGTTGTATGATGCTAAATCGAGAACAATGAAATATGGTTCTTCCGTTGAAGATCCTCAACATTCAAATGGAACAGGAATATTTGTAGATTATGAATCGAGCATGAACAAAGTGGTCGTTGCAGACCTTTATGATCCTGAAGACCAAAAAATAATTGAGATTACACCCGAAAATGGGAATATTTCAAAAACTATCCAACTGCCAGATGATTATTACGAAAATGTCTATTTCAACCTACCTGAAAACAAATTACATTTGATCAAAAAATCTATAAGTCAGAATACTGAAAAATTCAATCCACAAATCGTTACAGTTCATCTCGACGGCTGGGAAAATGCCCCGATAATAAAACCCAGGACCAACAATGTCGAATACCATCCGGGGAACACCTTAAAGCTCGAGGTTACGATTAACAATCCAGGTCCTGCTGTCGATGTCACCGCATACATCTGGTTCTGGCTTTCCGACAGCACCTTCGTCTGCTTCGATTGTAAGGGTATTTACCTTCAACCGAATGGTATAAAATTAATCTTACCGGAAAACACAAACACGAGTTTCGATTTATTTTCCCTTGTTTTACCTGGAAGGCTACCGGAGGGTTACTGGACTGCAAACGCTTTTTTCATCAACAATGAAACCGGAAAAAGGGGACCTGTAAGCAACTATAATTTCTATTATAGAGATATCTGAGCCCTTTGGACAAGCTCTAAAAAAAATCCCGGAAAACTACACAGTTTGATCCACTGTTTTCTATCAACTTTCGTCTTTTCATTTTTTGCTATAAAAAAATCTGATAAGAAATAGTCTATTCTTTTCTCTTGTTTAAATTCAAATTTATAATTATAATTGTCTGGTTTTTCAAAATAATAATCATTTTAGGTCAAATGAGTAAGAATATTATAATCAATTCCGGTGTCGATGAAACCAGGATCGCATTACTGGAGAATGGTCTATTAGTAGAACTTTACATTGAAAGAAAAAGAGATCAGGGTATTGTTGGCAATATATATAAAGGAAACGTTACCAGGGTACTCCCAGGTATTCAGGCTGCATTTGTTGATATTGGGCTAGACAAGGATGTATTTCTCTATGTCATGGATGTTCACGAGAATATTGACGAGTTTGAAAAACTTCTTGGTGATAACGGGAATAATAATGACTTTGAAGCTGAATACCATTCAAAGAATCAAAAGGGATCTGATAAAAAAGAATCCAAAAGCAAAGAAAGTGGCGGCGTTCCCCGCTTTTCAATTGAAGATGTCCTGACAGAAGGTCAGGATATAATCGTTCAAATTTCAAAAGAACCGATCGGTAGCAAAGGAGCAAGGGCAACTTCACACATTTCGCTTCCCGGTAGATATCTGGTTCTGCTTCCAACGATTAATCATGTGGGAATATCAAAGAGAATTACTGATGAAAAGAAAAGAAACAGGCTTAGAGATGTTCTCAACGAGATTAAATCTCCTAATATTGGTTTGATAGCAAGAACTGCCGCTGAAGAAAAAAACAAAGAAGATTTTGTTGCTGATATGATTACACTCGAAAATCTCTGGAATAAAATTCTCAAAGAAAGTGAAAAGAAGAATATGCCCGACTTGATTCACAAAGAACTCGATCCAACATACAGAACAGTTAGAGACCTCTTTACAAATGATGTCGATCAATTGATTATAGATTCGGATGCAGAATATATACGCTGTCTGGATTTTGTTGAAAGAATGCAGCCTCACCTTTCGCACAAAGTTAAACTGCATATCAAAGAGACCCCCATATTCGATGAATATAATATAGAAGCAGAAATCAGGAAAGCCATGAGAAAAAAAGTTTGGCTGAAATCAGGGGGCTACCTGGTCATTGAGCAAACGGAAGCTCTGGTTGTCGTCGACGTAAATACTGGCAGATTCGTGGGTAAAAGAGATTTTGAGGAAACGATCCTGAAAACGAATCTTGAAGCGGCGAAAGAAATTGTCAGGCAACTGAGATTAAGGGACCTTGGCGGCATTATTATTGTCGATTTCATTGATATGGAAACAAGCACAAACAGGAAAAAGATATTTGAAGCACTGCAAAATCACCTGAAAACAGATAGATCTAAAACCTCTCTTTTCCAGATTACAGAACTCGGACTTGTCCAGATGACAAGAAAAAGAGCAAGGGAAAACCTGGGGAAAATACTCTGTGAAGCATGCCCCTATTGTACCGGTCATGGATTCATCAAATCAAAAGAAACTGTCAGCTCTGAAATCAACAGGGAAATTAGAAGGCTGGCTGATTCAATAGAACAGGAAGAGATTATAATAAGAGCAAATCCCGACCTGGCTCTTTTCCTGCACACTGAAGAAAAGGAAATGATCAGGGAACTGGAACATACTTTCAGGAAAAAAATTATAATTAAAGGAGACGATAACCTCCATCAGGAACAATTCGATATTGTCTGCTTCTAAATCCATAATCAAGCATTTACCAACTTATTTTTTATCCATCCTTATCATTCTTACAACCCTTTTCTTTGCATGTCAAATTGTCGGTACTGTCAAATCCCAACAGGTGACAAAATCAGATCTTGTTGTTTCGTTTATTGACGTCTGGCAGGGAGATGCAATACTGATTCAAACTCCAAATGGGAAAAATATACTTATTGACGGGGGACCGGTCTCCCACTCCGGAAACCTTGTTAGATACCTCGAAGATAAAAAGATTCGTATACTTCACCATGTATTTGCCACTCACCTGCACCCGGATCATGTGGGCGGCTTGACTTCCATAATAGACAGGTTTGGGGTTGAAAAACTATTCGATCCCGGAATTACTTATGAGCATCCTGATGTTGCCGCTTACGAAAATGCGAGGAATGGTCTTGAAGCTAGATACAATTTGATAAGCAAAAAAAAGGATATTGAAATTTCACCTAATATTACATTGAATATTTTGAGCCCTGATAATACAGGTAATAGGGATATTCACACAAACTGCATCGTAATATATCTTGAATATAAGGGCATCTCATTTTTATTTACAGCCGACATGAATTATCCTGCTGAAGACAGGCTTATCGAAGACAAAATCAATTTGAATTCAAATGTTCTCAAAGTCTCTCATCATGGCGAGAATGATGCTTGTTCGAATAATTTCCTCGACAAAGTAAAACCAGAATATGCAGTTATCTCAGTTGGAGAAGGTAATAAATACAGGCGTCCGAAAGAGCAGGTTTTAAAAAGACTTGAAAACGCTGGTGCAAAGATCCTCAGAACTGATCGAAACGGAACAATAGTATGCAGAGTTTCATCTGAGGGTTTGCTGACTGTTACATCTGAACGTTAACCTATTTTATTGTCGGTCCCGCTGCGGTCACATTACCAGGAGTATTGTCCTTGAACTGGTCGAAGTTTTTCTGGAACAGGTTGACAAGCTTTTTAGCCTGATCATCGTATGCACCCTTATCCTTCCACGTTTCCCGGGGATTTAATATTTCTGACGGAACATCCGTTACCCTTTCAGGAACGAGAAAACCAAACATGGGTTCCCTGTTCATTTTGACTTTTTCGAGTGTCCCGTCAAGGACAGCGTTTACCATAGCTCTAGTATATTTTAATTTCATACGGGTGCCAACACCATATGGTCCCCCTGTCCAGCCAGTATTAACAAGCCAGCAATTGACATCGTGTTTTGCAAGCTTTTCCGCAAGCAGTTCTGCATAAACCGAAGGATGCCTTACCATGAATGGAGCACCAAAACAGGCACTGAAGGTAGCTGTCGGTTCCTTTATCCCTTTCTCTGTTCCTGCAACCTTTGCTGTATACCCGCTTATGAAATGATACATTGCCTGATCCAGTGTGAGTTTGGAAATCGGAGGTAAAACTCCGAAAGCATCAGCAGTGAGCATTATTACATTCTTTGGATGTCCTGCTTTTCCGGATGGAACGATATCTTTCAAATGTTTCAGAGGATAGGATGCTCGGGTGTTCTCTGAAAAGGTTGCATCATCGAGATCCACCCTCCTGATAGCGGGACTCATAGCAACGTTCTCTAATATTGTCCCAAAACGACGGGTACAAGCATATATTTCCGGTTCAGATTCTTCTGACAAATTAATCACTTTGGCATAACAACCTCCCTCAAAGTTGAAAACTCCGTCATCAGACCAGCCATGCTCGTCATCACCGATCAACAACCTTTTGGGATCTGCTGAAAGGGTTGTCTTACCTGTTCCAGAAAGTCCAAAGAAAATCGCAACATTTTCGGGATCTGTTTTACTGATGTTTGCAGAGCAGTGCATGGGTAAAACATCTTTTTCAGGGAGAAGATAATTCAACGCTGTGAAAATTGATTTTTTTATCTCGCCTGCATATGCTGTTCCTCCTATCAAAACTAGTTTACATTCGAGATTCAGCGCTACGAAAGTTCCACTTCTTGTACCGTCTTCATCGGGATCTGCATGAAAATTGGGGCAGTGAAGGACAGTAAAATCCGGTATAAAATTCTTGATAATTTCCCTGTCACGGGGAATCTGGATAAACATGTTACGTGCAAACAGATTGTGCCAGGCGTATTCTGTAATAACCCTTACCCTGTGTCGATATTTCTCTTCTGCTCCGCAGTAACAATCCTGAACAAACATGGTCTTGCCCCGCAAATAAGCTTTCATGCGGTTAAAAAGGGCAGAATATCTCTCCGGTGGGTATTTCACGTTGATCTTTCCCCACCAGATGTTACCTGTTGTCGAAGGTTCGTCTACAATGTATTTGTCCTTTGCAGCACGACCAGTATGTTGCCCCATCTTTACAACAAATGGTCCCAGATGAGCTATCAACCCTTCAAATCGACGGATTGCATATTCATAAAGAGCCGGGGTCGAAAGGTTCCAGTAAGTTTGACCCAGGTGGTTTAAACCTGCACTTTCCAGACCTTGATCGGGGATCAATTCTGATAATTCCATTTTAACCTCCTTATTGTTTATACCTGATAACTTGTCTGATTTTATCAAAAAATTTGGATTATTACAAAGACAGCTCAATCTTTGGTAGTGTCTTAATTTAAATTATCAAATTTTACCTGTATCATTTCCCTTATAATTTAATCAAATAAAATTATTTACAATCTAAACAAAAAAAGACTAACAAAGACTTGATATTTTAAAACAAATATTCTATATTATTATGTAGAATGATTAAGGAGAAGCAACAATGACAATAAGCAAGAAATTTTTAACCGCTGAACAGGTAGCAGAGATATTTCAAGTCAAACCATCAACCATATATCGTTTAGCAAGAGAAAACAAGTTGCCCCATTACAAAATTGGTAGACAAGTTAGGTTTGATATGGCTGTATTGCAAGGTGCTTGTGATTCTGGATGCTCTTCGGAAGCGGGCAATATTCCAAATGATATAGACCCTCAAAATTTTGATGCTGGTTTTTTAAACGAAGACGATGAGTAGAAACAAAAAGCTCCGGCAAAAGATCTTGATCACCGGAGCCTTAACTATATCGGGGCGGTCGTGGTGAAAGTATGGTCTCCAAAACCTCCGCTTTGGGGTTCGATTCCCCACCGCTCCAATAAACTTTTAACAGGAGTCTTCATTACCGGCAAGTAATTGAAGACCCCATAACAGACCTTGACGTTAATCAAGGAACCGTTCGCATTTAGTAATATATAACATTTTGGTTCCAATTTCAAGTCGAGGTCATAGGAGCCAAAATGAACTGTCTACCAATCGACAAAAAGAAACAAGTGATATTAGCCCTTGTTGAGGGAAACAGCATTAGAAGCATCGAAAGAATGACCGGAGTCAATAGAAACACTATTATGACTCAGATGAAAAGAGTCGGTGCTGGTTGCAAAAAACTTCTTGATGAAAAGATGAAAAATCTTGATTGCGAAGCCCTTCAAGTTGATGAAATATGGACTTTTGTTCAAAAGAAACAGAAAAGCTTGTCAGCACAAGAAAAAGAACTTAGAGATGATATCGGAGATCAATATGTTTTTGTAGCCCTTGATGCTAAAACAAAAATTATTCCTTCCTTTTTAGTAGGAAAAAGAAATGGTGATACAACATTTAAGTTTATAACAGACTTGAAAAGCCGATTAAACGGAATTAGACCTCAACTAACAACCGATGGTTATAGACCTTATGTCGATGCTATTGAATTTGTTTTTGGGTGTAATGTTGATTATGCTCAATTAATTAAGCTCTATGAAGGCAAAAGCTTAGACGATCATAAATATAGCCCTCCCAAAGTAAAGGGAACACAGAAGAAAAGAATCATGGGTAAGTCCGATAGAAAGAAAATCAGCACTTCATATATTGAAAGACAGAATCTTACAATGCGTATGCAAATGCGCAGATTCACAAGATCAACAAATGCTTTTTCGAAGAAATTAGAGAATTTGAAAGCAGCTTTATATTTACATTTTGCTTTTTATAATTTCGTTCGAGTTCATCGAACATTGCGGGTTACTCCAGCGATGGAAGCAGGAATTACTGATAGACTGTGGGAAGTTGAGGATTTATTTGATTATGGGTGTTGAAAAATTCCAAATGGTACATTATAATATTAGATAGATGAATTCTAATGATTTGGAAATCAGGATTTCCCTAATGGAGATATTCAAATGGTTATAAATGAGGTATTTCCAAACCCCACCGTAAAACATGTCATATTTCAGATTCGCTATCCTAATTTATTTATTATTGAGAATAAAATTGGAGATTTCCAAATTAAAATTATGGACAGATTTCCTAATTCAGCCTTAAAAATCAAACAAAAAGGATTTATTCTTGACGCAGGTGCAGAAATTATTTACAAAGAAAAACCGGAAAATCAAAAAGAACTAGGTGGTGAAAAAGCATGGTCTTTTTCATCGCCAGACGAAAAAGTTGTCTTAAATGTTTCAAGCAATTCATTGGATATCAGTTCAAATTTTCATAAGACATATAACAATGCAAAGAAATCTAAAGATAACTTTAGAGATACAATAGAATTTGTTTTGGATCAATTCTTTCAATTAACCAAGATTCCGATCATTAAAAGAATAGGATTACGCTATGTAGATGAATGTCCAATTTTCAAAAGAGTAAACTCCAATTTTAAAAGTTATTATAATACAACTTTTGATTTAAAACGTTTTCCAATAAAAGATTCCGAAGAAATGATATTTAAAGTTGTGTTTAAAAAGGGAAATTACTTTTTAATATTTCATGAAGTTGTCAAAAAGGATAAATTATTTTTAGATTTTGATGCTTTTGCAAATGGAATTAATTCAAGTGATTATTTGAAAGTCAACGATGATTTACATTTAATCATATCTGAAGAATTCGAAAAATCAATCAAAGAACCAGTTTATGATTATATGAGAAAGAAAAAGGAAGTGGAAAATGACTCTTGATAACATAGATTATGGTGTTGCAAATTCAAGAAATAATGGCACGGGTAACTTGGATGAAATTGAACACGATAACATAATTTTCTATCCATTTAATAAATATGTTGTCAAAATAAAATTGACAAAGGATGACAAGTTTATCGAAATATTAGAGATAAAGTTGAATAAACAATTTTACGACCACCTCAAAAATATAACCCCTTCCTATCATGATGTTGATGATTATTATAAAAAATAATCCTGATAATTATGTTTTATGAAGATGAACCCAAAAGTCAACTACGGTTAGGCGATGTTTTAAAAGGGTTCGTTACAACCGACATACAAATAACAAAACCTATTTCAAATCTCGATGATCCTGAGAATAATTTTAAGATAAATGTTGTTCTTCCTCTTTATTCTGTTATTTTGACACCATGTTGTTCTATTGAAAAAGGATCTATTACCATAAGTCCTCTTATGAAAGTAAGAGCTGACTTTTTCAAGAATGAACATTTTAAAGAAAAATTGACAATTATTAATTGCAAAATGTCCCCCGATAAAATGTTGCCAAAAAAAAGATGGGATAAACTTCCGGCAGAAACACAAACTGAAAGAATGGCGAATGGTGAAAGATATGCACTGAATAATTTATTCGTCTATGACAAACATGATCAATTAAAAGAATATTCACTAACCAAAAGAATAATAAAATATTATATGATAGATTTTAAAAATGTTATTTATTTAAAATGCAATATACAACGAAAAGGCAAGCAACAAAATATTCATAAAGACATGATAAATGCGAAAATCTTACAATTAACACCTTTTGCAAGAAAAGACTTAAGGAAGAAGTTGAGTGAATATTATTATAGAGCTGCAGAAGAAGATTTAGAATTTATTAGCTAATATCCTCAAATTAAGACACTACCCAATCTTTTTAATACATTCAGGGGAGTCATTTCTGGCTGAATTGACAATCGTCGAAACGGGATATGAAACCATCAATTCGGGTGGGTAAGGATGCAGGTGGGTTGATAACTTTTTTGCATCTTTTATTTCGGGATCGATCCATTCTTCTTCGGATTCTCTTTTCAGGATTACAGGCATTCGGTCATGATAGGGTTTGACAATATCGTTAGCCTCTGTCGTAATGATCGTAAATGTACACAACTCGTCACCTTCCGGACTCTGCCATATATTCCATAAACCTGCAAATGCAAATGGTTCCTGTGATTTAAGCACAAACCGCATGGGAACTTTGGTCTTCACATTTTTTTTCTTTTTCCATTCATAAAAACCATCAGCAAGGACAAGACACCTTCTGCTTCTATAAAGGTTCCTGAAACTCGGCTTCTCGGTAAGAGTCTCAGATCTGGCGTTTATCATTTTGTAGCCAACTGATGCTTCCTTCGCCCAGGTCGGGATGAGTCCCCACCTCATCATTAGAAGACGCCTTCGACTGTCCTTTGCAACTACAAGGGAATCCTGCCCGGGAGCAATATTATATCTCGGTTTGAAATCGATTTGCATCGTCTCGAATTCGAATCTGCCCTGTAAAAAGTCTATCTCTTCAGTTAATGTAAACCTGCCGCACATGAATCAGCCTTTCTTTTGATAGTCTCTTCATGGTTTTCTAAAAGACAGTTTTCAATAAGGTTTTCAATATACATAAATGCCTTCTTTACACCATATTTGTTAAGCATGATAAAACCGGATTTTCCTGCATATCTGATTTGAATGCCTTGGTTATGTAGAATGAACCAGACACGGCTTTCTGCTTCCTGATTCCTTGTTACCGATGAACTACGAGCTTTTATGATGAATTCAATTCCAAGTTTTTTAAGATTATCGTAAATCCACCAATCAGATTCAGATTCCAGCAAAAGCTCATTTACTGTACATGCTCTGTCCATAGCTATTTTTGTAGTCCATCGTGGTTGGGATATCCTCTGTTCATTCCCTTCAAGATCCCTGTTGAAAATGGGAGGGAGCAGTTCCTTTAATGACACGAGTTCGTAAAGAATTTGCCATTTCGATTTACCTTGATTCGAATCCCAGGGTGTATGAATTCCATCTCTCCTGATGACTTCCATGCTATCGATAAGCCCTCTGTATCTTATGGCTCCCGGACTGATGATTGATTTCGGTACGTATATAAGCAGCCATGAAGCACTGAATTGCTTGGGTTGGGATTTCAGGAGGGGCATATAATACGAATTTGTTTCCAACACCCAATCTAGATGTGCCTTTACGTTTTTTTTTGTCAGGACACCAAGCAGGACATTATCATAGAAAGAATCAAGCATGATGCAATATAATTTAATTTACACAATTAATAAAAATCGCTCTTTATTAGATAATTTAAACCTGTAAATAATACATGATAATTATCAGAAAATAAAATTTCGTCGAATTTCCAGGATTTCCATCTTTAATTTATTTGAATCTATATCCCGACTAAGAAAAAAAGAATGATTCTTCTATTTTGCATCCTCATATAATTCCGGATACAACTCTTTCTTGCAATCAGGGCAGATACCATGAGTGAATTTGGCATCGGTTCGATGAGCTATATACTGCTCGATCCTGTTCCAGTAACCTTTGTCATCCCTGATCTTTTTACAGTTAGCACAGATAGGAAGCATACCGCTTAAAGTTTTTACCTCTGACAGGGCTTTCTCGAGCTCTAAAATCAGCCTTTCCCGCTCTTCTTCTGCCTTTTTGCGCTCTGTTATCGGTATTATCATCTCCAGCACTGATGTAACATTTCCATGATTGTCTATAATGGGTGTCTTTATTACCTGAGACCAGATCCTGTTTCCCTCGGGATCCTTGCCCTCGACTTCTATATCGATCCTGTCAGTCTCATGATTAAAAATGCTTTTCAAACCACAGCCCGGACATATCTCTTTCCTCTGGAAAAAAGTATAATAGCATCTGACACCTTCAACATCACCTGCCATTTTTTTCAGTACCCTGTTTGCCCATAATGTAGTATGATCCTTTGATAAGATTGCCAATCCAACGCCAATAGTTGAAGTAACTGCTTCAAGACGATCTCTTGATACCCTGAGAGCATTATCTACACGATGTTGCTTGTTCAGCACCCTTGAAGTCATTATCACAAAAAGTACCGTTATGAGAAGTATTAATAATATCCACATAATTTATCAGTCAAGCAAATTAATAATCTATGTCGATATTGACGTGCTGACTGATAATTCGCTCCTTAAAATATTTTTTCAGATGTTCCCTTATCGTCCTTCTTGATATAGGTATAATCAGGAGAAATCCGAGAATATCGGTCAGAAATCCGGGAGTCAATAAAAGAGCTCCTCCAACAAATATTAGCAATCCCTCGATTAACTCGTCTGTCGGTATGTCGCCTTCTGATAAAACTGATCTCAGCTGATTGAATACCGACAAACCTTCATAACGTGCAAGTGACGCACCGGCTATACCCGTTATGACTACAATTGTTATTGTCATCATGACGCCGATGTATGAACCGATCTTGATCAAAAGAGCAAGTTCAATGAGCGGTACAATTGTAAAAAGTAGAAAAAGTTTAAAAATCATTTTTAACTCTCTTTTTTATCTGTCATTATATCTATTATTATGGGGACAATTGATAAGATAATCAATGAAAACAGTATTATAAATTTACCCACTCCAGTTATTATGTTTTCCCTTAAAGGGCTGTGGTAAAAATATGAATTTTTCCGATCAGGTATTTTAAAGAAAATCTCCTTTCTCATCTCGAAGGGCCACTTCTGGTTAAGCTCCAACATCACCGGTTCATAATATTTCTCGAGTATCAACTCCTCGCAGTAAGCTGAGCGGTAATGTTTATCCTTGAGAAGATCGTTCCTGAATTTGATATGATATTTGGCTTCCTGTGCATAAAAATCAGTTATTGACCAGTAATCCGGTTTTATCACAATTTGAGTAGCTTTGGGATTGGGTATCATGATAATTTGACTCCGTTCTTCCTTCATTGAAAGGAGATTATCACGTGTAAACTTGGATTTGAAATAACCGACTTCATGATCAAATACCTCGAAACCAGTATTCACTAAAATAGTAAACAGGGTTATTATAACTAGAAAAACACTCAATCCCTTTAAAAGAAGCTTGAAATCATGGAATTCGATTTTTTTAAAGCCTTTAACAGGTTCTGATACCTGAGATATGAATATCTGGAAGGTTACCGCACAAGCAACATTTGTCAGGGCATCTTTCAACTCGCCTGTCCTGCTTTCGATTACCCACTGGATACCCTCGTCTATATATCCAAAACAGGATACAACGATAACTCCCCAGACATATATCAGAAGATTGTTGATCCGGCATCTCAATGCTATGAAAGCGAGATAACTCAAAAGGCCGTATTCGAAAAAGTGTATGAATTCCACAGCTTTAGAGGCTGCTGAGTAATTCGTCCTGAGTATTAAAAAATATACTGTTAATCCTATTAATCCAGTTCCACCAATCACTCCAAGATACTTTGATACCCGCCTTTCTCTCTTGATGAAAAAAATGTGGGCTAAAAGGATTAGAAAAACTAATGTGATTGTTATGATGATAAAAAGTAAAAGGTAATCCTGGAGTTTTCTACCCAGTGCTCTTTGGATCGGGACAATATAAGGAAGGGTTGCAAGAATGAATAATCCATAAAAAAAGAACAAAGACCAGTAGAATATTTCTTTTCTCTGGAATTTCATGGATCAACTATCTTCGGAAGATGTTTCTCTTTCGTCTTTTTCTTTATGCTTCTCGATTCGGTCTTTTTTTTGCTTAATTAAAAGTTCGTAAACTTCATCACTCAACTTTGAAGCTTTTTCCACAAATGAAGGGATTGGTCCTATTTTCATGGTCTCATATATATTATATGCAAGCTGATATTCTTCGCTTTTGGTGCAGAATGCTCCAAGCTCGTCAAGACCCTCTAATGATAGATTTATATATTTATTAAAGGGAGTGTAACTGTGTATGGATGTATCATATGCTGTTACAGCCCGGGATATGGTCTGATAATAATCCTTCTGCTTTTCCAGAATTTGCCATCTTTCTTCTCTGTTCGGCTCACGTCCGTTAAATCCATCGACGGTATCCTGATAAATCTTTTGAACCGATGATATTTTCCCTTGCTCACCTTTTCCCTTCAAGTATTCTTCCTTGGACCTTTGGTAGGTATAAACCCATGTAATCATAAACATGAAGGTAATAACAAAAATTACGACAAATGTCAGTTCCCTTTTCTTCATGCCTTTATTCTCCATTAAATTATATTATTCCAAGCAAAATTATAGAGTATCCAGACATTTAAAGCAATGGGGTATTTTAAAATGAATTATGGTATAATATATACTCAGTTTTTAAAATTAGAATTTGTTTAACTGTGAGGTTATAAAAAATGAGAGTATATAATTTCAACCCGGGTCCAGCAACCCTGCCGTTATCTGTCCTGGAAAAAGCTCAAAAAGATTTTGTCGATTTCAAGGGAAAAGGTCTCTCCATAATGGAAATGAGCCATAGATCTCCTGAATACGATGAGGTTCATAATCAAGCAATTAAAAATATAAAACAGATCCTCTCTATTCCTGAGAACTATCATGTTCTATTACTTCAGGGAGGAGCAAGCACACAATTTTACCACATTCCATATAACTTCCTGACAAGGGATTCGGAAGCTGATTATGTCAATACTGGTTCGTGGTCGAAAAAGGCTATTAAAGAAGCAAAAATCTTTGGAAAAGTCAACGTTGCAGCATCATCGGAAGATACAAATTTTTCGAGAATTCCAAAACAATCAGAAATGAAATTTTCTCCCAATGCGAAATATGTTCATATTACGAGCAACAACACCATTTTCGGAACTCAGTATCATTCTTTTCCCGATACGAAAGGTGTCACTCTTATGGTGGATATGTCTTCCGACATCATTAGTAGAAAATTTGATGTTACCGAATTCCAGTTGATATACGCGGGAGCACAGAAAAATATGGGACCTTCGGGTGTTACAGTTGTGATTATCAGCGACGAGATGGCAAAAAAAGTAAAACCGGATGTGCCCACAATGGTCAACTACAATACACATATTGAAAAGAACTCCCTTTTTAACACTCCCCCCACATTCGGTATTTACATGCTTAAACTGGTTACCGACTGGGTAGTAGAACTCGGTGGAATTGAAAAAATCGAGGATATAAATAACTCTAAAGCTAAAACTCTATATGATGCTATGGATAAAAATCCGGAATTTTTCAAAGGAACCACTGAAATAGAATCTCGTTCAAAAATGAACGTTACAATGAGACTCCCCTCGGAAGAACTCGAAAAGATGTTTATCGACTCGGCTAAAAATGAAGGGATGATCGGACTCAAAGGACATCGGTCAGTTGGCGGTATCAGAGCATCTCTTTACAATGCTTTTCCCCTTGAAGGTGTCAATAAACTTACCTCCTTCATGGCTGATTTCATTGCGAAAAATGGATAGACTCTAAGTCATTCAATAAATTTGAAAGGGCACTTATAAACGTGCCCTTTTTTTTTGAATTAATAATGTGACTATCCAAACGAAATGTAGAACTTTTATTACCTTGACAGCGTAAAAGGATAGTAGCTATAATTACTAATAGGTTCGGGGTTATACAACATCGAACGATTGAGAGAGAAGATTAGTTGAAAAAAAGTGAACCCATCATAGAAAACCTGGGAAATACGGATATTCTGAAAGAATTTGTATTTCCACTGGCAATCGGATTCCTCATACCTGGTGGAGGGCATCTATTTATTAAGGATAAAAAAAGGGGAATGTTGATATTTATCCTCCTGTTCATCACCTTCTTTTCCGCAGTTCTCATGAACGGTAAAATCTATACACCATCACTCAATGATGGGACATCATGGGACAAGATGGTTTCAATTCTCGCTTCTGCTGCAGAAATTGGAAACGGATTGTATTACTTCGGTTCGATAATCTTCGTTGACGTTGCGGGTGATCTTCCATCGATTTACTACGAGGTGGGATCGGTTTACGGTATCACCGCAGGTCTGTTGAATTTTCTCGTTCTGTTCAGCCTGTTCGATCTGATAAGAAGAAAAAAGGGTATGCTGCCAGAAAGCCTCGATACATCCGATAATAAAGAAATTGAGGCTGCAAAATAAAATGTACATGTTGTCATTGGTTTTTCTCGCATATGTTATTTGCACAATTTACAGTATTACAATAAAACCAAGGTTCGATGATGCATTGAAGCATGGATTTGTTCTGTTCGGTTATCTCGTTGGAGGTGTATATATAACCGCATGGATTATCTATCTGCTCCCTGAATTATTCTGATTGTTCTTACCAACACTCCCTTTTTTGTGATAAAATGAAAAAAATTTAATTCTGGAGGTTTATTATGACTGAAGTTTATAAGAATTTTATCAATGGCAAATGGTGTGATTCCGTCAGTGGAAAAACATTCGAAAATATCAATCCTGCTGATAATGAGGACATAGTTGGTATTTTCCAGAAATCCTGTAAAGAAGATGTTGATGCAGCTTTTGATGCAGCATTCGAAGCACAAAAAAAATGGAGACTAATTCCAGCACCTCGTCGTGGAGAAATAATGTTCAATGTTGCCAGATTGATGGAAGAGAGAAAAGAAGGTTTCGCCCGTCAGATGACAAGGGAAATGGGTAAAGTGCTGAAAGAAACAAGGGGAGACATTACTGGAAGGGATCGACATGGCATACTACGCCGCAGGAGAGGGCAGGAGGATGTTCGGGGAAACAGTACCTTCTGAAATGCCCGACAAATTTGCCATGTCCGTTAGGATGCCACTTGGAGTCGTCTCTGCAATCACTCCATGGAACTTTCCTATGGCAATACCTTCATGGAAATTAATGCCGGCAATTGTGACTGGTAATACTGCTGTCATAAAACCCGCAACCGATACACCCCTCTCAGTTATTAACCTTGTCAAGACCTTTGAAGATGCCGGATTGCCCCCGGGTGTCCTTAATGTTGTTACAGGGTCAGGTTCGGATATAGGATACGAGATGATCGCTAATAAACATATAAAGGTCGTCTCATTTACGGGTTCAACGGAAGTTGGCCACACCATCAGCAAAGTCTGCGCCGACAAAATGAAACAGGTTTCCCTGGAAATGGGCGGGAAAAATGCCATAATCGTTATGGATGATGCCGATCTGGATTTGGTGTTGGAAGGCGCTCTATGGGGTGCTTTCGGAACTACAGGTCAAAGATGCACTGCCACAAGCAGGCTCATTGTTCACGAGAAAGTGCACGATCAACTCATGGATATGTTAATTGAAAAGGTTGAAAAATTGAAGGTTGGAGATGGGCTTGATGAGACTGTGGAAATGGGACCCGTTGTCAGCAAAAGTCAGCTAAACAGTGTCTATGAATATATACAAATCGGTAAAAAAGATGGGGCAAATTTGATATCCGGTGGTGAAATATTAAAGGAAGGAAACTATGGAAAGGGCTTCTTTATACAACCTACTATATTCACGGATGTTACCCCGAAAATGAGAATTTTCAAAGAAGAAATATTCGGTCCGGTTCTAAGTGTAATTAAATTCAAAGAATTTGCCGATGCTATAGTCATGGCGAATGATTCAGATTATGGGTTGTCATCGTCGATATATACAAAAAATGTCAATCTTGCTTTCAAAGCCATGACAGAACTGTATACCGGAATATGCTATATAAACGCACCAACAATTGGAGCGGAAATTCAGCTGCCGTTTGGGGGAACAAAAGGAACCGGTAACGGACACAGGGAAGCTGGCTCGACAGCTATTGATACTTTCACCGAGTGGAAGTCTGTATATATCGATTTTTCAGGGCAACTTCAAAAAGCCCAGATCGATCAATTCGAAAATAAGGATGATTAAATTTAGTCGAAATATATAGTATAAATAATAACGGAGGGTATTGTGCAATTACTAAAATGTAATCTATTGAAATGTGTGTTCATTTTTATTACAGCATTTTTTCTTACATCTGCGAATTGTATTTATGCCCTATCAATAGATGTGGGTGATAATACAAAAAATCCGGGTGAAACGGGTGTTATCCTTGTATCAGTTGCTAACGTCACAACGGATGTCGATGCTTTCGGTCTCGATTTTATTTTCGATCATACTGTCCTCGAATATGTTAGTCTGGAAAAAGGTGATCTGACACAGAATTTCGATTTCCTGACAGGCAATAATTTCACTAATGGTGTTCTGAGAATCGCTGGTGTTGAAGGGGATAATCCTATAAAACCTGGAAGCTCTGGATCAATATTGAGAATTACTCTGTCAGTGAAAGCTGACGCTGACGGGGGAACATATAAGATGTATCTGGATAACCTCGAGGATAATTTTTCCGGTGCAAATGCCACACCCGGATACTTCAATATTACAGCACCATCAAAAACTCCCACATTGACTGTTACCCCCACAAAAACAATCACCGATACTCCAACTCCGACCAAAACAAGAACTCCAACTAAAACTCAAACAGAAACAATTTCACCGACCAAGACTCCTACACCGACCGATTCATCCTCACCAGTGAAAACCCCAACTCAAACTCCTTCGCAAACAAGAACTCCAACTCCGACTGATGAAAAGACTCCTACGCCCACTCCAACTGTAACTCCTTCTATGACCCTTACAATTACATCAACAGAATCACCAACAATCACATTTACAATCCCACCCACTCAAACCATTACAAAAACTTCAACCCCTGCTACAGGAGCTACTCCCTACTGGAGAGAACTCGATGGCTCTGCTACCGATAAAGGATTGACGTATTCTGATAATATTGGAAGAAAACCGTCAATTGATCTGGATAGTTTCGGAAGGGCACATATCGCTTATATTGACAGGGGTAACAATAATCAGGATGACATTTTCTACACATTCTGGGATGGTGATGAATGGACAACTTATGGCAAAGCTAATGAAAAAGGCGGCGTCAGCAATTCGGGTGGCTCCACTTCTCACCCCCCTTCACTGAGAATCGATAGAAAAGGATTCCCCCATATATCATGGGATAAACCATCACCCAATGTTGGAGACGTCTTTTACATATACTGGAACGGGGATAACTGGGCATCAAATGATGATTCTCACAAAGAGACTGGATTGAGCAAAACCGTTGCAAATAATTCTCAATATAGCTGCCTTGCTCTGGATAGCAACCTTAATCCTCATGTAGTTTGGATGGAAGATATTTTAAAAAATGCTGTCTTTAAAATATATTACTCCTTTTGGGATGGACTTGAATGGACCAGTTACATGAATGCAGATAAAGATTATGGTCTGGCACTTAATAATGCCGATTGCTGGGATCCTTCGATAGAAATTGATTCCAAAGATCAACCTCATATTGCCTGGTCTGATGACTCTGCTCTTGGTGCATACAATATCTTTTATACATTCTGGGATGGTCAGCAATGGACCTCGT
>Ga0272441_10005748_pt1 | contig 21284 bp, 18 predicted proteins | sample SSMProp6N_FD_193582 | JGI IMG/M metagenome (GOLD analysis project Ga0272441, IMG submission 193582) | Marine sediment archaeal communities from Little Sippewissett salt marsh, Falmouth, MA, United States - SSM-Prop-6N | ecosystem: Environmental > Aquatic > Marine > Wetlands > Sediment ...
GGCGAGGCCGCGAAGCCGGACGAGTTCACCAGGCGGATATCCCGCTGGTGGGACGACGCCTCGGAAGGCTCCGGCGGAGGCGGCTCCGAGAGCGCATCGGCCTCCGGGATGTGACGAGGGAGCCGCCCCCCGCCCCCCCCCGCCCTCCCGCCCGCCCCCCGCGCCCCCCCTCGCGCCCCAATACGCCTCAAGAAACAGCTGCGCCCCGTCGATAGGGCTTCCGGAGAGGGGGCCCGGTGGCCGGACGGAAGACCGCCCCGATCGTGGTGCGCTGCTGCGTCTGCGGCAAGGAGCGCAGCGGCAGGCGCTGGGTGAAGCCCGGCGGGCCCGCATCCCCCGGCACCAAGATATCCCACTCCTACTGCCCCAAGTGCTTCAGGTCGGCCAGAAGACGCCTAAAGAAATCCTCCCCGCGCGGCCGATAACAGTGCCGGTCGAAGGGGGGGAAGGTCATGGCATCGGATAAGGTCACGCTGATGGTGGTTCGCTGCTGCATCTGCGCCAAGGAGCGGGTAAGGGGCGAGTGGATCGAGCCGCCCGAGCCCGTCGATACTGACGCCGATGAGGAGGAGCCCCGCCGCGTCGCGGTCTCCCACTCGTATTGCCCGGAGTGCGTCGAGGCCGTCCGCGAAGAGCTGGCGGAGCTGCTCGCGAGCTGACGCGCCGCAGTGCGCCCCGCCCCGCCGGGGGCTCACCCTATCTTCACGAGCACCTCGTGAGTGCCGCCGTCGCGCGGCTCGATCAGGTCGCCCGGCACCTCTTCTCCGTCGACCGTGATGGAACGCAGCTCGTTCCCGCCCCCGTCTCCCTCGCGCTCGATCGTCACCTCGTAGACGGCGCCGCGGAACTCGCGCCTCAGGAAAAAGCGCTTCAGGTGCGACGGCAGGCACGGGCGGATGCGCAGACCGTCGAAGTCGGGGACGACGCCGGGTATCCACTCGGTGGCGAGGTAGAAGAGCCACGACGTCGAGCCGGTGACCCAGGCGATCTCGGCCTCGCCGGCGCGCGGGGTGTCGGGCGGCAGATAGCAGTTCGTTATCGCGAAGGGCTCGCAGCGGGCGCCCTTGGGCTTCATGGCGGGGTTCGTCGGATCGACGGCCAGCCACGTGCGCCACGCGTCGTCGGCCCGGCCCATCTTGACGTAGGCGGCGATGGTGTAGGCCACGAAGTGGACGTAGACGCCGCCGTTCATGAAGCCCGTGAGCGAGGTGAACTGGCCGATCCGGTCGTCCTTCGTGACGTAGGGCGGCGTGAAAAGCTTCGGCCCGAAATCCGTCTGCAGCCTCTCGTCCACCTGCCGCATCGACACCTCGGCACGCTCCGGAGTAGACGTCTCCGCGAGGATGCCCGTCACCTGCGGCAAGAGATGCAGCGACCCCTCGGCGTTTTCGGCCGAGCCGATCTTCTTGCCCTCGTCATCGTAGCACCGGAGGTACCACTCGCCGTCCCAGCCATGCTCGTTGACCGCGGCCGCCACCTCGTCGTAGCGCGAGCGGCACTCGGCGGCGCGCGCGTCGTCGCCCGTCCACTCGGCGATCTCTGCCATCCAGAGCAGGTTCCGCGCGAGCCACTGCGTCAGCCAGACCGACTCCCCCCGCCCCTCGGGGCCGACGCGGTCGAAGGCGTCGTTGACGTCGCCGCCCTTGATGAGGCAGAGCCCGTGCTCGCCTCGGCTGGAGTAGACGTGGTTGATGCCCTTCAGCGCGTGCTCGTAGACCGTGTCCTCGCCCCCGTCCCCGTCGAAATAGGGTACGACCTCATCGAGGATGGAGCGGTCGGCGGTCTCCTTCAGATAGAACTGGAGCGTGTAGGTGATCCAGAGCGGCGAGTCCATGTACATCCGCGTGTCGTGGTTGTCAGAGGTCCTCGACCACTGCCGCACTGCGTGGCCGTCGGCGTACTGGTACCGGACGGGCTCGAGGAACCTCTCACGCGTGTAGGCGGGGTCGAGGGCCAGCACGCCGCGGATGTCCTGCAGTATGTCGCGGAAGCCGAAGCGGAATGAGCCCGAGCGGCACCAGAGCGCCCCCATCCATATCTGGTACTTGAGGCGCACGTTCACCATCCGGTCGAAGCGCCCGTCGCCGGTGACGACGTGGAGCCGCTCTATCATGTCGTCCCAGTGCTCGGCGTTGAGGCGGAACTGCTCGTCGGCGGCCGCCGCGTCGGCGTACTTCTCGATGTAACGTTTCCGGGCGCCGGCGTCTGGCTCGAAGCCGATGACTATCTCGATGCGCTTCTCCTGGCCCGGCGCGAGCTCGACCTTGTGATGCAGGACGCCGATGCACTGCTCGGAGTAGCCGCGCGAGTTCGACAGGCGTCCGTCCTCGACGGCCTTCGGCGCGGCGTAGGCGTGGTAGAAGCGGCCGAGGAAGGCGCGCTCCGAGCACTCGTAGCCCTCCACGGGCGCGGAGGAGGCCATGAAGCCCTTGAAGTCGATGCCGAGGCGGTGCGGGTCGCGGTACTCGGCGAGGATGCAGCCCTCGTCCTCGAGCCAGTCGGAGGTCTGGAACCACATGTGGGCGTTGTCGGCGCGGATGAAGGACGCGAGCTGCCACGCGCAGTACGGGAAGACCGAGAGCCGGCGCTTGCGGTCCGAGTCGTTCCGCAGCGTCACCGTCCATATCTCGACGGGGTCGCCCGTCGTGAGCATCACGCGCTGCCGGGCGAAGACGCCGTCCTGCTTCGACTCGATGATCGAGTAGTTGAGGCCGTGGCGGCACCGCCACTCGTCGAGATCCTTCGCCGCGGGCTGCCACGAGACGTTCCAGAAATCGCCCGTGTCGTCGTCGCGCAGGTAGACCCACTTCCCCTGCTCGTCCTTGACCGAGTTGTAGTAGTGGACGCGCACGTCCTGGTTGAACATAGAGAAGCCGCCCGCGGTGTGCGAGAGCCAGAGCGAGTACCTCCGGTTCGCCATGAAGTTGACCCACGGCCGCATGAGGCGCGGCTCGGTGATGACGTACTCGCGCCCGTCGGGGGTGAAGCGGCCGAACTCGGACTCGGACGCGGGATAGCTCTCCGGCAGCATATGCGACTCCTAACGGCTCTCCACGAAGCCCTTCACCTCCTCGACGCAGCGCTCGACGTCCGCGTCGTCCACGTCGAGGTGAGTGACGCAGCGGTTCCAGGGGAAGTGGCCGGCCTCCTCGATGAGGACGCCGCGCTCTGCGAGGTGCTCGCCAAGCAGGACGTCGCGCTCGGGCGACCCGACGGTGAAGAACATGATGTTCGTCTCGACCTCCTCGGGGCGAGCCGTGACGCCGTCCAGGCCGGCGAGCGCCTCGGCCAGGCGCTTCGCGCGAGCGTTGTCCTCGGCGAGCCGGTCGACGTGATTCTCGAGCGCGTGGAGGCCGCCCGCGGCCAGTATCCCGGCCTGCCGCCAGCCGCCGCCCAGCATCTTGCGGAGCCGCCTGACCTTCTCGATGGTGTCGGCGTCGCCGGCGAGCACGGAGCCGACCGGGGCGCCGAGGCCCTTGGACAGGCAGAACTGCACCGTGTCGAACGCTCCGGCGAGCTCCGCCGCCGAGTACGCCCCCGCGGCGACGGCGTTGAACATCCTCGCGCCGTCGAGGTGGAGACGGGCCCCGGAACCGTGCACGGCCTCCGATATGCGCTCTATTTCGTCAAGCGGGTAGACGCGGCCGCCGCCGTAGTTGTGGGTGCACTCGAGGCAGACGAGCGCCGTCCGCGGCATGTGGATATCTTCCATCTTGCGCATCGCGGCGTCGACCTGCCCGGCCGTCATGACGCCCCGCTCGCCCTCCACGGTCGCCGTCTGGCAGCCCGAGACGGCCCCCACCGCGCCGACCTCCCAGCGGAAGATGTGCGAGGTGCGCTCGAGGATGACCTCGTCGCCGCGCTCGGTCTGTGCCGCCACGGCGAGCTGGTTGCCCATGGTCCCCGACACGACGAAGAGGGCCGCCTCCTTGCCGAGGAGCTCGGCCGCGGCGCTCTCGAGCGAGTTGACCGTGGGATCCTCGCCCATGACGTCGTCGCCGACGCGGGCGTCAGCCATGCGTCTTCGCATCTCGTCCGTCGGCCGCGTGACGGTGTCGCTTCTGAAGTCGGCAACGTCTCTCGCCATCTCGGGCTCCTTTCGGCGGGGCACGATTCTAGCAGGGGGAGGGCCTGAGCGCAACCGGCCCGGGGCGCCCCTGTCTCCATTGACCGGGGGGCCTCTCGGCGGTTAATGTATAGTGTATGAAGCCCGACGACACCCCGGATGCCGCCTCATGAGACGTCTCCTCAGAGTCCGCGCCGCCCTCGCGCTGATCCTCGTTGCGATCCCGGCCGCTCGCGCCCTCGCCGAGAAGGTCCACCCCAAGAGCCACCTGGTGAAGATGCCCGGAGGGCGCTGCGAGATCCGCTTCGGCCTCGTGCCCTCAGAGGGCTTCGACGCGACGAAGCTCACCCTCTACCTCTGCGTCACGGGCGACCGCGACTTCCTGGCAGTGGCCGTGGAGAAGACGGACGTCGTCCTCACTCACGTGCGCGCCGGGAAGGCGAAGATCATCGCCCGCGGACCGGCTCCGCGCTTCGCCGCCGGCAAGGAGGCACGTCTCCACGCGCGGCTGGGCAGGGGGCGGCTAGTCATCCACGACGGGGCGAGGCGCCTCGTCGACGCGGCGCTCCCGGCCCGAACCCCCGGCAAGGCCGCCCGCTGCGGCATGGGCCCCTGCCCGAACGTCGCCTTCCGGAAACCCCTGGTGCAGCCGGTGGGGGAGATAATCTTCACCGACGACTTCATGCGCGACGCCCGCCTCGGCTCGTGGCGCCGCCACGCCGGGAGCTGGGCCGTCAGCCGCGTCGCCAACGCCGAGACCTCCGTTCCAGCCTTCAGCCTGACCTACTCGGGGGCGAAGGACGGCGCGGCGAGCTCCGGCCAGTGGTTCTGGTCGGACTACGTGGCCTCCGTCTCGGTCCGGCCGAGAGCGCGCGGCTCGACGGTGGCGCTCGCCTTCTACTGGCGCGGCCCGGCCGACTACTTCGCGCTCAGGTGCCGCGGCGCGAACGCTGGCGGCCGCATCGAGCTCGTGCGCGTGGCCGCCGGCAAGGAGGCGGTGCTCTCGGCGAGTAAGGGCGCGCTCATGAAGGGCCAGTGGTACCGCCTGAAGGCGGTCGTGCAGGGGAACTCGGTGCTGGCCCTGGTCGACGACAAGGTCGTCGCTCGCGCCACCGACGCCGGCCTCACGGGCGGCCGCGTGGGTCTCCTCGCCAAGGGCGGCCCGTCGAACTTCGACGACGTCGTCGTCGCAGGGGTGACGGTCCCGGCGGAGGAGCTCGCGGCGGGCGACGGCGACGCCCTCCGGGCGGCCCTGCGGCGCGCCGAGGGCGAGGCCACGGGCGTCACCGAAACCTTCTCCGAGCGTCCGACCATGAGGGAGTGGGCCACGTCCTCCGGGGCCTGGCAGAGGCGCGGGGCCTTCAGCTGGGCCCCGACGGTCCACTACGGGCCGGTCGAGCTCACCTGGCGGCCCGCCAAGGCCCTGGAGCACGGCACCTTCGCGCTGGCCGTCTCGGAGGCCCCGCCCGGCAGAAACGGCGCCCAGGGGGCCCTGAGAGCCCAGGTATCCGTGGACCGGGACTTCGGCGTCTCCGTCGCCTCGGTCAGCCGCGACGGACGGCCCCTCGCCAGGAAGCGGCTCGCCCCGGGCCCCGTCAGGGAGGTCCGGACGGAGATCGCCGGCGGCCGCGTCCGCGTGCTGACGGGCTCCGCGGCACCGGCCGAGGCCGACGCCGGCGGCCCCGCCAAGGGGTTCCTTCTGGGCTACCGCGTCTCGGGCGCCGAGGGCCCTTCGCGGCTGGAGGTCTCCTCGCCGAACCTGTTCGACTACACCTTCTCGCGGGCGCCCTCCGACTGGCTGAGCGCGCGCGGCACGTGGCGGCTGCACGTCAGGTGGACCTGCGATCCGCGGTGGAGCTGGTTCGGGGGATGGAACGAGCGCGGCGCTGCGTGGCTCTGGAACAAGCGCCGGTTCCGCGGCGACGTCTCGGCCGAGGCTCACTGCGCCTTCATGATGCTGCGCGCGGGCTGGCCGCAGGGCTACCTTCACCCGTTCAACGTGCGCCTGGCCCTCTCGGCCGACCGGCCCGACGCAGGCTCCGGCTACGTCTTCGTCTACCGCAACGTCGACGGGCCCTCCGAGATTCTCCGCAGGGGCAAGATCGTCGCGCAGACGGCCAAGTACGTCGAGGCGCTCTACCCGGCGCACAACGCCACACGGGTCGAGCGCGTCCACAGGAGATGGATGCACCTGCAGGCGGTCCGCCGCGGAGCCACGGTCGGCCTCTACGTCGACAGGGAGCTGCTGCTCGAGTACACCGACCCGGAGCCGCTCACGGGTGAGTTCGTCGGCTTCGGGACCGAGCGGAACGGGATATCGCTCGCCCGCGTGGCGATCAGCGCCGAGTCGCCCGGCGCGAAGGAGCTCTTCCTCAAAGGCGGGGGCGGGGGCGGCGGGGGGCGCGCCAAATGACAGCCCAGCCGAGGATCGCGGGGGCGTTTCTGGTGGTGCTGGCCCTGGCCTGCCTCTCGGCCGCGGCCGGCGAGGGGCCCGCCGCGAAGGCCTTCCCCTCCGAGCGCGCGCCCTTCGCTTACGAGTTGGCCTGGCGCCCCGAAACGAACCCGGGCTATCTCTACCGCGACGTCGCCGCGGGCCCGCGCGGCAGGTTCTATGCGGCGCTCAGGCAGGCAGGCCGCCCGGCCGTCGAGATTTTCCCGCCCGGCGGCGGCAAGCCGCTCGTCGTCGCGATAAAGGAGAAGAAGGCCCAGCGGAGCTTCACGCTGGCCATGCAGCCCGACGGCTCGTTCTTCCTGTGGGACTTCTCGATAGCCTTCGGCTTCGACACCGCCGGGGGTTATCTCGGCCAGATCGTCACCATGACCCCTGGGCTCAACAGGAACTTCCGCTGCGACCTCGCCGTCGGCCCGAACGGCGCGCTTTACGTCACCGACGGCGCCGCCAAGATCGTCCGGTTCAGCCGCCTCGGCCACCCCCGCGCCGCTGTGACGGTGCCCTCGGGGGCCGTCTCCGGCCTCGCTATCTCGCCCGACGGGCTCGTATACGCCGCCTCATCGATGAGCCAGAGGATCCACGTCTACGACCTCGATCTCAAGGAGCTCGCACGCTTCGGCGGCATGGGCGACGGCCCCGGGCGCTTCACGTCGATCGCCGCCCTTGCCGTCGGGACCAGGTCCCTCGTCGCCTTCGACCGAAGCAGCAGGAAGATCAAGATGCTCGACCGCAACGGCGTCGAGCTCGCCGCGATCGGCCCCGGCTGGGCGGCGGAGCTCGCCGTGAACGACTACGACTCCGTCCTCGCGCGCGGCAGGCAGGGGCTGACCTGCTTCAGGCGCGTCTACGGCGGCGGCACGAAGGCCGCCGGGGCCTTCGCCGAGTACGAGCGTGCGCTCGCCCTGGCCGACCGAGGCGAGGCCGCGGCCGCCCGCGCCGCGATGCAGAAGCTCGCCGCCGCCGGGGAGGCCCCCGCCGACATACGCGCCGCCGCGGCGAACGCGGCGAAGGGCAGGAACTTCTCGAGCGCGCGCCACTTCCGCGCGCCCGCGCAGCTCGCCCCCGAGGAGGCGAAGGCCCTCGTGGCCGCCCGGGGCCTCCGTCCCGCGGGGCCCGCCGCGGCGGACACGTACGACAAGTCGCTCACGTGGGTCTCGCTCGGCGGGAGCTTCTGCGCGGCCGTCGAGCGACACGAGCGGGTGACGAGCCACGAGGATCTGCGGGAGGCCCGGGGGCTCGCGGCCCTGGAGGTGAGCTGCTTCGCCTTCACTCGCCGGAGCGTCTGGGCCGGGACCTCGAAGGGCCTCGCCGTCTATGACCGCGCGGCGCGGTTCTGGCGATTCTTCGAGGCCGACGACGGCCTCGCCGGGGTCGCCGTCACCGGCCTAGAGATCATCGCCGGCCGCGGGAAGCGGGATCTCAGGGTCACTACCCGCTCTGGGGTCCGGGCCGTCCGGCTGAGCTCCGAATAAGCCCGGACCACCCCCTTGAAATCGCCCGTACAGAGCTTAGAATTGGTGGCGCAACCGGCTGAAGAATCGCGCCGCCGGCGCGTCTGGATACGCAGGAGGCCCCGGGGGGGGCGGAGGCGGGGGCGGCTGGCGACTGGGAGGCACCAATGGGCCGCATCGGCACAGCCTTGGCGACGGGAATGCTCGTGGCGCTGGCCTCTGGCATCGCCCGAGGTCAGGACGTCACACTCAAGCAGCGCGTGGTCACGCGCAGGCCGCTGGCCGGCGGCGAGATGGGCCGCTCGGTGAGCCTCAGGACCATCCGCCTCCGCGGCCGCAAGGCCCGCAGCGACGACGACTCCGACACCGCCGTCATCCTCGCGCTCGACAAGAAGAAGCTCTACACCATCGACAAGCTGGTCAAGACGTACCGCGTGCGGGACTTCGAGGAGGATAAGGACCACGGCGGGATATACCAGGGACTCCAGATCGAGCAGATCGAAGGCGAGCCCCGCCAGAGCAGGAAGATGATGCTCATCGACCAGCTCGAGGACGGCCCCGCCAAGTGGAAGCTGATCCGCACCCAGCTCACCGGGGACTACCGCAAGCGGATGCTCGAGAAATACAACCTCCGGCTGAAGCCCGCCGTCATCAAGGTGAAGAAGAAGGCGTCCGAGGTGAAGTTCATATGCAGCTACAAGTGCACCAGGTACATCGCCACCGAGGACGGCGAGGAGATGAGCTCGGCGTGGGTGACCGAGGGGCTCAGGCTCGAGCCCGAGCTCTACGAGTTCCTCGAGAAGACCGGGGTCATCGGCCGCGATCTCGCAGCGAAGCTCAAGACGATCAAGGGCCTGCCGCTCGCCTACACCGTCCAGGCCCGCGACGGGCGGATCACCGACACCACCACCGAGGCCGTCGACCTGCGTAAGATCGACAGCGCCTTCTTCAAGATCCCGAAAGGGTACCGTGAGGAAAAAGGGCGCTGAGGGCTGCACGCCCCCACCCCCCACCCACCCCACCCCCCCGGCCCCTCCGGGCGCTTGAATTCCCCGAGCAGGCGGTGTAGAATCCCACGAACCCGCGTCAACCCAGGGACGATGGTACCATGCTGGACCCGGCAAGACAGGATCTGATGCGGCGCGTCCACCGCGTCGTCGTGAAGATCGGCACGAGCCTGCTGACGGCGGGCGCGGGGGGGGTGCGCCGCAGCATGATAGAGCGGCTGGCGAGGCAGACCTCGCGCCTGCGCGAGACCGGCCGCGAGGTCATCATGGTCACCAGCGGCGCAATCGGCGCCGGGCTCGAGCCCCTCGGCTACGGCAAGCGCCCCAAGACGCTGCCCAGCTTGCAGGCCTGCGCCGCCGTCGGCCAGACCCAGCTCATGAGGATCTACGAGGCGACCTTCCGGCGCTTCGGCATCCCTGTCGGGCAGGTGCTCCTGACGCGCGACGGGCTGCACGACCGCAAGCGCTACCTGAACGCCCGCAACACGCTCCACGCCCTCGTCGACCGGGGCGCCGTGCCCATCGTCAACGAGAACGATACCGTGAGCGTCGACGAGATACGCTTCGGCGACAACGACCTCCTGAGCGCCCTAGTGACGGATCTCGCCGAGGCGGAGCTGCTCGTCATCCTCACGGACGTCCCCGGCTTCATGACGGCCGACCCGCGGACGCACCAGGCGGCCCGGCTCATCGACACCGTCGAGGAGATCACCGACGACCTCGCCGCCGCGGCCACCGTCGGCGGAACCTTCCTCGGCACCGGCGGCATGGTCTCGAAGATCGAGGCTGGCCGCATGGTCAACCGCAGCGGGGAGCTGATGGTCATCGCCGGCGGCGACGAGCGGAACGTACTCGTTCGCATACTCGAGGGGCGCACGGTGGGCACGCTCTTCGTGCCGCGCCGGGGCCGCCTCCAGAGCCGCAAGCGCTGGATCGCCTTCGGGCGCCGCGGCAAGGGGGTGGTGACGGTCGACGAGGGGGCCCGCCGGGCCCTCGCCGAGCGCGGCAAGAGCCTGCTCGCCTCCGGAGTGGTCGGCGTCTCCGGCCGGTTCGACGCCGGCGACGGCGTGACGGTCAGGACCGCCTCGGGCGACGAGATCGCGCGGGGACTCTCGAACTACTCGGCGGAAGACATCGGCCGCATCAAGGGACGCAAGACTTCCGAGATAGAGTCGATCCTCGGCCGCAAGGACTTCGACGAGGTGATCCACCGGGACAACCTGGTGGTCTTCTAGGGGACGGGGGGCAGACGTGAGCGTCGCAGAAGAGACGAAGGGCATCGCCGTCCGGGCCCGGGATGCGTCGAGGAAGCTGGCCCTGGCCGACACCGCGGCGAAGAACGCGGCCCTCGTGGGCGCCGCGGAGGCCCTCGTCACCGCCACGGCGCGGATAGTCGAGGCCAATGCCAAAGACCTGGCCGCCGCGGAGGAGGCCGGGCTCTCGCCCGCCATGGTCGACCGGCTGCGGCTGGACGCCGACCGTATCGCCAAGATGGCTGAGGGACTCCGCCAGGTGGCCGAGCTGCCTGACCCGGTGGGCGAGTTGCTGAGCGAGCGCACGAGGCCCAACGGCCTCCAGATCCGCAAGCTCCGCGTGCCGATAGGCGTGATCGCCATCATCTTCGAGTCGCGCCCGAACGTGACCGCCGACGCGGCGGCGCTCTGCCTGAAGAGTTCGAACGCATGCATCCTTCGCGGCGGCAAGGAGGCCATCAACTCCAACACGTGCATAGGCTCGGTCCTCTCGGAGAGCCTGGCGTCGTCGGGCCTGCCCGCCGACGCAGTCGTCGTCGTCCCCACGATAGACCGAGAGGCCGTCGGGGCGCTCCTCAAGCTCGACGATCTCATCGACCTGGTCATCCCGCGCGGGGGCAAGGCGCTCATCCGGCGCGTCGTCGAGGAGTCGACGATCCCCGTCATCAAGCACTACCTCGGCGTCTGCCACGTCTACGTTGACGAGTCGGCCGACCTCGATATGGCCCGCGCGATCACCGTCAACGCCAAGTGCCAGCGCCCCGGCGTCTGCAACGCTGCGGAGACGCTTCTGGTGCACGAGGCCGTGGCCGAGGAGTTCCTGAGCGCCGTCGCGGGCGAGCTCGAGCGTGCCGGGTGTGAGCTCCGCGGCGACGAGCGCACGCGCAAGCTCGTCCCCGGGGCGAAGCCGGCGACCGAGGAGGACTGGTACGCCGAGTATCTTGACCTCGTGCTCGCGGTGCGGGTCGTCACGTCGATAGACGAGGCGATCGACCACATCGCCACCTACGGCTCCGCGCACTCCGACGCCATCGTCGCCGCCGACCCCGGTGCGGTGGAGCGCTTCAAGCGCGAGGTCGATTCGTCCTGCGTCTTCATCAACACGACGACGCGCTTCTCCGACGGCTTCGAGTTCGGCCTCGGCGCCGAGATAGGCATCAGCACCGACAAGCTCCACGCGCGGGGCCCCATGGGCCTCGAGGAGCTGACGAGCTACAAGTACGTCGTCACGGGCAACGGCCAGCTGAGGACCTGAGCCGGGGCCAGCGGCTCGGGCGCGGAGGCTAAGGGCGAGGGGGCTCAGCTTGATCCGCCTGACGATCGACAAGCTCAGGCCAAGCCAGGTACTCGCCCGCGCCGTGATGAACCCCGGCCGTCCGCAGGACGACCTGCTCAAGGCCGGGTACGTCCTCACCGAGCGGAGCATCACGGCCCTGGCCCGGTTCCCGGTCGACGGCGTCTGGATCGTCGACGACACGCTGGGGTTCATAGACGAGATGCTGCCGATCGAGGTCGAGGAGGCCCGCCGGGCCGCCATCGCCCAAGTCAAGGCGAGCTTCGAGGCGCTGGAGCGCCACCCGTCGCGCAAGCTCGACCTGCGCCCTTTCGAGCGCGTCGTGGACGACCTCATCGACGCCGTCTCGACCTCGAGGCCGATCTTCGCCTACGCCGAGAGCTGCGCCAGCCACGAGAACTTCCTCTATGTGCACTCGGCCAACGCGTGCCTGCTCACCATCGCGCTGGCCCGGGGGCTCCGGGATTACCTGCTCTCGCAGCGGCACCGGCCGCAGGCGAACTTCGCCCCCGTGCTGGCGGAGCTCGCGCTGGGGGCGGTGCTGCACGACATCGGCAACGTGAGGCTGTCGCCCGAGCTCCGCTACAGGCCGGACGAGCTCACTGCTCCCGAGCTCAAGAAGGTCCGGGAGCACACCCGCCACGGCTACGACATGATCCGGCACGTCGGCACCCCCCTCGTGGCGCAGATGGCCCTCAATCACCACCAGCGCTGGAACGGCCAGGGATACCCGGTCCGCCGCGACCACAAGACTAACAGGGCGAGGCCCCCGCTCGCGGGCGAGAGCATCCCCATCTTCTGCCGCTTCCTCGCGGTGGCCGACGTCTTCGACACGGCCATCGGGGAGCAGTTCTTCTCGGAACCCAAGAGCCCGGTGGAGACCTTCCACGAGATGCGCTTCTCCGTGAACGCGGGATGGTTCGACCCCGTAGTGGAGGAGGGGTTCTGCAGGGTCGTGCCGGCCTTCCCGCCCGGGACGACGGTTACGCTCTCGACCGGCGAGGCCGCCGCGGTGACCGACTTCGACACGAGGAACCCGTGCAGGCCGCCCGTCCTGCTGCTCACCGACAGGGACGGGAAGCCGGTGCCGCCGACCTCGCGCGAGGAGATCTCCCTTGCCTCCGCGTCGGAGATCAGCATCGTGCGCTGGCAGGAGCGCGACGTTTCGTCCTTCATCTTCTGATGAGAGGCCCGGTCACGTTGAGCGCGCCACGCAGTCCACTGCCCTGGAGGACCGCGGCCGTCCTGCTCGCCGCGGCCATCGGCGCCGCGCTCGCGGCGGGCTGCGGCGGCGACGTGGCGCTCATCGAGCGCGCGTCCACGCCCGAGGAGGCACGGCTCCTCAAGCGGATGAAGAGCCTGGACCAGTCGGTGACGGCCTCTCCGGACGATCCGGGCCCCCTCGCGGAGCTCGCGGGCCTGCTGCTCTCGCGCGGGAACTTCCCCCTGGCCGAGGCGTACCTCGAGAAGGCGCTGACGCTGAAGGACGACCACGTCCCGGCGCTGATCCTCCTGGGCAGGCTGCACCTGGCCGACGGCGAGGTCGAGCGCGCCGCCGAAGAACTCGGTCGGGCCGTCGCCGCCTCTCCCGGCAGCGCCATCGCCCGCCGGTGGCTCGGCAGGTGCCTGCACCAATCCGGCCGGCTCGCCGACGCCGAGACCCAGCTGAGAGAGGCGGCGAGGCTGCAGCCGAAGACCATCGGCTGCCACCTCGACCTCGGCGCGGTCCTCTTCGAGAAGGGGGACCACGCGGGCGCGGCCGCCGCCGCCGGGGCCGCCCTCAAGCTCAACCCCGACGACCCGAAGGCGCGCTACGACCTGGCGCTCGCGAGGCTCAAGCTGGGCGAGCTGCCCAAGGCGCTGGCCGCCGCGATGCGCGCGGCCGCCGCCAGCGGCGATGTCGCCGACATCCAGTGCCTCATCGGACGCATCCGGATGGAGACGGGCGAGCTGGAGCTCGCCGAGAAGCGCCTCCGCGCCGCCACCGAGGCCGAGCCGCTGCTGGCCACGCCCTACAGGCTCCTCGCGGAGATCTGCCGCCGCCAGGGGCGCAAGGCCGACCGAATCCGCGCGCTGGAGGGGGCGGCCCGGCGGGACTTCACGGACGTGTCCAGCCTGAAGGAGATCGCGGACCACTACCGGGCCTCCGGCAGAACGGAGGACCTCATGGAGGCGCTCTCGAAGCTGAGCGCCGCCTCGCCCAGGGACCTCGCCGTGAAGATGGAGCTCGCCCGCCTCCATGACGTCGCGGGCAACAGCCCCGACGCCATCAGGCACTATCGCCGGGCACTGGAGCTCGCGCCGAGCTCCGCGGAGGCCCTCCAGCGCCTGGGCGACCTCCTCCTGCTGCAGCGGAGGGCCGACGAGGCGAAGCCGCTCTTCGAGCGCCTGCTCAAGCTCAGGCCCCAGGACGCCAGCGCCAACCACTGCATGGCGAAGGTTCTCCTACACGAGCGGAAGCTGGATGAGGCCCTGGTGCTGCTGCAGGCAGCCGAGAAGCTCGCCGCGGACAACGTCGCCGTGAAGGTGGACATCGGGACCATATACGCCATCAAAGGCATGGAGCCCGAGGCCGAGCGGTACTTCAAGATGGCCCTGGAGCTCGACCCGAAGAGGCCGTCGGCGCGGTACAACCTGGCCCAGCTCTTCGCCTCCACGGGCCGTGCTGAACTCGCCCTCAAGGAGTACGGCACCTACCTCGAAACGAAGCCCGACGACCCCATGGCCCACAGGAACATGGCGCTCGTCCTGCGCTCGCTCGGCCGCCTGAAGGAGGCCGCCGCCAGGCTCGGCGAGCTCGTGAAACTGAGGCCTGACTACGCGTGGGCGAGGATGGAGCTGGCCCGGCTGCAGGTCGAGCTCGACATGCCCGCCGAGGCCATCGAGACCTGCCGGGAGATCCTCCTGAAGTGGCCCGGCCGCGTCGATGCGATGATGCTGCTCGCGGCCCAGCTGGAGCAGGCCGGGCGCCACGCGGCCGCCGTGTCGACCTACCGGAGCGTGCTCCGGCTCAAGAAGGGCGACCTCGACGCGAAGAGGCGGCTCGAAGAGCTCCTTTCGGACGAGAAGAAAGTGGAGGCGGCCGTCGGGCAGCTCCAGGAGCTGCAGCGCCTCCGCCCCCGGGATGCCGAAGTGCTCGAGGAGATAACTCTCCTCTCGCGCCGCAGGGGCGACGTCGCGGCCGAGATAGACGCGACGAAGAAGCTCGTCGACCTGAAACACTCCGTCCCGGAGAACCTATACCGCCTGGCCACCCTCTACCGGGCCTCCGGGAAGCCCGATCGGGCGCTCGACCGCCTCTCGGTCCTGCTCAGGTCTAACCCGAAGCACGTCGACGCCCTCGCCGACTCGGGGGAGATGCTCCACGAGATGGGCCGCCTCGCCCAGGCGCGCAAGTTCTTCGAGCGGGCCATAGAGACGCGCCAGGGGGCCTTCCGCGCCCGCATGGGCCTCGGGAGGGTGCTCGAGGCGCAGGGCCACTTCCGGGCCGCCATAGTCGAGTATCGGGCCGCCGCGAGGACCAGGCCGGAGGACCTGGCCCCCCTGGTCCGCATGGAAAGAACATACCGCGAGGCCCTGGGCGACTCCGACCGCGCGGCCAAGCTCGCCGCCGAGATCAAGCGCCGCTCGCCCCCCCCGCCTCCGCGCGAGTGAGCGCGTCAGCAGCTGCACGTCGGCCAGGCTATGCGAAGAGATCGACTACGCGGCCGGTCGCTCCCGGCATGCTCTCGGCGATGTGCTTCCGGACGACGGCCTCTACGTAATCGACGTAGGCGTAGTCGGCCGGCAGGCGGCTGTACCCCGCGCGCGGCACGCCATCGGACTTCACCGTCCACGACTCGGGAATCCGCGTGGTGACGTACTGCGGCCCCGACTCCACGAGAGCCTTGGTCCTGTGCTCGACGTCCCCGAATCCGACGAAGAACCGCCAGGCGGGAGTGACCTCCATGTCGCCTCCTCCCCCGGCCGCGCGCCCTGCCGGGCCGACGGCCGAAGACGCCCGCATCTCCATATGCGGACAATAGCAGTCTATCATCTCTTCAGGGGAAGTCAAGCGCCCCGCGCCGGCGGGGCAACTTGCGCTTGACGGCGAGTTCCTATGGAGTATAAACAGATCCAGGGGGCGCCGTGGTGGACCTGCCATCTCCCTACCGGAAGATCAGATCGCTGAGCTCGGGCTCGGACGCCGAGGTCATGCTCGTCAGGCGCACGACGGACGGCCGGGGCTTCGCGCTGAAACTGGCCTTCCCCACCAAGCACGCCGAGCGGGCCATCTACATGGAGCACAAGCTGCTCGGCGAGCTCAGCCACCCTAACCTCCTCACGGCTCACGAGATGATAGAGGCCGAGGGCCGCAACGGCCTCATCATCGAGTACTTCCCCGGCACCACGCTCCGCGAGTCGATGCACAGCGACAGGGAGAAGGTGATCAGGCACCTGGGGTACCTGGTCGAGCAGATCGCCGACGCGCTCGGCTACCTGCACGACCACGGGATATGCCACGGCGACGTCAAGCCCGAGAACATCCTCGTGGCACCGGGCGGCCGCGTCCGGCTGATCGACCTGTCGATCTCCGGGGGCCGCGGCTGGGGCTGGCTTGCGCCCCGCAAGCTCGCCGGCACCCCCAAATACATGGCACCCGAGCTCATCCGCCGGAAGCGCTCCACCCCCGGCTCGGACCTCTACGCCCTGGGCGTCCTCTGCTACGAGATCATCGCCGGGCGCGCGCCAGTCGACGGTGCAACGAAGGAGGATATCCTGGCGAAGCACCTCGCCGGCCAGATCACCCCTATCAGGCACCACCTCAGGTCGATAGACTCCCGGGTCGAGCGCCTGGTGATGAGCGCGCTCTCGAAGGATCCCGCCCGCCGCCCGGCTGACTGCCGCAGCTTCGGCCGCCGCCTGGGGAAGGTGCTCAGGGGCCCCCTGGAGGTGCCGGAGCGGCTCGGTCTGGCTTGACCGGCGGGCTGGCCGCGTATAGAATCTGCAACGCCATGGCACTCGACAGGAACGAGCCGAAGGACCGCCCGCAGCACCTCCCGTTCGAGAGGCCCCTCGTCGAAATCGCCGAGCAGATCCAGCAGCTCGAGAACCTGGCGCAGGCGAACGAGATGGACTTTTCGGAGGAGATCGAGAACGCCCGTCGGCAGCACGACAGGATCATCCGGGAGATATTCAGCCGCCTCTCGCCGTGGCAGCGGATAATGGTGGCGCGGCATCCGGCCCGGCCGCAGACGGCCGACTACCTCGAAACGACGTTCGACGACTTCATCGAGCTCCACGGCGACAAGGCCTTCCGCGACGATCCGGCCGTGGCCTGCGGCTTCGCCCGGCTCGACGGGATGAAGGTGATGTTCATCGGCCAGCGCAAGGGCCGCGACACGAAGGAGTCGGTCGAGTTCAACTGGGGGTACCCGCATCCGGAGGGCTACCGCAAGGCCCTGGAGAAGATGAAGACGGCCGAGAAGTTCGGCATCCCGGTGGTCTCGCTGATCGACACGAAGGGCGCATATCCCGGCATCGGCGCCGAGGAACGGGGCCAGAGCGGCGCCATCGCCAAGAACCTCATGGAGATGGCCGTCCTGAGGGTGCCGATCGTCTGCACGGTGATATCGGAGGGCGGCAGCGGCGGAGCGCTGGGCATAGGCGTCGGCGACCGGCTGCTCATGCTGGAGCACGCCTACTACTCCGTCATCTCGCCCGAGGGGTGCGCGGCCATCCTCTGGAAGGACGCCTCACGGAAGGAAGAGGCGGCGAAGGCGCTCAGGCTCACCGCGCAGGACCTGCATCTCTTCGGCATCGTCGACGAGATCATCCCCGAGCCGGGCGCGGCCCACCTCAACCCGCCCAGGATGTCGGAGACGCTGAAGGAGGTGCTCGCGAAGCACGTCCGCGAGCTCGCCAAGCTCGACACCGACAAGCTGCTGGAGCTGCGCTACGAGAAGATCCGGAGCATCGGCATCTACCGTGACGGGCAGACGAACGTCGGCGGGGCGTTGCGGACCGACGTCGACGAGTTCCTCGAGGAAGCCCACACCAGAGCGCGCGAGCTCGAAGGCGTCGGCGCCGAAAAAGGATCGGGCGTGAGGCCGGCCGTCGAGCCGGCGGCGGAGCCCCCCGCCCCCATCCCCGAGCCACCCGCCCAGGAGCCCCCCCCCTCTCCGGAACCGTCCAGAGGGCCGGAGAAGGAGTAGCCGCGCCGCTACGGCTCGGGCGAGGCGCTGGGCTCCGCCGCCTCGCGCGACAGCCTCCGCGGCAGCCACTCGGCGAGCGCCCAGAGCGCCGTCCCCAGCGCCGCCCATCGGATCGCCAACGGCCACCACGCCGGATAGCCGAACGCGAAGTCGGTGCCTATCCAGAGGTCGTAGAGGATGGCCCCCTGCTTGGGTATGTAGCTGCCCCCGCCGCGCGACGCCACGGTCAGCACCCGGTTGGCCATGAGGAACGGGTTGCACCCGACCGACAGCCTCACCGCGGCCGTGTGGGCCCCAGGCGAGCCCTCCAGCCCCTCGTATAGCCCCCCCGTCGTGAAGGTGGTCGTCGCCGCCACCAGGAGCATCGCGACTGTGAGGGTGCGACCGGCCGCGCGGCTCGACAGCGCCCGACCGGCCGCCGACGCGAGTCCGAACGCGAAGATGGAGTACGAGAGGACGTAGACAACCGCCAGCAGCGCTCCGCCCGCGGCGCCGGGGTCCATCGCCAGCGAGAAGAGCGTCAGGGCCGCCGCTCCGCCGCCCATGCCCGCCGCCAGGCGGCCAAGGTTGCGCACGCTCCCCGCGCACGCGAAGAAAAGGGGCGCTACGAAGGCGAGCACCGCAAAGACGCTCACCACGGCGCGCCTGGCGAGGTGCTCGTGGCCGCTGCCGGAGATGACCATGACGCCCGCGAGAAGGCCGACGACGACCACGAGCCCCGCCGCCCCCGCCGCCCCCACGACCAGGGGCTCCCCCCATCCGCCCACGCGCGAGCGGGTCGTGCTCAATTGCCTTCCCCGGGGAGGGGGGCCGGCTTCGCCTCGGGGCCCTCACCCGCAGGCGGCGCGGGAGCGCCTTCCGGGGCGGGCAGGCCGGCGCCGTCCTCGAACTTGACGTTTTCCTTCTTCGCCGGCGCGAAGATGACGTAGACCCTGGTACCGCGGGGCGGGGCGATCTCGTGGTTGACCTCGTAGTAGATGTCGTCGGCCCCGGTGTCGAGGGGAGAGTTGAAGATAGCGTACGGGTCGCGGTAGACGGCGGCGAGCACGCCCGTCACCGCGGCGCCGAAAATATCCTTGCCCGTCCTCTTATCCTTGAAGAAGCGGCTGCCGGTGTAGATCCACGCCGTGTGGCGCATGTGCTTCTTGGTGCGGATGTTGAAGGCGAGTTCCTCCGCGCGCACCCGCTTCTTCTTCTTGGCGTCGCCCTTGCCCTCCTCCCACTCGACATGGATGAAGACCGGGTCGCCTTCGGGCGCCTCCGGGTCACCGACCTGCTTGACGCCCCCGACCGCCTTGTAGTTCATCGCGATGAAGGCCAGGTTGAGCGTCTCGGCATTGCACTCCACCGCGACCACCGACTCGTGGTCCTTGCCGCCCTGAAAGCAGGCGAAGTACTCGAGCGGGCCCTTCTGCAGACAGACGCGGCCCGGGGCGATGACCTTGCGGCTCTTCTTGTACACCCAGACCTTGCCGATGGCCTTGGGCTCCTCGCCGTCCTCGACGGGCCCTTTGGGGCCCTCTCCGGCACCCGCCTCGCGCGCAGCCCCGAGAAAGATGCCGAGCCCCAACACCAAAGCCGCTGCAGGTCCCAGGACGCGCATGTGACGAACCTCCACATCGGGGGCGGCCGCCGCTCCCGCACCCGCCCCTCACCAACAACACCTCATCAACAACACCTTATGCAACGGCCGTGCCGCGTCCCGCAGGCGCCGCGGGCAGCTCCAGGGCCGGTCCTCCGCACCCCCGTGCCCGCCCGGTGCACAGCCGGCTGTACTGCGGCTGTACAGCTCGCCGGCCGCTGCCTCATACTACCATCGCCCGCGCGATAAAGCAACCCCCATGCTCACGCGCGAGAGAGAGCGAGCGGGGGAGGGGGAGGGAGAGGAGCAATCAGCCCGGGGCGCGGCTCACTGGTGCCAGAAATCGCTGCCGCCGCCGGAGGCAACCGGGCTCATGAGGGAGACGTTGGCCACCCGCGCCCGCCCGCAGGCGTCCATCGCGCCGACCACGTACCGGAAGGGCACGTCGGCCCTGCCGTCGACGAGCACCTTCAACTCGGGAAGGTTGCCCGCGAGGCGCGCGAGCTTCGCCGCCAGGTCGTTGAGGTCCTCGCACGGGTAGTCCTGGGCCGTGATGACGGCCCTGTCGCCGTCCATCCTGATGCGGACGATCACCCGGGACACCGGCGGAGGAGGCGGGCCCGGGCCGTCCAGGAACGTGGCCTCCAACCGCTGCTCGGGCCGCCGGAAGCTCGACACGCACATGAAGAAGATGAGCAGCAGGAAGACGACGTCGATCATCGACATCGGCACCTCGAAGCGGGCCGGCTCGTCGGCCGCAGGCCTGTCGGGGTCCGCCCTCATGTGATACCCTTCCTACTCGTACCAGTAGTCGCTGCCGCCGCCGCCCGCCACCGGCGGGGCCTGGAACTTGACGTCGTAGAGCCTGGCGCGGGCGCACGCATCCATCGCTCCCAGTATGACAAAGAACGGCACGCGCTGGCGGCCGTCGATCACCACCGGTAGGTCGGAGACATTCTGCGAGAGGACCCGCAGCCTCGCCGCCAGGTCGTTCAGGTCGCGGCAGGGGAAGTCCTGCGCCAGGATGACGGGCCGGCCGTCGTCGGCGAGCGATATCTTGATGCGGAGTTCTTGCGGCTGCACCGGCCTCGTGTGCGGCACCCGGTTCTGGCCCTCCTTCGGCAGGTCCGCATCGAGTCGCTGCTCGAGGGTCTTGAACTTCGACGCGCACATGAAGAAGATGAGAAGCAGGAAGACCACGTCGATCATCGACGTCGGTATCTCGAAGCCCTTCTCCTCGTCGATCGCTTCCCTGTTGACCTTGCTCTCCATGTCCGTTCCCTCCTTCCGCGGCCCCCCGCCCCCCCGGGCGGCTGGGGCCTCACGCTCCCGAGCTGATCCGGGCCGGCTCCTTGTTGGGCACGCACCCGAAGGAGAGCTTCCACACGCGCTCTCGCATGCACTGGACCATCACCCGCTGGACGTACTTGTACTCCACGTGCGCGTCGGCGCGGATCTTCACCGGCAGCTCGGACAGCCCCGCCACATCGCGCCGGCGGACGCTGAGCTCGTGGAGCAGGCTGCGGAGCTGCCTCGCGCTGTACTCGCGCCTCTGGACGACCATCACGCCGTTGCGCCTGATGTTGACGACGACGCGCCCGGGACGCGGATCCTCCTCGATGCCCTTCGTCGCCACGGGCAGCGAGATGGCCTCGGCCTCCATTTTCGTGAGCTCCGTCACGACCATGAAGAAGATGATGAGCAGGAACACCACGTCGATCATCGACGTCAGCGAGAGCTTCGCCGGCTTCATGTTTTTCGGGTCCACCCGGACTCTCATGGCCCACCTCCCGTCCGAAGGTATGAACGCACGCCGCCGCGCGAGGGTTCAGTGCGTGCGCCGCCGGGAGGCCGTCAGCCGGGCAAAAAGAGAAGCGGCGGCGCAGATCGCGCCGCCGCCCGTTTCAGGTAAAGGAGGGTGCTACTCGTACCAGTAGTCGCTGCCGCCGCCGCCCGCCACCGGCGGGGCCTGGAACTTCACGTCG
>Ga0272441_10005749_pt1 | contig 21282 bp, 14 predicted proteins | sample SSMProp6N_FD_193582 | JGI IMG/M metagenome (GOLD analysis project Ga0272441, IMG submission 193582) | Marine sediment archaeal communities from Little Sippewissett salt marsh, Falmouth, MA, United States - SSM-Prop-6N | ecosystem: Environmental > Aquatic > Marine > Wetlands > Sediment ...
ATGAGGCCGCATTCATCGACGCGGCGAGTTTGGAGCTCCTCGCCGCGCTCGCGCGCGAGAAGTGGGTGCGCCTCGCCGCGCTCCTGGCGTTCAGCGAGGGGGATCTCGTCAACGCCGAGGGCCGGCACCGGCCCTCGGGCGAGTGCGTGCTCTGCGCCGAGGAGATTCCCTATATCTCGACACTCACGCTGCGAAATCTCGACGCACCGGACGTGACGAACATGATCAGCGCGATCCTGCCGGGGCGCCCGCTCATCGCGAGCTTCGACCGCGCGCTCTTCGCGCTGACCGGGGGGAATCCCCTCTTCGTGGAGCACGCGCTCCAGGCCTTCATCGCGCGTGGCGTGATCGAGCGGCGGGAGGGCGCGTTCGTCTTCAACGAGCTCCGCGACGAGGACATCCCGGCCACGCTCGACGAGCTCCTGGCTTGGCAGATCGAGCGGCTCGACGGCGAGACGCGCGAGGTCCTCAGCCGGGCGGCCGCTGCGGACGTGGAGGTCTCGATCGACCTCTTGAAGAACCTCACCGGTCGCAGCGAGGGCGAGATTCTCGAAATCGTCGAGCGGCTGCGGCGCTCGACGCTGGCGAAGATGCAGTCGGGCGGGCGCTTGCGCGTGGCGGGAGCGCGCGTGCGGGCCGTCTCGCGCGAGAAGCTCGATCGCGAGGATCAGGCCGAGATCCACCGGCGGCTCGCCGAGGAGGCCTCGGGGGCGGACGCGGCGTTCGACGCCTCGCTCGCGCGCCTCGCCTTTCACTACAGCCGCACGGGGAACAAGTCCAAGGCGCAGGAGTACCTGCGCCTCGCGCGCGAGAGCGCCCGCAAGATCTTCAACATGCAGGAGGCCACCACCTACCGCCGTGTGAGGCGATCGGAGCGCGCCCGGCGGCCCACGACTGTGAGCCTCAGCCGGGAAGCAGCGCCCCTCACGGAGGGCGAAATCGCGCGCCTGGGCGCCGAGGCGGCCGCGGCCGGCGCGGACGGAGACGCCGGGCGCTTCAGCGAGAAGCTCTCGCAGATCGCCCACGCGCTCGCCTCCGGCAAAGCCACGAGCCCTCAGCGTGCCGCGTGCGCGCAGGTCCTCATCCGTCTCGACCGGGGCGTCGCGCGCTTCGCGGACGAGGGCGTGCTCGAGGCCCTCTCCCGCGCGTTCGATATGGCCACCGAGGTCGAGGGAGACATGGCCACCCTGCGCGCGCTCTCGCGCTGCGCCGCGGCCGTGGCGCGCGCGACGCTTCGGGATCGAAAGGAGAGCTAGATGCGCTTCTCGCGTCTTCACGCGCCCACCCTCAAGGAGACGCCGGCCGAGGCCGAGATCCCGAGCCATCGGCTCATGCTGCGCGCCGCGCTCGTGCGCAAGCTCACGAGCGGCACCTATTCCTACCTGCCGCTCGGCTGGCGCAGCCTTCACAAGGCGGTCGCGATCGTCCGCGAGGAGATGGACCGCGCCGGCGCGCAAGAGGTGCTCCTGCCGGCCCTGCACCCGATCGAGCTGTGGAGTGAGACCGGGCGCGACGCGCTCCTGGGCGAGGTCCTCATCAAGTTCCGCGACCGGCACGGCCGCGTCAACGCCCTCGGGCCCACGCACGAGGAGGTCGTCGTGGACCTCGTGCGCGGGGAGATCAAGAGCTACAAGCAGCTTCCCGTGAACCTCTACCAGATCCAGACCAAGTTCCGCGACGAGCCGCGGCCGAGAAGCGGCGTGCTCCGCTCGCGCGAGTTCATCATGAAGGACGCCTACTCCTTCGACGCGGACGCGGCCGGGCTGGCGAGGAGCTACGCGGCCATGTACGCGGCCTACGCGCGCATCTTCGCGCGCTGCGGGATCGAAACGATTCCCGTCGAGGCCGAGTCGGGCGCGATTGGCGGCGAGGTCAACCACGAGTTCATGGTGCCCTCGCCCTCGGGCGAGGACCGGCTCGTGCGATGCAACGCCTGCGGCTACGCCGCGAACCTCGAGCGCGCCGAGTGCCCGCCGGTCGCGCGCACGACCGAGCCGCCGCGCGGCGAGGCGCGCGAGGTCGCCACGCCCGGCGCCTCCTCCGTCGAGGCGGTTACGCGCTTTCTGGAGGTCGCGTCGCGCGACCTCGTGAAGACGCTCATCTGCATGTCCGACGCCGGGCCGGTCGCCGCGCTCGTGCGCGGGGATCACGAGCTGAATGAAGCCAAGCTCGCGCGCCTCGCGCCGGGTGCGCGGGCGGCGACCGCCGAGGAGGTCGAGCGCATCACGAATGCGCCGGTGGGCTTCGCCGGGCCCGTGGGCCTGAAGGGCGTGCGCCTGCTCGCGGACCACAGCGTGGCCGCGTGCGCGAACTTCGTCGTGGGGGCGAACAAGGACGAGGCGCACCTTGTAGACGTCTCGCTCGGCCGCGATTTTGAGCCGGAGGACTTTTTCGATCTCAAGGTCGCGACGGGCGAGGAGCCGTGCCCGCACTGCGGCGCGGCGCTTGATCTCGTGAGCGCGATCGAGATCGGCCATGTCTTCCAGCTCGGAGTTAAGTACAGCGCGGCCATGAAGGCGACCTTCCTCGACGAAAACGGCAAGGCGAAGCCCTTTCTCATGGGTTGCTACGGGATCGGCGTGAACCGCATCCTTGCCTCGGCGATCGAGCTCGCGCACGACGCCGACGGCATCGCCTGGCCCGTCTCGATTGCACCCTACGAGGTCGCGCTCGTCGCCGCGGGCTCGAAGGGCGGGGTGACCGAGGCGGCCGAGTCGCTCTACGAGGAGCTTGGCGCGCGCGGGATCGAGGTCCTCTTCGATGACCGGAACATTCGCCCGGGCGTGAAGTTCAAGGACGCGGACCTCCTGGGCCTGCCCCTGCGGGCGGTCGTGGGTGAGAAGTCGCTCGCCGCTGGCCGGGTGGAGCTGCGCCTGCGCGCGACCGGCGAGCTCGAGAAGGTCCCGGTCGCCGAGGCCGCCGATCGCATCGCCCAGCGCGTGAGGGACCTGCGCGCCGATCTCGAGGCGGCGGCCGACCGCGCGGGGAAAGAGGCGGCGGAGAAGATCGGGGCTTCCTGAACACGGAGACACGGAGGCCACGGAGAAAGGATCAGGTGAGCAGCGGGAAGCCCGAAAAGACGCACGGCGTCTCCACGCGCACGGCCGTCCTCGCGGGCGTGGGGGTGGTGGGGATTCTGCTCAGCGCGGCTTTTGCCGGAACGACCTTGATCTCATCGCTCCAGATGAACGCTGCGCTCAGGAAGTGCGGCCGTGCGTTCGTAGGGCCGACTCATTCCCCATTCTTGTGGTATTCTCCAGGCGCGGCCGATACGATCAAACGCTTGGGCGGCCGCGATGCGGCGAGACGCAGGCTGGCAGGGTATTTGCGCCTTCCGGACCGACTCGCCACGCGCAAGTCGGACGCGGTCTTTGTGCTCGGCTATTGCGGTCCCGGTGTGGTGGACGAAATCCTTCGGATGAAGAACTCTTCATATCCGGCTGTCCGCAGTGAAGTCGCTTTTGTACTGGGGCGTCTCGGCTCCCGCTCGCCCGAAGTCCTGTCCGCGCTCGAACAGCTTGGTCGGGACAAGGATGAAAATGTGCACCTCATGGCGAAGGCGTCGATAGACCATCTGCAGGACCCCATGACAAACTTCCTGGAGGAGACCGGCGTGACTTGGGGAGCCTCGGAGCCCGCCCCATGAAGATGCGCGCCAAGATCATCCTGGCGCTTCTCGCGGCGGCCGTGCCGCTCGCCGGGCTCCTCGCGCTCTCGACCCTGGCCGAGGCGCTGCGCGCCGAGCGCGAGCGCGAGGCGGGGGCCGCCGCCCGCATTGCCGGGAGCGTGCTGGCCGGCGCGGACCTCGCGCGCTCCGGCGCGGAGGTGAAGACGCAGCTCGAGCGCGCGCTCGTCACGGTCGGCTCGGTCGAACGCTGGTGCGTGGCGGACCGCCGCGGCGCGGTCCTCCTCGCGAGCGGGGAGGCGCTCGAGGGACGCACGCTCACCAAGGCCGAACTCGCGCGCCGCTTCGGGAGCCTTGCCGTGCCGGTGCGCGCCGGCGGCGGCGAGGTCGTCTTCCGTGCGCGCCTGCGCCCGGCCGCACGCGGCGCGTGGCGCGCCGTGCGCGGCGTGCTGGTGCCGCTCGCGGTGGGCACGCTGGTGCTCGCCGGGGTTCTCTATCTCGTACTCAGCCGTCTCGTGCTGCGTCCCATCGAGCGGCTCGTGACGGCCGCACGGGGCGCGGCCGCGGGCCTCCCGGCCCAGGCGGCTGGCGGCGAGCGCGACGACGAAATCGGCGAGCTCGTCAGCGCGTTCAACCAGATGTCAAGCGAGGTCTTCGACGCGCGGCGGAACCTCGAGAAGCGCGTGGACGAGGCGACGAAGAAATACCGCGAGGCGGCCGAGGCCGCGGCCGTCGCGCAGCGCCTGTCCGCGACCGGCAAGCTCGCGGCCGGGGTCGCGCACGAGATCAACAATCCCCTCTCGGGCATGGTCAACGCCGTGCGCAGACTCGACGGCACCTTCGCCGATGGCACGAAAGAGAAAGAGTACCTCGGCCTCGTCCGCGAGGGGCTCGGCCGGATCGAGCGGATCGTGGGGGGCATGCTGCGCTTCCACCGCCGCGCGCCCACGCTCGCGCCGGTGGACCTCGCCGAGGCGCTGGCCGATGCGCTCGCCTTTGTGGAGCACCGGGTCGCGCAAGACGGCGTCGAGGTCGTGCGCGACTTCAACGCGAACGCGCCGCGCGTCATGGGCGAGCGGCGGGAGCTCGCGCAGGTCTTTCTCAACCTCGTGCTCAACGCGCTCGACGCGATGGAGGGGGGCGCGACGCGGCGGCTCGCGGTGCGCCTCGGCGGCGCGGAGGTGAACGGAAGGCCCGGCGCGGAGGTCCGCATCGCGGACGCGGGGCCGGGCATGACGAGCGCGGAGCGCGACGAGGCGTTTGACCTCTTTCACACGACCAAGCCCGACGGCACGGGGTTGGGCCTCGCGGTCGCCTACGCGATCGTGACGAATCACGGCGGTTCGATCGCGCTCGAGGCCGCGCCGGAGGGCGGCACGGTCGCGGTCGTGGGGCTGCCCGCGGCCGCCGGACGGAAGGATGCGGCCGGAGAAGACGGCGGAGGGGACGGATGAAGGTTCTTCTCGCGGACGACGAGAAGTCGGTCCGAGTGACGCTGGGCGACGCGCTGGATGAGACCGGGCACGAGGTCGCGCGCGCGGGCACGGCCGCGCAGGCGCAGGGGCTCCTCGAGGAGGAAGACTTCGACTGCCTCATCACGGACCTGCGCCTGCCCGACGCCGATGGCCTCGGGCTCGTTCGCCTCGCGCGCGAGCGGGACGCGAAGATCGGGGTCATCGTCATCACCGGGTACGGCACAATCGAGGGCGCAGTCGAGGCGATGAAGTCCGGCGCGGACGACTACCTCCTCAAGCCGGTGCTCGACGAGGACGTGGTCCTGCGCGTCGCGCGCCTCGGCGAGCGGCGGCGCATGGAGGAGGAGGCCGCACGGCTCGCGGGCGAGAACGTGAACCTCCGGGGCCAGCTCGCGGCCCTGCGGCGGGAACTCGCCCGGTCCGGCGAGTTCGAAGGGCTCGTGGGCAAGAGCTCCCAGATGCTGGACCTCTTTTCCATGATCGAGACCGTGGCCGCCTCGGACGCGTCGGTCCTGATCGCGGGCGAGTCGGGCACGGGCAAGGAGCTCGTTGCGCGCGCGATCCACGCGCGCAGCGCGCGCGCGGACGCGGCGCTCGTGGCGTTCTCCTGCTCGGCCGTTCCCGAGACGCTGATCGAGGACGAGCTCTTCGGTCACGAGCGGGGCGCGTTCACGGACGCGCGCACGAGCAAGGCCGGCCGCTTCGAGGTTGCGCACCGGGGGACGATCTTCCTCGACGACATCGACGACCTCGCGCTCGAGATCCAGGTCAAGCTGCTGCGCGTGCTGCAGGAGCGCGAGTTCACGCGGCTCGGGGGCACGAAGCCCATCAAAGTGGACGTGCGCGTCATCGCCGCAACCAAGGCGGACCTCGCCGAGCGGTGCCGGGAGGGTCGCTTTCGCGAGGACCTCTACTACCGGCTGAACGTCGTGCCGCTTCCGCTGCCGCCGCTGCGCGAGCGAATCGAGGATATCCCGCTCCTGGTGACCCACTTCATCGCGCGGCACGGGGGGGGGCGCACCTACGAGATCGCGCCGGGCACGCTCGAGGCGCTTGCGCAGCACGCGTGGCCCGGGAACGTGCGCGAGCTCGAGAACGCGGTCGCGCGCGCGATCGCCTTCGCGCCGGCCGCGGGCCTCCTCGATCCGCGGCATCTCCTGCCAGTCGGCGCGCCGACCGCGGATGCGCGGGTGTCGTCCGGCGTCCCCACCGCTTCTGCCTCGGCCGCGCCCCCGATTCGCCTCTCCGAGGCGGTTGCCGGGGCGGAGAGGGACGCGATCCGGCGGGCGCTCGCGAGCACGGGCGGGAGCCGAACCGAGGCGGCGAAGAAGCTCGGCGTGAGCCGCAAGACGCTCTGGCAGAAGATGAAGACCTATGGCATCGACGCGTGAGCTTCCGCGACCGGGGAGCGGACCGCGGAAACCGCACTGGCGTCGCTGGCTTCCCGCTCTTCCTCCCGCGCCCTCGGGCCGCCGGGCCGCGTTGTGATCACCTGCCGCGTTTGCGAGAGGAAGGTGCCGGCCCTGGAGGGCGCGCGCTGCTCGCGCTGCCGCCGGCTCGTCTGCGCCGCCTGCCTCGCGCCCGCCGAGGTGCGCGTATGCCGGGACTGCGCCGCCGAGCCGGAGCCGACCGCGCCGGCTGCCCCACCGGAGGAGGTGGCGCGACCGGCGGGGAGCGGCCCCGGCCGCGCGCGAGGACGGCGACCGCAAATCCGTCGAGAGACGGCCGCGGGGCTCATCGCCGTTCTCGCCGCGGGGCTCGTCTTGGCGCTTCTCGCCCTCGCGCCGTCGTGGCGCGCGCGCTCGGCCATCCGCCGGCTCGGGGCAGCGGAGGGGGATCGGATCGAGGCGCTTGCCCCGCGGCTCGAACGCGCGGCCAGAGGTGCGCCAGCCACGTTTGCGGGCGCGCTCGGGGCTCTTCCGCCCCAGAAGCGGTGCGCGGCCATCCGCGCGCTCGGCCGTGCCGGTCGCATGAGCGCCGTTCCGTACCTCATCCGCGAGTTGGAGGAGGGCGAGATGGACGTACGCGCGGCCGCGGGCCAGGCACTCTGGGAGGTTACCGGCGAGGATCTCGGCCCCGACCCCGATGCCTGGCGTAACTGGTGGCGAGATCGGGAGTAAGGGCGCCGGGGGCCGCTCCGGCGCTCCCGCGAGGGCCCCGTCCTTGCCTTTCCGGGCCCTTTTTCTCCCTCCTAGGGCCGGAGGGCCTGCGAAGGGGAGGGGGCGGAAGGTCGATTTCTCTTCAGTTTTTCCCGGACGTTGGCCGATTCTAACGCTAGAGTTGTGCGTCCGGGAATGCTCCCGGCGGTAGCCAAGGAGGTCAGGCCATGCGGTTCATGCGAGTCCTCGCCGTTGCGATCGTGATTCTCACGTTCGCCGGCGGTTGCTGGGGAAGTCGATCGGTGCGCCAGGACGAGGAGGCGGTGCCGAAACTCGCCCGGCTCGATCCGCTGCCCCCGGCGCCCGGTGCGGAGTCGCCCGTACGGCAGATTCGCTTCGGGCCGCCGGTGCCCGAGACGGCCCGGATCTATCGGGCGCACATCGGGGACAGGCTCGAGATCTCGATTGTGGGCGAGCCGGACATGACGAGCTCGGTTATCGTCCTTCCCGGAGGCACGATCTCCTACGCCGGCGAGTACAACATTCAGGCCGACGGGCGCACCGAGGAGGACATCGCCAAGGAGTTGCGGGAGCGGCTCAAGCGGCTCTACGTGAGTCCGCGCGTGAGCGTGCGCGTTGTGACTGCAACCGGGAACGCGATGACCGTCTTCGGCGTCGTGAGGAAGCCGGGCACCATCCGGGTGACCGGCGACACGACGATTACATCCGCCGTTGCGCTGGCCGGAGGGGTCCTCCCCGGCGTGGGGGGCGAGGCCGGGACGACCGATTTCGAGCTGGCGGATCTCTCCGCCGCCTGGCTCCGGCGCAGGAACGCTTACGTAGACGTGGACTTCGTGAAACTCTTCCGCGGCACGCGCGCGGAGCAGCTTGCGCATGACGTGCAGGTGTACCCCGGCGACAAGCTCTACATCCCAAGCTCCGTGAGTCTCGAGAACAAGGTCTTCATCCTCGGCGAGGTCGCTAATCCGAAGGTCATCCGCTACCGGGGCGACATCCGGTTCGCCGAGGCCCTGGCCGAGTCGGGGATTCGCCCAAAGGGCGCCCGGTGGCACGGCATCGCGCTCGTGCGCAACGGTCTCTCCGAGGACCGGGAACTGCGCGTGGTGAACGCGGCCGCGATCGTCCGGGGCCGTCGCGCGGACTTCAAGCTCCAGGCCGGCGATATCATCTACGTGCCGAGGACGCCCTTCCAGACCCTCGTGGGCGTCACCCGCGACCTGAGTTCCATCTTCAGCAGCGTCCGATCCGCGGACGCGACCTGGACGGGCACAAGGTTCGACCGCGAGCGGTAAAGGGATCCGACACGATCATGCAGCGCGCGCAGCGGTCTCCTGGCCGCTGCGCGCGCGCTTAGGGGGAGCTTCGTTGGACCGTTCGCAGCGCCGGCTTCTTCTCGGGCTGATCGCCGCCGCCGCGCTTTTCGCCTCCACGTACGCGCTCCACTGGCCGGCGATGTACTCGACCGCGGACGAGGCGAGCTATGTGGGCACAGCGCTCACGTTCGCGCGGGGACACCTCCGCTCGGACACGGCCGGAGTGGAGCTCGCGTTCCCCGTGCACTCACGTGCCGGCCACTCCGTGGGCCGCTACCCGCTGGGCTGGCCGCTCCTTCTGGCGGGCGTCGTGCGGGGGGGGCCGGCGGCCTGCTTCGGGCTTGCGCTCGCGCTGCACCTCGCGGCCGCGGCGCTCATGGCGCGGCTCCTCTGGGTCCTGGGGCGAGACGTGGGCTGGGCGGCGCTCCTGCTCTTCTACCCGACGGCCGTGCTCTACAGCCGCACGCTCATGGCGAACGGGCCGACCATGGTCCTGGTGCTCGCCGGGGCGGTCCTGTACCTCGCCGCGCGGCTCGATGCGGGCGGTGGCCGCGCGGGACCGCTCCTTCTCGCCGGTCTCTGCCTGGGGCTGGCGGGCCTTATGCGGCCGGTCGCGTTCGGGCTCGTCCTCGCCTTCGCGCTTTCGGCCGCATGGCGGATGCGGGCGCGGGGTGCGCGCGCGGCGTTGCGCGCAGGGATCCTCCTCGGCGCCGGCGCGATTCCGGCGGTTCTCCTGGGAGCCGGATACAATCTCGTCGCCTTCGGCGCCCTCACGCGGACCGGTTACCATCTGGCCGCGCACGAGCATCTCTTCGCGTTCGAATACGCGTGGCCGAAGCTCGTCGTATACACGGGCCTGCTGCTTCTCGTCTATCCGGGCCTCGCGGCGGCGCCCTTCCTCGACCGCGGCCGGTTGAGCGTGGAGGCGCGCTTCGCGCTCGCTTGGTATCTCGGGGTCTACGGGTTCTACTACTACCTCGAGCAGGGCGGCGGACGCATCGAGACCACGGTCAAGAGCCTGCGCTTCTTCCTGCCGGTGGCGCCGCTCCTCCTGGCGAGCTATGCGAACCTGTGGGAGCGCCTCCTAGCCGGGCCGCGGGCGGAGCGCTGGCGGCGGGCGCTGCTCGCGTTCGCGGTGGTCGCGCTCGCGGCGGGAACGTTCCTCCTGCAGCGCCGGCACGCGGACTTTCAGAGCGAGTTGGCCGTCTCGCGTTCGGCGATCTATAACGCCAGCGCCGAGGGAGATGTGATCGTGTCCACGATGGATGGCCTCAAGCTTCTTCAGAACCGCTGGTGGGGGGAGCGCGAAATCCTTGATCTCCAGGACCAGCAACCGGTCTCTCAACTGGTCTCCCGCGTGGACGAGGCACTCGATGAAGGGCGGGGCGTGTACTTGGTGCTTCTCGAGCGGAAGAATCTGGGGGTTCTCTGGAATCGTGCCGTGCAGGCTCGGCGAGCGGCTCTCGCGTCGGTCTTCCGGCTGGATTTGCTCCTCGAGGCCGAGCGCGCCGGCGTCTTCTGGCGGCTTCGCGTCGAGCGCATCTCGCCGAGGAACTGACTTGCGCGCCTCGGCGCAGCCGGGCATACTCACGGCTCGGAGGCTTGGGTGAGGATCGTGCACCTCAACCGGCTGTCCCCGCCGGCGGGCGGGGTCGAGACGCACCTCGGACGTCTCGGCGCAGCCCTCACGCGCGCGGGGCATGTCTCGCTGGGCTTGGTCGGCAGCGGTCGCGCGCCGATCGGCTGGCGCGTGCTTCCGCATTACGCTCGCTTCCGCACCTTCGGGAGCCCGGGCGCGGTCCGGGACGCGCTGCGAATCCTGCGCGAGATGCGGCCCGATGTCGTCATGATCCATGAGATGGACGCCTTTGATCTCGCCGAGGCCATCCTGGCGCGCTTCCCGGCGGTCAAGTTCGCGCACATGGATTTCTGCTGCGCCGCCGACGGGCGGCGCTACCTGCGCGCCGAGCACGCCGCTTGCCGCAGGCGCCTCTCGCTTCGCTGCCTCCTCGAGTACTACGTGCGCGGGTGCGCGCCCTCGCGCGATCCGCGCTTCGCCGTGGGCGCTTTCCTGCGGGCGCGCCGCGCGCTCCGGACCTGGCGGCGGGCGCCGCGTGTCCTCACCGCGAGCGAGTTCGTGCGAGCGAGCCTCGTCGAGCACGGCCTCGCACCGGAGCGCCTCGACGTGCTCCCATATTTTGTGCCGGCCCCGGAGGAGCCGCCGCCCTACCCGGCCGACCTCGATCGCGTCGTGCTCTTCGTCGGACGCATCGTGGAGGGGAAAGGCCTCGGGCAGCTTCTCGGCGCGATGGGGGCGCTCGCCTCCGCAGAGGGCCGTGCCCCCGCGCGCCTCGTCGTGGCGGGCGACGGCGTGGCACGCGAGGCGGCCGAACGGGAGAGCGAGCGCATGGGTCTGACCGAGCGCGTCCGCTTCCTCGGCTGGGACACGGACCCGTCGATCCTCTATGCGCGCGCGCGCGTGGTCGTGGTTCCGAGCCTCTGGCCCGAGCCCTTCGGCATCGTGGGGCTCGAGGCCATGGCCGCGGCGCGCCCCGTCGTGGCGTACCGCTCCGGCGGCATCCCCGAGTGGCTGGACGACGGGGTCACGGGGCGGCTCGTGGAGCCGAGGGACATCACGGGCTTGGCTCGCACGATCGGGTTGCTCCTTGACGACCCGGACACGGCGGCCCGGATGGGCCGCGCGGGGCACGCGCGCGTACGAGAGCGGTTTGGCGAGAAGGGGCACGTCGAGGCGCTTCTCGGGCACTTGAAGCGCGCGATCAATACCTTCGTCGGGGTGCGGAGGGCCTCTCCGTGAGGATTGCGATCGTCACGGACCTCTACGACCCTTCGGCCACGCAGTTCGTCGCGTTCTGCAAGGGAGTGCTTTGTGAACGCGGGTGAGAGGCGCGGCGCGACGCAGCCCGGACACCGAGTGCTCGTCATTGCCCCGATGTTCCCACCCTCGTGCGGCAGCGGGGTCCAGCGGACGCTCAAGTTCGTCCGCTATCTTCCGGAGTTCGGATGGCGGTGCACGGTCCTGACGCGCGACCCCGAGGCCGAGGGCGTGGGGCTTCTGGACCGCGAGGTGGAAGCCGAGGCGCAGGCCGCACACATGGTGCGCGTTGCCTACCGCAACCCGTTCGGGTGGCTCGAACGATGGGTGCATGATCGACGGATGGGCGGCTGGTGCAGTCGGCAGATCGCCCGGTTCCTGAGCTACTTCTGGGCGCCGCTTCCGGGTGATCCCTACGTTTGGTGGGCGTTGCGCGCGCGGCGAACGGTGCTTCGCCTCGCACACGAGGAGAAGCCGGACATCGTCTACACCTCCGGCCCGCCACACTCCGTACACCTCCTGGGCCTGTGGTTGAAGCGACGGACCAGGTTGCCGCTGGTCTGCGACTTCCGCGACGCGTGGTCGGTACGACCACTTTGGGGGAGGCGCCGCTTCTCCCAGCGGATCGACCGGGTCTTTGAGCGGCGCGTGCTGCGGCGCGCGGATCGCATTATTTGCATCAACGAACCCATCCGCGAGGACTTTGAGCGGATCGAACCGGCTTGCCGTGGAAAAGGTGTCGTGATCGAGAACGGATTTGATCCGGTCGACTTTGAAGGTTTGCCGCTCGCGGACACGCCGCGCGCACAGGAGGCCACGCGCCTTTTCCACGTGGGGTTCGTGCAAGGTGGCGCGGCCGGACCCATTCTGCGTGCGCTTGCGGCGCTACGCGAGGCGGAGCCCGGCTCGGCAGCGAAGCTGCACGTAAGTTTTGTGCGCGGCCTCAATTCCGAGGACGAGAAGCTCTTCAAATTACTGAACCTAAAGGAGATGGTCCACCTTCTCCCGGGCGTGGCGCATCGGGCGGCCCTGCGCGCGATGTGCGAAGCGGACGTGCTCCTGCTTCTCCTGGAGAACAGCCTGGTTTGGCGCCCGGTTCACACGGGTAAGGTCTACGAGTACTTGGCCTCCGGCAAGCCGATCCTGGCGGTGGTTCCCGATGGCCTCGCGGGCGAACTGGTGACCGAGAGCGGGGCGGGCCTCGCTGTGCGGCCGGACGACGAAGAGGCGCTTCTCGACGCCCTGCGCCTTGCAGCCGAGGGGCCTGATGCATTTCGTCGACTCCACTACGCGCCGCGGGCGGACGTGATTGCACGTTACGAGCGGCGGGGTCTCACCGAGAAGCTTGCGCGCGTGTTCGACCGGCTCGTCGAGAGAGACCCGGCATGAGGCGCCTCCTCGTCATCGCCGACGGCTTCCCGCCGATGGGCGGGAGCGGCGTCCAGCGCACGACCAAATTCGTCAAGTACCTGCCCGAGTTCGGCTGGCGCGCGTGCGTACTCACGGGCGACCCGGAGCGGGACGGCTTCCCCTGGATCGACCGGACGCTTCTCTCGGAGATTCCGGAGAGCACAGAGGTGGTCCGCGTGCCCTACTGGAACCCGGCGGAGCGCGTCTTCGGCCGTCGATGGAAGCAGGGAGGCGGCGTTCCTGCCCTGAGCACGCCCACAGAGTCCCCCCCGCCGGGGCGTGCGGGCTTCGTGCGCCGCGCCGTGCGCGGCCTGCGGCGGTCTCTTCTCGCGCCGGTCGGAGACAAGCACTTCTACTGGGCAAGGCGCGCGCGCCGGCCGGCGATGAAACTGGCGAGACGCACGGGGGCCGAGGCCGTCTATGCCACGGCCAGTCCCTATACGTCACTGCTGCTGGGGCTGTGGCTCAAGAAGCGGACCGGCCTGCCCCTGGTTGTGGATTTTCGCGATCCTTGGACGCGCTTCGATCCATCGCGGGCTCACGGTTTCTTCTTCCGGGTGAACCGTTTCTTCGAGCGGCGGGTATTGCGCGGCGCGGATCGCATCATCTGTAACCACGAGCCCATGCGCCTGGACTTCGAACGTATCGAGCCCTCATGCCGGGGAAGATGCACGGTCCTCCCCAACGGATTCGATGCGTCGGACTTCGCCGGCGTGTCGCCGGTCGATCCGGGGCGTTCCTTGACCCACGTCGGCTTCGCCTGGGAGGACACGCCGCAGCCGGTGCTGCGCGCGCTCGCGGCGCTGAAGGCGCGCGGCGCGTTGCCGCCGGCCTTCCGGGTCCGCTTCATCGGGGGACTACCTGCCTCATCGCTTCGTATGATCGAAAATCTCGGACTCGAAGAGCTCGTGCGGGTCGAGCCTCGGGTGGAGCATGCGCTAGCCATCGCGGCCATGCGCTCGGCCGCGTGCCTCCTGCTGCTCCTCGTGCGCTCGGAGGCGGGCCGGAAATGGTATCCGGGAAAGATGTTCGAGTACATGGCCGCAGGACGCCCGATCCTCTGCGTGGCCCCGAGCGGAATCGCAGCGGACCTCGTTCGGGAGGCCGACTGCGGGCTCGCGCTCGAGCCGGGCGACACGGCCGGGATCGAGCGCGCGATCGAGGAATTGGCGCGCGATCCGGAGGTCTGGACCGCGCGCCACTATGCGCCGAGGCAAGAGGTGATCGAACGTTTCGATCGCCGCCGGCTCACGGAGCGACTCGCCGCGGTCTTGGACGACATCGCGGAGCAAAAGGGAGAGAGCAAGGCATGAGCGGGCCCTTGCGCTATCTCTATGCCGTGCCCGCGCCGCTCGGATCCGGCGGCTTGGGGAACGAGGCGCTCCGTTTCGTCCGCGCGGCCGCGGCCGAGGGGTGGGACGTGCGCGCGCTCGCGTGCCGCCCCTCGCGCCCGGTCGAGGGCGTGAAGGTATGCGAGTTCGACGTGACGCGCATGGTCCGCCTCGCGCGCTGGACCCCCGCGCGCTTCAGCCCGGCCTGGCTGCGCCTCATCCAGGAGAGGGCCTTCGACCGCCGCGCGCGGGGGCACGTGGGCCGGCCGCAGTTCGCGCAGGCCATGGCGGGCGGGGCGCTTCACGTTCTGCGGCGGGCGAGGCGCGCGGGCGCGGTGACGGTCGCCGAGAGCGCGACCGCGCATCCCCGGCACGTTCGGCGCGTAACGCGGGAGGAGGAGGCCAAGCGCGGATCGATCGCGCACTTTCACAACCGGTGGACGGTCGCCCGCGCCGAGCGCGAGTTCGCCGAGGCGGACTTCGTGCTCGGGTGCTCGGCCTACACCGCGCGAACGCTGGTCGAGGAGGGCGTGCCGGCGGAGAAGGTCGCGCACGTACCGCTGTCCGTCGAGATGCCCGAGCGCTTCGCGCGGCACGAGCCGGGCTTGCCCTTCCGCTGCCTCTTCGTGGGGCAGCTTCATCTGCTGAAGGGCTTCCCGTACCTCTTGGAGGCCTGGGAGCGTCTCCGGCTCCCGCGCGCCGAACTCTTGCTGCGCGGCGGCACGGGCGACCGCTTCACGCGGCGCTTGGTCGCGCGCTGGCGCGCACACCTCGACTTTACCGTGGAAGCGACCTACGGGCTCGTCCCCTACGAGGATTTTAGCGTGCTCGTGCTGCCCAGCCTCACCGACGGCTTCGGGCTCGTGGTGCTCGAGGCCATGGCCGCGGGGTTGCCCGTGGTCGTGACCGAGCGCGTGGGTGCGGCCGAGTGCGTGCGCGACGGCCGCGACGGCTTCGTGGTCCCGCCCGCCGACGCCGAGCGCCTCGCCGAGGCGATCGAGGTGCTCTACCGGGACGCCGACCGCCGCGCGGCGATGGGCCGGGCCGCGCGCGCGCGTGCGGCCGAGTATTCGTTCGAGGCGTTCCGCATGCGGTATGCCTCGCAGGTGCGCGCCTGGATGGCCGCGAAGGGGAGGGGCGAGGGGTGACCGCACACCGGGCCGTGCTCGAGATGCACGTGGCCGAGCGCCGCGCAGCCGTGGACCTGACCGGCCGGGTCGAGGCCGTGGTGCGCGCCTCGCGCGTGCGGGAGGGGCTCGCCCTCGTCTTCCCGCGGCACACGAGCGCCGCGGTCGTCGTCTCGGACGCGGACGAGGGAATCGCGGAGGACCTTCTCGACCTTCTCGCGCGCGTGGCCCCGCCGGGCGCCGGCTACCGCCACGACGAGGTGGACGGGAAGCGGAACGCCGACGGCCACCTCGCCGCTGCGCTCGCCGGCCACCACGTGTGCCTTCCGGTGACGCGCGGGCGGCTGGACCTCGGCCGGTGGGGCCGCGTATGGTACCTCGAGCTCGATGGCGGCCGCGAGAAGGACGTGGCGGTCCACGTCGTCGGAGAGTAACCTCTCGTCAAAAGAACGGGGGCGCGCGGCGCGCGCCCCCATGAGCGTATCTCGACCGGCTTCCGAATCAGTACCGGTTGTCCGGGTTGAGCATTCTCAGCCACTGGCTGTTGTAGAGGAAGACGAGCTTGGTGAAGCTTTGGTCCTCCATGCCCGGGACGTTGCTCGTGAAGACGATCTCGACCGCGAGGGGCAGCGAGAGATAGGTCGGGTCGACGTAGTCCACGAGCGAGGGGTCCGGCGGGTCTTCGGCCCCGGTGGACCAGATGTCGGTCGAGCCGCGGACCTGCCAGCCGCGGCCGTTGCCGGGGTCGCAGATCTGCGCGCCGTCGCCGCTCGGGTTGTTGTTGGTGTCGAAGGGGTTGTTGTTGCCGTCCCAGGGCCAGTAGTCCGCGCGCTTGAGGACGGGCGAGTCGTTCGTCTTGTAGATGTAGTAGAAGCGGATGTTGCTGAAGCCCTCACCGATGACGATGGCGTCGTCGTCGTAGTACCGCTGGGAGTTGAGCGTCTCCTGCGGAATGTACCCGCCGTCGGGGTCGGGGTTTCCGCTGGTATAGAGCGGGATGGTGGCGGCGAGCTCGGCGTCGGTCATGCCGGCCGTCACGTCGGCGCGGTCCGTGAGGTCCCGGTTGCGGGGGGGCGAGTGGTCGGCCGGCGGCCAGATGTCGGTCGCCGTGACGTAGTTGAAGGGCCCGTTGTAGATCTCGTTGTAGGAGCAGATCGCCGGTTGGGTCGCCGTGCCGCTGTCCTGCATGTCCATGTTGAGCTGCTCGTCCGGCTTCTTGCGGTAGACGAGGGAGCCCCGGTCGTCGGTGCGGACGTGGAAGGGGTTCAGCGCGTCGTCCGGATTGTCGTCGCCGTCGTTGTCGATGCCGTCGTTCCACTCGATCTGGCCCTCGCCCGGGTTGAACCAGTACTCCACCCGGTCGATGCGCCAGCCGTCGAGCGAGGCGTAGAACCCGATGTAGTGCGGCCGGAAGTTGATCCCGTAGAGGCATCGCTGGACGCGCGGGGGCTGGGCGAGCACCGCGTTGTGGCTGCTGCCTGTCTGCCAGCAGGGCGGCCCGTCGCAGCTGCTGGTCGAGCCGAAGTCGCATGGCTTGGCGGTCACCGCGCCCACCCAGCAGTAGCCGTGGATTGCGTTCAGCATGTAGTTCCAGTTGCCGCGCTGTTGCGGCCTGCCGTTGGAGAAGTGGTACGCGGTCCAGTTCATGCGCGTGAAGACCTGGGCCTTGGTAACGGCGGAGTTGAGCTCCAGCTCCAGCCGGTCCGCGCCCGTGCGGAAGGCCTGCAGCGCCCGGAGCGACTTCTCGACCTTCGAGAAGCTGTCCATGCACCGGTTGTAGAGCATCACGAGCCCGAGCCCCAGGCCCAGCGTGATGCTCATCGCCACCATAAGCTCCAGGAGCGTGAAGCCCCGCCGGTGCCGCCGCGCGTTTTTCATTCCGTGCCCCCTTGCGTTCGGCCTAGCGCCAGCGTTTCACGGCGTCCAGGTTGAAGACCGAGAAGTAGTACTCCTCGTAGTACCCGCTGCGGATGTTCGTGGCGCTTCGCAGGTTCCAGCCGATCGTGCACCGAAGGCGCTTGACGTAGTTCCGCATCCCGTTCGAGTTGTAGAAGATGCGGAACCGGTACTCGTCGGTGGGCGAGGCCGGCAGGAGCGCCAGCGAGCCCCGCCGCAGCGGGCCGATGGAGGGATAGGGCAGCGGCTTGCCGTCCAGGCCCTCGCTCGCCTCGTCCGTGCCGTCGTTGTCCATGTCCACGGCCGGGAGGAAGTCGCGGTCGAGCTCCCCGTCGCCGGTGGTGTCGTGGCTGCCGTAGCCGTCCATGTCGGTGAACTGGTTGTCCTCGATGACGATGCCCGGCGTCGAGTTGGCCGCCCCCGGGATGCCCGGCGCGGACATGTTCGTCTCGTCGCGGATGACCTCGGAGACCGTGAAAATGAAGCCGCGGTAGAGCGAGACGATGTCCGCCATCGATTGGTCCCCGGCCTCGAGATCGGCCTCGATCGGCCACTCCCGGCCCGTGCCCGCGCCGCCGGCGACGAGCGCGTTGTAGGCCTCGGGGTTGCGGACGCCCCAGCCGAGCGCGAGCACGTCCTGCGGCCCCGCGCCGTCCGGGTCGGTGTCGTCCGGGTCGCCGTAGGTCATGAAGGTCGCGCCGATGCCGGCGCCGTACGCGGCCGGCGTGCGGTTGGCGGCCGCCTCGCACCAGGCGCGCATGTCGGCGGCCTGGCGGGCGGCGGCGACCTGGTTCCGCGTCGACACGTCCCGCTGGATGATCGCGATGATGATCTCCTCGCGGGCCACGATCGCGGTCTTGATGCTCTGGAAGAAGAGGCCCAGGATCGTCAGGATCGCCATGAGGAAGATCCCGAGGGCGACGAGCACCTCGATCAGGGTGAACCCGCCGCGTGGAGATCGTGCGTTCCGTCCCGTCGCGTTCACCGTTAGTCCTCCCAGAGGCCGATGTCCTGCGCGATCCAGTTGAACTCCAGGACCCGCATCCGGCCGTCCCAGGTGCGCTCCACCGAGCAGCGGATTCGCACCTCGCCCATGGGCTCGCCGGTGATGCCCAGCGACTGCCCCGTCACGTAGACCGTGTGCACGGGCGAGACGCCCGCGTACACGATGTTGAGCTGGCCGCGGCTGCCGCTCTGGTCCGACTGCCAGCCGATGCCGCTGCCGCCGCCGAACTCCGCGGAATAGTAGTCCACCGACCGGTCGTGGTCCGGGTCGTACCGCATGTGCCGGCGGTAGATGTGCCCAGTGCCCCACCCCTGGTCGTAGCAGAAGGCGTAGTTCCAGCCGATGGACGGGTAGCCGCGCAGGGGCTTGCTGCCGTAGAGCGGCCAGCCCTCGGGCGAGCCGTAGCCGAAGACGAGGACCTCGAGGGCCGAGTCGTTGTCCTGCAGCTCGTTGACGTTGATGTTGATGCAGGTCCGCATGTCCATGTTGTAGTCGCCCTGGCTGGTCGCGACCGCCGCGCCGGCGAGGTTGACGTTGATCACCTGCTCCTCGAAGACGTACCCGTCGGCGTCGTTCATGTGCTTGTAGGTGACCGGCGTCGTGCGGTTGCCGTCGGTGATGCCGTCGAAGTCCATGTCGGTGAAGTCCCGGTCGTCCTTCCCTTGGTGGTAAAGGCCGAAGTCGCCGTGGAACTGGTAGTAGTCGATGAAGTCCGAGACATGGAAGAAGTCGTAGAGCGAGTTGAAGCTGAAGGCGTCGAAGCGACTTTCGGTGTTGACGCCGTAGGGGGCGTTGTTCCCCGTCCCCATGCCGATGCCCGTGGGCGTCTGGAGGAACGACCGCGGCCCCGAGAAGTTGCCGTTGTCGAACCCCATGTGCGAGATCATGTTCTCCCAGCGCCCGCGGGGCGAGTCGGGCCCCACGCACGGCCGCACCATGCCGGAGGGGTCGCCGTCGCCGCCCGGGGAGCTCCACGTGTGCGGCAGGACGTGGAGGTCGTAGCTCCCCTGGGCGTCGGAGATGTCCCAGCCAAGGGCGGGCGTCGTGAAGCTGCCCTGGACGCCGCCCCAGTAGAAGTTCCGGTTGCGGTTGTTGCGGTGGTTGTTGCCCGGGCAGAAGGGGTCGTAGCCCGCCCAGTAGGTGGCGTCGGCGTTGTTGCCGAAGTAGTCCACGTACCCGCTGATGCGCAGGCCCGTGGCCGCGACCTGTGAGGCCGCGACGACCTTCGCGTCGGTGAGCCAGTGGATGTTGACGAGGTCGATGCCGGGGGGGAGCGACTCGGCGGGGAAGATCACGTCGGCCCCGCCGCAGTTCTGGCCGAGCGCCGGCGCCGGCTGAGCCGGGTCGAGGCGGCTGTCGAGCGTCTCGCCCGAGAGGGTGATGTCCATGAGGTCCCAGCAGGTGTAGCCGTCGACGTAGTTAGTGCGGTTGTCGGTCGGGTTGCGCGCCTGCCAGGACTGGCCCACCGGGATGGTGCTCATGTTCACGAGGTTCCCGTTCGCCGGGTCCCGCAGCTCCACGTAGTCCCAGATCTGCACCTTGCCGTGCGTGTTCACGACCCCTTCCCTCGTGTCCATGTCGTGCTCGCGCAGGTAGACGATCCTCGTGCCCTGGAAGCGCGTGTCGAAGGTGAGCGTGATGTACTGGTCCGGGCTGTTGAGCTGTATTGCGCTCGGCGTGCGGCTGTAGCTGCTGAAGGGCGCGCCCTGCGCGGAGTCGTCCGAGTCCGGGCTCTGCTCGTACTGGTCGCGCGAGTCGGGCGGGCAGGGCGCGGGCGGCGCGATGTACCGCGAGTCGGCGACGTTGAAGCCGCCGTTGGGCGTGAGACCCCACCGCCGGCCCAGGTGTGTGCTGCCGTAGAGCCACTCGACGGCCTGCGCGCAGTCGTGGGAGTAATGGTAGTGAGTCCACGCCTCGTCGGTGCAGTCGCGGCGCTGCCACCAGGGCGTGATCGTTCCGATCGGCTCCCAGTACCAGTAGCGGTGTATGTTGTCCTTCCTGCCGGCGCCCGTGTAGGCGATGTAGTCGTCCTCGTCCCAGCGGTGTTCGGCGGTCGTGGTGTCGTCGATGCTGTCGTCGGTGGCGGCCCTCGTCGCGTCATCGGTGTCGTCCCTGAGCCCGTTCGAGTCGCGGAAGGCCATGACCCCCGCCGCCCTGGCGCGCGTGGCGTCGCCGTCCCTGCTCCCGCGGTTGCCGTACGAGGTCCGCGCGTGACCCCAGGGCTCGGCCACGTCGTCCTCGCCATCTACCTCGCCGTCGCCGTTGACGTCCCAGCCCGCGCTGACCCACCTGAAACCGCCGAAGGAGCTGTCGCTGCCGTCGGTGCCCCTCCCGTACTCGTACTTCATCACGTAGGGCGCGGCGGTGGCGCCGCCGTAGACGCGCACGGGCCGCTCGGGGTAGGCCCAGTACTTGTAGCCGTCGGCGACGCCGTCGGGCGCGTCGATGAGCCGCGCCCCGTGGTAGTCGCGGTCGTCGTCCTCGATGTAGTACGTATCGCAGCGCAGGCGCACCGGCCCCTCGTCCCAGCCCAGGCAGCCCATGCGGGTGGACTCCCAGGAGCCCGCGAGCGGCATGTGCCAGTTCATGGGGAAGTCCTCGTGCCCGTCGGGCAGGTAGGCCTCGCCCGCGTCCCGCGTGCCGCTCAGGTCGTCGTCGCTGTACCCGCCGCCGTAGAGGTCGATCTTGTCGGCCGTGGACCCGTCGTCGTCCCGGTCGCCGGTGTACAGGAGGCACGGCTTGGGGTCCTTGCTCGTGCCGCTGGCGGGGTGGTCGTGCGGGCGGGTTCCCCCGGTCCAGCAGATGGGCCGGTGGCTGGTGTGGTACCACTCCAGCTCGGGGGTGGTGGGGTCCGGACACGGCGCGTTCATTCGGTAGGAGGGCGGCAGCGACTCGCTGAGGTCCGCGCCGCGCTCGGCCCACTCGTAGGCCTCCTGGCGCAGGGGCTGGAAGCCGCCGCCGTCCATGTCGATGCCGATCTTGCCCGTGGGCCCGGCCGTGCCGCCGTGCGCGTCGGCGCTCGTCGGCTGCGTGGGGATGTCGGGCAGGACCGGCGCGGCCGTGTTCGGGACCGCGTTCCCGGTCGCGACCCAGACCGGCACCTGCTCGCCCAAACCATCAATCTTCCCGTCCGGCCCGCCGGC
>Ga0272441_10005750_pt1 | contig 21276 bp, 30 predicted proteins | sample SSMProp6N_FD_193582 | JGI IMG/M metagenome (GOLD analysis project Ga0272441, IMG submission 193582) | Marine sediment archaeal communities from Little Sippewissett salt marsh, Falmouth, MA, United States - SSM-Prop-6N | ecosystem: Environmental > Aquatic > Marine > Wetlands > Sediment ...
TTTTATTTTAAGTGCATTATGGTAATGTTTAAGATAAGGCACTTCCGTATTGAATATAATGATTAATATATTAAATTGAGAATATAATGCGGAATGGGATAAAAAAATATATAAAGGATTAAAGTATAAGATTATGATAATTCTTAATTGCTATTGATATACTATTATACTTAAAGTTATATACTAAATAAATATTACTTAATATCTGTTTAATATATAATGCTGGTTTATCCCTATTTGTAAGTATAAAGTTTTTATATTCTAAAGTATAGTATATCTTATTGTTATCTATTCCTTTTTTGTATATTTGCATTTTATCCCTTTAAAAGAATTAAAGAAGGAATATTAAATAATATTCCCTATCTATTTGTTTTGCTAATTGTCTTGCTTGATATATTTTGTTATCATCTATTAATCTTTTAAGTTTATCGTAATTGCTGTCAATATTTACTATATGTGGGGTTGCTTTTAGATTGCTTAATAAATTGTTTAATGTGTTATTATCCCAGTGGTCTATGTCAATTGTTTTTATTCTGTTTTTATCGTGTAAGATTTGTTTGATTGCTTTTATTGAAAGGTTTTTGCTATTTGCTATTATGTATTTTAGTCTTGAATATTGTATTATTGAATTACCTTTAGTTTTTTTGTTATTTTCTGTTAATAGTTTTACCCTGTTATCTATATCTATAAATATTGTTTGTTTTTTGCTGTTATCATTTGTGTATCTAAAGAATAATTCATATTTTACACAAGATTTTATTAAATTACATATATCTTGTGTTATATTTTTATTCTCTATATACTGAAAGGTTTTATATTTTTCAGGGTTATTTCTTGCTTCTAATACACAATCTTTAATGATTGTGATATTACCTATTGTTTGATATTTTATTTCTGACATAATTATAACAAATGCAAATTTTACTTATAAAGGTTGTGGTTAATAGATATTACAATTACATATATCATATATAATATATCATATTATCATAATATCATATATCATATTTATATCAAAAATAAAAACATAAATACCGATTAATGAAGATTGAAAATTGATACTCGCTAAGTCACCCACAAATTGGGTAACGGAAAGAGAAAAGAGGCATCCTCCTCTGAGGCCCAAAATTAGCTAGAAATAACGATCTGAAATACCTTTTTTGCCTAAAAACACCGAAACCTTTATATACTATGACTATGTTTCATAATGCATATATATATATGAGAGAAGGTATATAGCTATATATCTCAACTTCTTTTTTTGAGATCTCGGTTAAAACAAATATTGGAGCAGCAAGAAACGCTGGGTAGAAGGTGGGATATTACAATTCAAAAAGAAATAAATAGAGTGTGTTATAATGACCAAAAAAAATAAGGTTGTGAAGTGGAATCTAGAAGATGAAGTCATACGCCTTAATAAAGAGGGAAAAAGCACTAATGCTATAGCGACAGCTATATCAGATAAATACGGAGACATTCCTGAATTAGATGATATTAGTGCTATGTCAATACATCGTTTTCTAAAAAGCTATGATGAGAAAGAGCTTCAGGAAAAGATGGACATAACAAAGGATCCACAAACAACTATGGAAAGAGAGTTTAATATTAAAATGAGAGAGTCAATACTTGATTCCGAGAAGGCTAGACAAACAATAGAGAGCTATATGGCGAAACTAAAGAATGAAGATTTAACATCATCTGATGTACAAAAGATAATTAGCTCGTGGCAGAAAGTAAATGACCAATATCGAAAGAATTTGGTCTCGTTAAGGGAGTTTGCAGACAATCGCATAATAAAGCCAACTCAGAACCTTATATACAAGAAAGAAATAAATATAAAGAATCTACTCCTTGATGTTTCACGAGACCTCTGTAAAGAGTGTAGAGACAAAGTTAAAAAGAGGATAAAGGAGGTAATAAATGAAAAAGAGTGAAGTAGCTTGGTACATACCAGGTCCTCAGTTCCATTTGTCAGAAGCAATGAAGAAATTTCTATTATTGATTGCTTTAACATTTGTAGCTGGTGGATTAAATGCTGTAATAGCTCTAATTGAAGGTGGTTCAGTACTTATACCACAAGAGTTTTTAGCATATTCTGGTTTGTTACTAGCAGTATTGCATACTATATATACAATCGTAATAACTTACAAAGATGGACTTGAAGATTAGACAACGAGACAACGAAATGTATATTAGCAATGTAATATAAATAGGAATGGAGGAAAAAATATGAAGCTCGGTTTACTTAAAAAGCTTCCAAAAGCCGTCTTACTTACTCTAGGCGGTATCGTACTAGGACACATAGTTGGTGTGTTGTTCACTGATATTGGAGTAGCATCAACTATAGCTTGGGAAGAGATACTTATCTTCTTAGGTGGTATATCTGGTCTAGTACTTGGATTAGCTGATGAAGAACTCTAATACTAGTATAAGGTAATACAGTAATACCAAATACATGTTATAATGTTTATTTATTTTATATAGAAGAATATGACAGTAGATCCTTTAAAGTTCTTGGAGTATACGACTGATTGCAAAGTCTTCATGGAAGATGTGTTAGGACTCACAGTAAAAGACTTTCATGAAGAGTGGCTCGACCTATTCGATAAGAATAGATTTGTATGCTTACTAGCCCCAAGAGGACATGGTAAAAGTACCATTGTTGAGGGGTATATCATATGGCGTATCTTAACTGATCCGTCTATTAGAATATTAATTACTACAGTAAATCAAAATAAAGCTGAAGAAATGATGACATTCATAAGTCATCATCTTGAGTATAATGAAAAGATCATAGATCTATTTGGTGAACAAAAATCAAATCTATGGTCAAGATCAAAATTAAGAGTTAAAAACAAAGGTGGAGGTGTAATCCACAAAGAACCTACATTACAGGTTCTTGGAGTAACATCATCCCAAATATCATCTCACTATGATATAATTATCTTAGATGATGTTTGTGATAGAAAAAATACAGCAACAGCACATAGAAGAAGACAATTAAAAGAATGGTATGAAACAGAATTATTAGAGATGCTAGAACCAGAAGGTCAAATAATAAACATAGCAACAAGATGGCATGCCGATGACATACACAACTACTTATCAGAGAAGGAAACCTATGTATCAAGAAGATATAAATCTATACCTGATAAAGAAAAAGAAATATCTTTATGGCCTGAAAGATTCAGCTATGATGACTTGGTAAGATTAAGAGATGAACATATAGGTAAAGTTGCATTTGAAATGCAATATCAGAATAATATAATTCAAACAGAAGACTCACCTATTAAGAAGGAATGGGTTGATAATGCAATGGCAAGATGGGATGAATCTAAATTTCCTACTGATACAGAAAGATTCATTGGTGTAGATCTTGCATCAAAGAGTATTGAAGGAGATTACTTTGTTGCTACAGTAGTAGCAAAAACACAAAATAATAGTTATTTCGTTGTTGAAAGTATTAGAGACAAAGTCTCTATGAGTACTCAACTTGAAATAATAAAATCATTAAGTGATAAATGGGCTCCTAGGATGATAGGAATAGAATCTAATGCAGCCCAGAGAATAATAACAGATGAGTGGAAAGATACAACTACTCTACCTATCAAACAATTAAAATCCTCTTGGGTTAATGACAAATGGTCAAGACTACAAAAATTAAGTGTATTGCTTGAAACTAATAGGATAACTATTAATCCTATGTTAGATTTCTTAGCAGATGAGCTAATAAGCTATCCTAGAGGAATGCATGATGATGCAATAGATAGCCTGGCATTTGCTATACAATCATCTGAGGATGATTTGGATCCAGTTAACTGGAATCAAGTATCTCAAATATTTACAGCAAGGAAAAGAAAGCTACCCTTTGTTGTAAAAGCATAATGTTGTTTCATGTATAAAGAATAAGTGGTGTCAGTATGTCTGAATATGAAGATGTATATATTGGTAATAAACCAATTCAAAATTATCTAACTGCTGGGATTTGGGCATTAGGTCAAAAAAACCCAACAAGATTATTAGGAAGAGGAAGTAACATTAAAACAACAGTTGATGTTGCTGAAATCTTAAAAAGACAAATGATAAACCCTGAAACTATAATAGAAATAGATAGTGAAGAATATGAAGATTCCAGAAATGGAAATAAAAGAAAAGTCTCTACTATATCTATAATACTTAAGGGTAAGAAAAAAGAAAAAGAAGAAAAATAAATGAGATGAATATATGTCTATACTTGATAGATTTAGAAACATAGGTTTCTTTAAGAATAAAATAGATTACCTTGATGACCAAGGTAAGCCTAAAACTATTATACAAACTGGAAAGAAAAAACAGTTTGGTCAAAATAAGGGTCTTAGAACAAAAGCCCAACTTGTTAAATATTGGAACTACTACTCTGGTGAAGATACTGTGTGGGCTGCTGTAAATTCTATAGCATTCAATACTGTAATGGTTGGATATGATATAGAATCAGACAATCCAAGAGCAAAAGAATTAATACAAATGTGGTGTAAGAGAGTAGATTTAGATACTCATATGCTAGATAACACAAGATATGCTCTTGCAATGGGTGATGCATTCATAGAAATAGTTTATAATAAAAAGAAAGAACCATCATCTTTATTAGATGTTGACCCAAAAACAATGGAAATAGAATATGATGAACACGGAATAGTTCAATCATATAGACAAAGTTTAGGTGTAAGAGATAAAGAAGGGATTCCTAAACTAGATAAACATAGTATATGTCATATAAAGTTCTTCTCTAATCCATCAAATCCATATGGAATGTCTTTAATTGAGGCATCTATGGACGTAATAGAAAAGAAAGTAAGAACTGATAATGCAATTGCAAATGCAATTATAAGGCACGGTACAAGTAAAACAGTCTTTACAGTAGGAAATGAACACGATAGACAATTACCACCAGAATCAGTATTAAAGGACATAAGAGATGAGGTAGAGGATATAGATGAAAAGAATGAATTCATCGTACCTTGGAATGTAACAGTTAGTACAATAGATGAAAAAGGTATTACAGGTGTTGAAGAATATTATAATTACTTCCAATCACAACTGGTATTGGGATTACTCTGTACTGAAGAAGCTTTAGGATTAGGTAGAGGAAGTACAGAAGCAACTAGTAAGACCAAAGCGTTACTATACGAAAGAATGATACAATCATTCCAATTAAGACTTGCCCATATAATAGAAAAACAACTATTTAATCAAGTATTAGTTGAGAATGGATTTGACCCAGATATAGTTACAATAGAGTTTAGAAGTGTAACTTCAACTGATGAATCAGAAAGAGCAAAATGGATGGGTAATCTAATAAGAGGTTTCAGATCATCTAAAGTAAAACCATTCACAATTAATGAAATAAGAAAGAAATTTAAGATGAAAGAAATAGATTTGCCAGAGGCAAACTCTATTATATATGAAGGTTATGGTTCTGGAGAATCTGAACCAGAAGAAGAGCCACAGAGTGATGAACCTGTTACAGAGGAACCAGAAGAAAGTGAAGAGAATGAAGAAGAGGAAAAAATAGATGAGGAAGAGTAAAAAGACTTTTCATGCTCCATACGTAAAGTTTGAGTATGATAAAAGACAAGTAGGAAAAGCAACTGATGTTAGGATATATAGAGATGTTACTTTACTTACAGAGGGTAAATTTACAGACTCTTTATCAATGACAGGGGTTTCTTATCCTAGAGATGTATTAGAAAGGACTGTTAATAATTGGCAATCTAATTACTTAAACATAGACCATTCACATAATGTACTTGACAGGATAGGTACAGTAGAGAACGCATATTGGAATGGAGACAAAGTCAAAGGCGACTTATATATACACCCAATAACTAGAAATGCTATGGATACGATAAAACTAATTGATGATGGATTAATAAATTGGTTATCAGTTGAGATTATGACGGAAGATGCATGGGACAGAAATGATGAGAGATATGTTAAGGATTTAGAATATATAGGATTAGCTGTAGTAACTGCTCCAGCTTGCCAAGGTGCATTAATATCTGACGAAGGTCCAAAACCACCAGAGTTTTTATATGAAGAATAAGGCAACTTGTGAATACCAAAACATTTGTAGTAACTACCCACTAAAATGTCATAAATGCGTATTTAACAGAAATTTAAAGTTAAAAAATTATTTAAAGATAAAGAAAGGAAATAAGGAGATTCGTTATTTAGGGGATTCTGATGAAGGGGTGTAAGTCGGTTCAAGTACCAGGTTGTCCACTTTGTGATATGTTCATTAAATTGAACATAAAAACAAAGTTATATTATCCAGAGAAAGATAAGATACAAGATCAAGATGATTTCGTGATTGTGGAATGTCAAACTTGTCACGTTCCTATGGTAGTGGTATCAGATCATACTACTGAAATTGGAAGGGAACAATGGGGAAGGATTCTCTATAGATGTAGGGAATTGTTTGGTAATGGAATAAAATTAAGAACCCATAGAAGATATATAAAAGACCATTGGCATGCTCACATAACAAGCATAACCAAAGATATTAAAAAATTAGAAGATTTAAATAAGTAAATGTTATAATGTCGATATATATAATAATAAAATAAATATGTCAAGATTAGCAAAAATACTCGAATATACCTATGCAGGTAATTTGGAAAGGAAAAAACTAATAAATAGACCATCATTTCCATATGATATCAAAGAACTTCTTATGAGTGAAGGAATGGAAGCAGATACAATATTAACCGAGGAATTACAAGGAGCACTAATAGATGGAGCAGAAAAGAGATCAGTAATAAGAAAAATATTGCCAATAATAAAAGTTAGTAAATATAAAGCAATTGTTCCTACCAATATATCACCTAGTGGAGTAGTAGGTCCAACAGCAGAAGGAGCAGTTCCAGCAAGTCTTGAAGGTTCATACTCATCAGGCTCATTATCTATTAATAAATATTCTACTAAAATAGGAATAACTAATGAAATGATAGAGGATTGCCAATGGGACGTTATTGAATATCAAGTTAAAAGAGCAGGTGCTCTATTAGAAAACACATTAAATAAAGATGGCATGACAGAACTCTTAGATGGACATAATGGTACATCTCCAGCTGATAAAGATCCAGCTAGTTCTCACTTTGAATTAGCAGACCTTGCAGATATAAAGAATACCCTTATGGATAAATATTGGGGTGGTGGAGGATTATCATTTATAGGACATCCAGAGGCAATACAATTCTTACTAGATAGTGATGCATTGGCAGTAAACGTAGTTCCGAACCAAGGCGGACAATTACTTGGTGTTGATATTTATGAATTAAATACTCCTATAGGAAGTGCTACAAATTATTGGGATGCTACAGATGCTGCAAACCATTATTATGGAATCGTTCTAGATACAGATAATTACGCTGTAATTGGTATGAGAGATGATATACATATAACAAAAGAAGTGAAGGATCCAATACATGACCTAACACAATTAATAGCTAGTATGAGATTTGATGTTAAGGTCATAAATAGTAAAGCAGCTGTTAGGATTTTAAGTAAGTGATGATTTAATAAATAGAGAGATAATAATGGTAGAAATAACAGGCTATGATAGAGAAGACGAATCTAGTATGAGAGGAGTTGAAACGTGTGACTTTGATGATTATTACGGTTTACTAACTATAGATGTACCATACTCAGCACATATGAGATGGCATCGGAACAGAAAGATGGTTGAAGGACAAAATTACCTTATAGGTAGTACTATTGAAGATATTAGTAATTTCAACCAAAATAACAATTACGCAGAACCTTTAACTGCCATAGGTGGATTTAAGATATCGTCAACAAGTTCACTTGATACTGACCCAAGTGGTTCTGGTATTAATGCAGTTAGGATAAGTTACCTAGACGCAAACTGGAATGAGGCAACTTGTGATGTTGCTCTTAGTGGTACAAAACAAGTAACTGTTCCTAATAGTATGCTTAGAGTAAATAAACTTGAAGCTGTTAGGGTAAGTACTAGTGCATGCAGAGCAGTTGGAAATATAACTCTTGCTAGTGGAGGTACTCCTTATTTAAGAATATCCGCTGGTGAAACAAAGTCATATGGTGGATACTATTACGTACCTACTGGACAAGTATTTATAATAACTGATTGGAATTGTTATCCATTGAAAGGTAGCACAGCTGACTTCTCATTTGAATTAGTCAAGGAAACCAAAAAAACATATAATGGTAAAACATACACATCAGAAAGAAGTAGACACATTGGAGATACTGTAGCAACTTATACTGTGTTTAACATACCTCCAATTAGTATGCCACATATGGTAGAGGGATGTTGTAGAGTCAGAATTAGAGGACAATCTCAAGCTGGTGGTGGATCAGGTGGTGCTTGGTTAAGAGGATATTTAGTTGATAGACATGTGTGATTGGATGGTCAATAATAACTTAAAGAAACTCGAAGAGATAACGGAAAGACTCAGTAGTAGTATAGATGATCCATCCCATCCAAGTTCAATTTATTCATCAATGTGTACATTTCTTGATACACTAAAAACGAGTATATGTATTGTTAGAAATGACAAGATAGTACTCTTTATGAATAAATATCTTCAAAAGAGACTTCATAAATGTACTGGATATTCTCCAAATGATTTTCAATTTAAAAAGTGTATAGGATGTAGTGATGTAGGATGTCCAATAAAAGATAAATGTGAAGGAATTTGGAACGATAGTAAAGTTAGAGTATTTAATAATGTTGCAGCTCCAGTGACTAAGAAGAATTTTAATGTTGTTGTAATACCATTAAAATATAATTGTACTAAAGCTATAATAGAGATATGGGACTTAGATGACGACTAATGACAATGGCTGGAAAGAGTGGAGCAAGTATGTCCTAGCTGAACTAAAGTCTCTTAACAACAAATATGAGAATATCAACAAGATATTAACAAACCATCTTATGCATACACAAGAGAGACTAACTGTGTTAGAAACAAGCTTAAGGAATTGGAAATACTTTGTTGGACTTATGGTAACCATATTAGGATTAATAATTGCAATATCAGGATTGATTAGATAATGCCGCAACCACCTAAAAAAGATGAAAGTAAATCTGACTTTATGAAAAGATGTATCCCTACATATATAAATGAGGGATATCCTAAAGATCAGTCAACAGCTATGTGTTACAGTATGTGGAGAAAAAAACATCCAGAGGACAAGAAAAAGGCCAGAGGTGATGGCCAAGGTCAAGATGGAGATAGACAAGGAGATGGAGGAGCAGATATCTGTGTGTGTCCAGAATGTGGATATGAGACAGAACATGATAAAGGAACTCCTTGTAATGAAATGACTTGTCCTGAGTGTGGGTCTAATCTTGTTGGAAAAGATAAAGAGGAAAGTATGTCATTAAAGAATATTGACTTTAGTAATTTAACAGTTACACTAGATGAAGCTGTAAAGGCTTTATATATAATGGCTAATCCAAAAACATTAGAAATAGAATCACCAAAAAGACACATTCATATAGATTTACTAGGTAACATAAAGATCATAGATAAATCTGATAGTAGAAAAATAATAGCTGGTTATGCATCATTAGCTGTAATAGATACAGAAAATGAATATATACCAGTAAAAGTTCTACAAGAAGGACTCAACACACTAATGAAAGATGAATCCTATTCAAATATAATGATTGTTCATAAGAACATACAAATAGGTAAGATACTAAAAGAATACGAAGAATTAAAAACCCATGTAGATGACAAAGGACTATTTATAGTTGCTGAGATAAGAGATGACTTAGAGATAGCAAAAGCTACATGGATAAAGATTGAAGAAGGTGAGATACGAGGATTCTCAATAGGTGGTGAGATTATAGAAGACCATGAAGAATGTGGAGACGATGGATGTATAAAGGTAATAGATAAAATTAATCTATTTGAGATTTCAGTCTGCTCTAATCCTGTCAATAAGGATTCAGGCTTTGAAATAATTAATAAATGTGATGTGGATATGTTAGATAATAATATTGATAAGATGAAAAAATCCAAAAAGGATGAACCAGAAGTCGAGGAGAAATCAAAAGATGAAGACTGTAAAGACTGCGACCCAAAAGAGCTAGAAGAGCCACAAGAAGAAATTGAAGAAGAGGTAAAGACCAACGAAGAGCCAGAATTACCAAAAGAAGAATTACTAAGTAAATCTGATATTATAGAAACAATCAGAGAAACAATTACAGAAACCCTTAAAGCAATACACGAAAAAGAATTACAAGAGAAAGAGGACGATGATGAAGATGATGACGATGAAGAACCAGTAGAGGTTGAACCAGTTGAAGAAGAAAAAGTCGAAGAGAAATCAGAGAAGGTAGAAGAGACAGATGAAGAATTAGAAATGGCAGTTAAAGCCAGAGACGAAGCAATAGAAGGTTTCAGAGACGAGATTAAAAAACTCAAAGAACAAGTTAAAAAATTAGAAGAAACCGAAGAAGTGCCAAAGACATCTGTTGAAGAGAAAGAACCTTCATATGAAAAAGATTCTGGTATTATCATAGATAAACGTCATGGTCGCATATATAAACAGTAATTTATCTAATGTGATGTTTTTATTTATTTAAATAAAGTCTTAAATAATTGGAGTGATAAATATGGCAATGACATTTACGGCAATAGCTCAAGACCCAGTTCTTGTAGAAGAAGGAACATTTGCTATGAACTATCTTTGTTCTGGAATTATATATGCTGGGTGTGCAGTGTGTTGTACAGGTGCCACTGAAGCAGTTAGAGCACAACTTGGTTCACCAGGATGCCCATTACCAACTCATAGAAATGGGTTTGTTGGAGTAGCTGCCTACGATGGAACTCACGGATATAAAATAGCAGTTTATGGTCCAGGAAACAAAGTAAGAGTTCGAGCTTCTGGTGCAATCGTTAAAGGACAAGCAATAAGACCAGTTTCTAAAGGGTTCTTCAAGGTAGCAAGGCCGCCATCAGGTTCTTTTGCAGTAGCATTAGAAAATATAGCTGACGGTGGATACGGCAAAGTTCTACTAGTCTAATTACGTTCATTATTATAATGAAAACATGTATGTCTATCTTATGTTTATAATAAATTAAGTGATTTGTATGAGTAAACTAACAAAAATGCTGGAGTATGCCTATGCTGGTAACGTAGAGAGAAAGAAATTAGCAAACAAAGAAAGCTTTAAGAAAACAGTACTAGATACATTACCAAGAGAAAGACGTGAATTACTTCTAAATGAGGGAATGGAATCAGACACATTACTTCAAGAAGAGGTATATAGTACCATCGTAGAAGGATCAAAACCACTACAATGCGTAAGAAACGTATTTCCAATAATCAATACTAATACATATCAAGTACGTATCACAAAAGAAAGTGGTAACTTAGGTAAAGCTGTAGATGTAGCAGAAGGAGCTGCAATACCAATTGACACAGAAACATTCAGTACAGTTGACTTAGTAATCAAAAAAGTTGGTACAAGACCAGTAATTACCAATGAAATGATTGAAGATGGTCTCTGGGATATGGTAGAATTCGAGTTGATGAGAGCTGGCCAAAAGATTGAACACAAACTCAACTATGATGTAATCAATGAAGCAACTGATAAAACTACATATGCTGCAATATCTAACGTAAATGCAGGAGCTGCTTTTACATTAGCTAATGTACTTGAAGCAATTAAAGACATTCTTGACTATGATTATGTTCCAACAGATATGATCATGACTCCATTTGCTGAACACAATCTTATTAGTTCAAATAACTTACTACAGGCTCATATGGCAGGTAGCGATGCTGCTTTAAGAAACTATGACCTAGGTAAGATATTCGGATTAAATCTACATAGATTAACAGTAGACGGATGGACAACTGGAACATATAAGTGGAATTCTGGAAACGACACAGCTAACGATGTACACGCATTAGTTTGTGACCCATCATACTGTTTCATCGGTATGAGAAGGGATATTACAGTAGAACAATACGATGACCCAATCCATGACCTTATAGGTATAGCTGCAACAATGAGATATGGTGTCAAGACAGTTCAACCAGAAAAAGCTTGTATCATAGAGCATTAAATAATTGATGGTATATTCGTAGAATATCCATCGTTATTTTTTTATGTATGTCATAATGTATCTTATAATTATCTGGGGGTAGAATTATGCTTCATGGTAGAGGAAATCAATATAAGCTAACTAAGGAATATGAAAAATTAAGAAGAAAAGGACTATTAGATAGAACAAAATTAACCACAGCAGAAAAGAGGCTTGTTGATATAAATGCATCAGGTCAAGGTGGTGGAAGAACTGACCCAGATAAGACATATATATTTGATAATATTCCAATTCCAGGCGAGGCAAGAAATCCTCGAAAGGTAGATAGAAGAAAAGTTCCTACATATGGATTAGGTGAAAATGAATAATGACAGACTTTAGTCCATCTCTAGTAAGAGAATATGAAGTAAGAAATGCATTTACTCCTCCTTTATCTTATAATGATGTATCTAAAGCAGATATATTACTAAAGATAGAAGCGGTAGAAGATTATATTAAATCAACATACTTTAATGATTCAATGCCTTCAGCTACTAAAGGTAGGATTCCAGCATTACTAATAGTAATGTCAAAGATAATAAAAGGGAATCCAGCACTAATTAAGAAATATGGAATAGTAGAGTCTTTGGAATTAGGAGATTATAAAGTAACCTATGCTCACTCTGGAAGGGGAGAACATGTTACTGCTACTGAATCTGCTAAATCCTGGGAGCAAATGGCTGAAGATATGTTATTTGCTAGAGGAACAAGTAAGTGGCAACTAGTGAAAGCTAATGGCTAGATACAAGAGACCGAGTAAATTATATCCTAAAAATTGGAATAAGTTAAGGTTTGCTATATTTAATAGAGACAAATTTGTCTGCCAAATGTGTGGTGTTAAGTGTAAGATAGGACATGGTTGGAGAAGTCCACAATGTCATCACATAGTTCCAGTTAAGTATGGTGGAAATCACTCTTGGGATAATCTAACAACTCTATGTAAGAGATGTCATGAATTAGTACATAAAGAATATTTGATCAAACATGGTAGATAGTGTATATGAGTCTTTACTCAATAGAACAGTTGCTAGGTATACAGAAACTACTAGTACCAATGCACTTGGTGAAGATGTAGTTACTATGACTTATAATGCATCTGGTATAAAGTGTAGGCTAGTACCTATAACAGCTGAACAAATAAAAGAATTACCAGGAGAATTTGAGGATGTTAAATTTACTGGATATTTTCTTAGCAGCCAAACACTAACTACTGATGATGAAATACACTATAATAGTGACACTTATAGAGTTAGAGAAGTTTATGATGACTCAAGTGGATATGTTAGAAAAGCATTATTGAGTAAAAAATGATTAAAATAACTGGACTTAATCCTACATTACGTAGACTAGCTAAAATCCAAGCTGGAATAGATCCTATAATAGATGAATCTATGAAACTACTAATGGAAGATGTAGTAGACCAAGCAATGGAAAACTTGAGAAATAGATTAATGGGAACAAGTACCACTAGAGGAGATGAAAAGACTCACATAAAACTAGCTGATAATTTAGATCTATGGGAATATGAAGAGATAAAAGCTGGTGGAGTTGGATTTCATCAATTTAAGTTATGGAATAGATCAGACCACGCTGCACCAGTAGAATGTGGTTCTAGAACACCAATATTACCAAAAGGAGACTTTCTATATCTAGGTAATAATATAAGAGTTAAGGAAGTAAAAGGGCAAGAGCCAAAACACTTTCTTGGAGATGCTCTTTATTATCAAAGAGATAGATGGGCAAAGAATTTAGCTAGATACACTAGAACTAGAATTAATTCTCTAATAAGGTGATATAATGTCATATCAACTATTAAAAGATTTATACGATAATATAATAGGTAATACTAATATATCTGCTATGGTGGCTCCTACTAATGTAAAAGTTGGATGGCAAAATGAAATTGCTGCATATCCTTGCATTACTATAATGCAAGCTGGTGGTAATTCAGTTGGAATGTTAGGATTCAATAGAACTGTATCTGGTCAAATAAAAGAGAACTTTGGTGTTCAACTAGATATATATTCTAGAACAAGTATAAAAGAGAATTACGATATACTAGAAGTATTAATTAATACAATGATATCTTCTGGATATGAAAAACTATCTGACGTTGATTTCTGGGATGATGATTTAAACGCCAATAGAAAAATGACACGTTGGAATAAAATTGATATTTATAAAAAGTAATGTATGTTATAATTTGAATAATAGGTGAAAATAATATGGCACTATTAACTGGAGAAGATTGTAGTATCATGATTGGAGATTCTCATACGCAAGAAACAGTTTATGGTTTATCAGATTTCTCTTTCTCTATAGATAGAGGAACAATAGAACAGGAACTAGTAGGTGCTGCAGGTAATTACTACACCCAAGGAGCAATGAGTCTAGAAGGTAGTTTAACTAATTGTAGATTTGCAGCTTCTGGTAATTGTGAGTTCCTTAATAGTATTATTGATGGAACTGTAGTAAAAATATCTGGACAGATAGATTCTTCTGATAGTCTTCATTTTGTTCTAATATCTTGCCAAGTAACTGGATATGATATATCTATAGGAGACGCATCAACTATTACTGAAGCTTCAATCGACTTTACACTCATGGATCCAAAAAACCTAACTTATACTGTCGGTCCACCTAATAAAATATACGAGAGCTGATAGAATATGGCAACAACCCCAAGAACATATACTGGTGAAGATGCAACTATAAAGATAAGTGGTTTAGGACAAGCTAGCTTTGCAATAGGTGACTTTTCATTAACTATTGACAGAGGAACCGTTGAGAAAGAACTAGTAGGTGAAGCAGGAAATAAATTTACACAAGGAGCACTATCTGTTGAAGGTTCATTCACACAAGCAGAATTTGGAGATAAAGCAGTAAATGCAATAGTTGGTTCATTGATCAATGGAACAATGGTTTCAGTATCTGGAACAAGCGGTGTAGATAGTTTACATTGGTATCTAAAATCTTGTCAAATTACAAACTTCGAGCTATCATTTGGTGATGCAAGTACTGTCACTGAAGGTTCTATAGACTTTACTCTATTGGACCCATATAACTTAACTAAGACGTTCTATCATGGTGGCGGAAGCGGTATGAGAATATACGACTAAATAATGTTTTAATGTATTTTTTTATTTTTATAATGGAGGATCGATATGACAGAAGATTCTAAAAAAACAAAACTAGAAAGAGAAGCAGATAAAATTAGAGAGAGATCTAAACAAGGTTCTGAAAAGAAAATACAAGATTCAAGAGCACTAATATCAACTAGAACAAAGATAGAAGGAGACTACGATGCAGACCTATTAAAGGTCACTTTTGATACATCTCCTGAAACAAGAAGAACCATATTAGCTAAAAAACCAACTAATAAAGAGATGATAACTATAATGAGGTTATCAGCAGAGGCTGCAAAGTATGAAGGAAATGCAGACCCTGATTCATTAGTTAAGATGGTTGAAATATACGAGAAGCTCAGTAGCATAGCTGATAAGTTATCTACCGATAAAAACTTAGATGAGGAATTCTGGAATGAGAAAGTTTCATTTTCTACTTTACAGAACTTCATTACTCAATTAATAACAGAATCCCAAAGGGGAACAGGAGTTACTGAAGAAGAACTAAAGAAATTTCGTAAATAGTGGATTTGGCTTTATAGAATTTGAGGTTTGTAAATTACTAGGCAAATCCCCAAAGGAGATAAACCAACTAAGAAAAGATAATCCAGATGGAATAGCTTTTCTAGAATACTATATACTAGATACTAGACAGAAAGAAATAAAAGCACAAAAGAAAGCTAATCAAAGAGCTAAACATAAAAGGAGATAATGTATGTTTTTATGTTATATAAATAGGTAGATTAATTATGGCAGCAGATGTATATGTCTGTGAGATGAATGGTGCTTCTTGGGCACTAGGTAATCAAACTAAACTTAGCGGTGCAGGGGTATCAGTAACTGCAAGATATTGTACTATGGATAGTGCGGCTCCTGGTGATGCAAATCCTATACCAATTCCAACAGAGGCTTATAATCCAAGTTATTGGAAGAATCATTACTTATTGTTTAGTGGTAGTAATGGTGGTTCATATGACTTTACATATGTGTCCTCAATCAGATGGTATTGTGATGGTGACCTATTCGGATGGAATGATTTAAAGACATCTGGTATGGTACTATTAATGGATGCATCTGGAGATGGAAGTGCATATGGAGTAACTAGTGGAAATTATGATCAAGCTACTGGAGCACAAGGAACTTCTGGTGCAAAGATAGGTGAACATAGTGCATGGAATTCTGCAAGTAGCCAAGCTTCTGGTATTAACTCATTAGGTAATGCAATTACAGTAGATGAAAGGAAAATTGAACCAAACGATACTGCTGGATTTGTATGGTCTAAACACTTAGTACATCAAGCATGGGTAGGTGTAGACGCAGCTTCAGGAAATCCAGGAACAGAAACATATACTTGGGTTTGGGACGAAGTATCTTAAATGTTATAATGTTTTATTTGTAATTTTCAGGAGGACTGCAATAAAATGCAAGATGACAAGGTATTCAAACCTCAATTAATTTCTAATAAAAAAGATGGTGCATGGTTATGGATGTGGATGGCTCATTATAGTGATGGGACTTCATTACCACAATACGATCCATATACCTTAAAAACACACACCTTTAGAGAAGTAAATCAAGATAAATTAATTAAATTTGGATTATATCCATTTCCACCAACATTAGCTAGAAGACTTGTAGAAGAAAAAGGAATAAATGTTAGGTCTAATATATTCTTACCTAGATACGAAGTTAATATCAAGGAAGGAATGAGAGTTATAGGTGCTTTAACTACTAACTTCTCAAGAACTACAACTTATATAATATGTCCAAGTTGTAATAGAAAGTTTAAATCTTCACAAGTTAAGTTTTCAAATATAGGTGGGAATGTTAAAACACATATATGTCCTGAATGTGGGGCACAATCACATTGGTTTTGTAAGAAATGTGGTAAGATATATAAACACATAAACAAAACTGATAATTGGAAGTGTACTAAATGTGGTACTAGAGTTGCTGGTAATAGAGTACAATTCCAAACAGATAGTTTAGAAGAAAGATGGAGAATCTATAAATTAGGATATCAAGAAACTATTAAAGGAGTTAACCATAAGACAATTATGGAGATATCTGAAAATGGTGATGTCGAAATGAAATATAAGTGAAATAAGTAATTAGTAAGTCTAATGTCAAAGAAACTATTTTGATATACAATTACACTTAGACCTCTATTAGTCTTGTTTCAATGTTTTTCTGTATTTAACTAGATGTAAGACTATTTGCTATTTAGTAAATGATTATTTGGATTATATTAGGTTTATTAGGACTCGTTTCGAGTTTGATTATATGGAAATATGAAAGTATTTCTATTTGGATAAAGAATAACTGGAAGAAGTTATTATCTGCTATATTAATTGGTGGGATTGTTACTGGAGGATTAATATTGAGTGAACCACCAATACCTCCTACTGAGGATATAGATTGTGCTGCTTATATTTGGCATCAAGGAAATGGAATTGGTTCTTTTTCATATTGGGAAGTTAATAAAACCTATGCAAAAGATTTTTTGAAAGATAATATTAAATGGAGACTAAAAGCATCTCCAGATAATAATACTTGGTATGATGCTGATGAACTTTTAGATATAGATTTAGATTGGAATGATACTGGTTTTTATTATAAGATTACTCTAACACTAGATACTCATGAAGCACCACAAAGTTTATATTATCGTTTTGATCTTGCTCTTAATAAGAGCCTTAAAGATTACGTTGAAGTAGATGGCTATGAGTGGAGGTTTAAGGTTCCAGCTAATAATACTCGTGACTATTCTATTTTAATTAATTGGTCTGATATTAAACCTTTAATTAGCAATAATAAAGTTTGGTTTGATAGAGGAGTAAAAAATAACTTTTTTTGGTTTAGAATTCAAACTGTAAATAAGATTCCTGTTGATACAATATTTATAGTTGACCCAGCAATTGGTATGATTACTGATAGTGCTATAGATACTTGGGAAATAGACCCACAAGAATTAGAATATGGTGGACTCTATGCAACAGTTAATTTAGGAGATAGTGAGTATTATGCAACTGTTAAATCTGGAGATACAGGTACGGATAATGATGGATTTATACGTACCTTTAAAATATATGATAACAATGGAACAATACACAAAACTCTAATTGACAGTTGGGAGTATGAGACAAGTTCAGCATATACTCCAACAATAACTCATGTTTCAGGAACTACATATTTTATTACATATAGAACTGGACAAATGGCAGATGATGGAGAAGTAGCTACTGTGACTATTTCAGATGCAGGAGTTATAACAAAATCTTTTTTAGATACTGACACAACAACAAATCCTCTTCATAATCCTTGTACTATTCTTGCAAATGATGGATTAATTGTTACGACTTATGCAGATTATGGAAGTCAATATGATTTTCAAATTGATACTTTTACTGTAACCGCTGCTGGGGCAATAACAGGAGTTGTAGACAATGAAGAATTTCTTTCATCTCCAGATGACTTAGCATCAGGAATTTCTTGTATTATGGTAGATGATGATACATTATTAATAGTACATTGTGGTGAAAATTCTGTTCTTAGTCCTTGGAATCTCTATGCTCTTACTTATAACATAAGTTCAGATGGTTCAATAGATGACGACCCATCAGATTCTTGGGATTTTGGTTCAAAGGCTTTTTCTGCTGCAGTTCATGAAGTAGGGGATAATGTATTTTTGATTGGATATACAACTGATGATGGTGACGATGGGTGGCTTTCAACATTAGAAGTGGATGATGATGGAAAAATTACAGATGCTCTTATTGATTCATATGAATTTTATGCCACTGCTTCAGTAATATATGGCAAGGGTATTTTTACAATTTCAGATGCTTCTTCAGGAGTATATGGAATATCTTATAGTGATGGTACAGGGGATGGGTTTGTTTCTACTATAAATGTTACAAGTGCAGGAGAGATAGATGATGAGTTGATAGATACTATGGAATTTGATGAAGCTGATTTCAAATCTACCACTGATAAGTTTATAAATGTAGATGATAATTATTATATGATTTGTTATACTGGTACAGGTTCTGATGGTTTTGTAAAAACAATAGAGATTGAATCACCAACATTTTCAATAATATCTAATGAAGGTCCTTCATCTGGTTCTTTTAATGCCTCAATTTCTCCCACATGTAATGTAACAGTTGAGGACATTAAAGGACGAACTATGGATGTTAGTTTTTATACTTCATCTGATAATGTATCTTTTACACACCAACAAACTAATACTAGTGTGAATAATGGAAGTTATGAGTTTGTTTATTCAGGAGCTACTTTATATCAGACTACTTATTATTGGAAAGTTACTGCTGAAAATTCAGATGGATTTAATATTTCTAGTGATGGTTATGAATTTGAGACAACTCCATATAGGTCTTTATATTTTAATGATACATTCCCTAATGAAAATTGGATAGATAGTTCTCATAATATGACATTTGAAGCTGGTTGGGAGAATTTTACTTATAGTTCATCTTCTTCTGGTAATCTCCATTATTCAGTAGGTGCTGGTGTTAATGATGCTCATGAAGGTGATGGTGGTGCTGGTTATAGTAGAACATTAACCTATTGTTTGTGCTATGCTGACTCATCAGCTGGTAGTAGGTATAATGGTGGATTTGTTTTTACTGGTGTTGAAGTACCTCAAGGAGCAACAATTGATAGTGCTGCTATGTATTTTGAACCATATAATCATGATAGTTACGATGACCCTAATGTAGATATATATGCTGAAGATGAAGATAGTGCTAATAACTTTGATGATGAAGAGGACGTAACATCTAGAACTAGAACTACTGCTAGTGTATCTTGGGTAGATTCTAATATAAGAGGATCATTTGTTTATACTCCTGATATAAAATCTCCTATACAAGAAGTTATTAATAGGGGAGGGTGGTCTTCAGGAAATAATCTTTGTATTCTAGTAGATGGAAAATCAACAGAGTCTCCTGACTTAATTATTTATTCTTATGAATTAGGAGCCACTCACGATGCCGAATTATTTGTTAATTATACATTATCATCAATTAAAGATAATGGATGGATAATGTCAGAACCAATATTTAAACAAGGAGATAATTGGGATAAATTCTATGCTGATGCAAATGATACAAGTAGTTGTAGTTTTGCACTAGTTGACCCTGATGATAAAGATTATAATATTACATCTGGACTTGTAGGTAATGGAGATGATATTAGTAGTGTAACAAATGCTTCAGTTTGTATTTATGGTAATTTTAGTGATGCTAGTGTAACTTTAAGAAGTTGGAATATAACATGGGCAGATACTCCTGAAGAAACTACGTATAGTAAAGGTATTCGTACTGATGGAGAAGATTTCTTTGTTTGGCTTGGTGGCAATACAACTATGTCTGGTGTAGCTGAAAACTTTACTGGATATACTTTTGATGGAGATGACGAGATATCTCATTTAGATGATGATGGGTCATGGGTTGATTATACTTCAGCGGATGAAGAAGGAGAAGATGATATAGATATATATACATTTGATGTAATAAAAACAAATTTAGAAGATGACACTGGAGAGTTAACATTTGAGATGACTGAAAATAGTGACTATACTGACCACTATGAAGACAGAACATTCCAATTAATAGAGGTAGGTATTGGTTATAACTATACAGGATTTAGTAATGGGGATGGAGGAACATTAGGAGCAGAGGCTGATGCAATGAGTATGGCAAGTGGATATTTTATAGCTGTGTGGGATAACTCTACTTATAAGTGGATATTCCATATACAAGGAACATCTATAAATACAAATCAAGCAATAGAAATATGGGATGTATGTGTGACAAAGATAAGTGAAGATAGAACCTGGGACCAATCATAATAAGGTAGGAATGACTGTGGGTTTAGTAATAAAAAACTATAAAGAAATGGAGATGATATTATAACAGAAGAAGAAATATTAAAAGTGAAAGATTTATATAATAAATATACTCAAGATAATCTGAAATTAAAGGATAGAAGTAAGAAAGGAG
>Ga0272441_10005751_pt1 | contig 21274 bp, 17 predicted proteins | sample SSMProp6N_FD_193582 | JGI IMG/M metagenome (GOLD analysis project Ga0272441, IMG submission 193582) | Marine sediment archaeal communities from Little Sippewissett salt marsh, Falmouth, MA, United States - SSM-Prop-6N | ecosystem: Environmental > Aquatic > Marine > Wetlands > Sediment ...
GATCATGCCGCGAAAGACACGCAAGGGAGCCGAAGCTCTTCGTGAGATCCTCGGCCTCGCGGAGTACATCGGTCTGGCAGAAGTCAGAAGGCTGGAGTTCCATGACGCACCGGAGAAAACCCCACGAGAGTTCGAGAAGCTTCTTCCCTACGCGATTGCTCTCAACCTCACCAAGATCTGGACCAAGCAGTTCGAGGGGCTTCTCGAGCGACCTCCCGAGTGGTACTCAGGGGCCAGCCACGGCTTCACCGAGCAGCGGTTCGGATTCGCCTTGGTTCGGCTATCGTCCGAAATGCAGCGCTCCTTCGTGTCCGCACCGAGAACCGAACGGAGATCGGGCGGACGCTCAGCCTGGGGAGGCGGTGCGCGCTTCGGGAGCGGTTCCTCAGGCGGCGGCTTCGGAGGGGGTGGAGGCGGAGGCTGGTAGCCTACGACTTCTCTATGCCCCTAGGATCGGGGCCAGGCTTTTGCTTTCGAGTCCATGTCACGATGCTCTCTGGTCTCTTCGGAGTTCGGGGGACGCAATACCTGTCTCGATCGCTTCGGGCCTGGCTTCCTTGAGGAGCTCCACGATGACACTGGCGACTCGTGCCGAGTCGCTTCGTGACTCGGCCTAACTCACGCGAGGGCCTTCGTTCTCCACGGGCTAGGTCGCAGAACCCAACTACCTTCCGACAGCCATGGGGGCTAGGCCTGGGGCTTCTCAGTCACCGGTCGACATCCGCGCCGCCACCTCACCGTCATGCACGGGGCGTAGGCCCCTCGAGCAACCGGCAGAGCGAACGCACCGCAAGGCCCGTATACTGCCCAGAAGGCAGCTGTGTGCAGGCAGAAGGAGGGTGGCGCCTTCAATGACCTCAGTCCGGATGAGAGCAGCTCGCACGTGGGGCATCCTGGTCCTTGCTCTCGCTCTGAGTGCCGTCTCGTGTTTCGCATCTTGTCCTCTGGATGATCAGACTGTCGAAGCGATTCGTGCCCTCGTGAATGCGCACATGGAGGCAGATCTCACACCCGGGCTCGTCTTGGCCGTCCGGTGCGGCGACGCCTACTGGATCGAGGCCTTCGGTCTGTCGGTGATCAAGACGCATGAGCCAATGGATTCGTCACTCCAGTTCTTCGTCGGCTCGCTCTCCCAGCAGTTCGTCGCAGCCTCCATCCTCAAGCTTCGAGAGGCCGGGCTTCTCGATCTGGATGACCCCATCACCGACCACATCGATGACGTGCCCGACGAGTGGTCGGCCATCGCGATTCGCCACCTCCTCACACACACGTCGGGGGCCAACTCATTCGGCGGCTACAATGAGCTCCCCGTCGGCGTTGGGAGCGTGTACCCGCCCGAGAGCATCGTCAGGTCGATGATGTCGGGGCAGCTCTTCTTCACTCCGGGCGAGGAGTTCCTCTTCGGCCGCACAACCGGCTATGCAATCCTTGCCTACGTTGTCGAACGTATAACGGGCGAGACCATCGAGAGCTACATCGAGAGGGAGTTCCTGGCGCCTCTGGGACTGGTGGACACGTGGTTCGCGACGATTCGTCTCCCCGAGAACATGGCCGGCTTCTATCACCACTACTGGGATGGGCACGCGCTGTTCGAGGAGCTCCCGACCTACGATATGGGCCTGGGATCTGCGATGTACAGCACAGCGACGGACCTACTTGCTTGGCAGATCGCCCTCTCGACGGGCCGGGTGATCGCGGAAGAATCCTATGCTCTGATGACGGAGCAAGCGACCACTCGCAGCGCAGAGGGTGTCATCGAGACCCATGACTACGGGCTCGGCCTGGAGGTGTACGTCAGCGAGGATGGCGACATCACCAAGGTGGGCCACATCGGAGACGGTGGCGGCCATCGCTGCGGACTGTGGGCGTATCCGTCCGCAGATGTCGCCATCGTGCTGCTTCAGAACTCGGATCGGCCGCTCCGCCCACTTTTCGAAGACATCGAAGCCGTCCTCTTCCAGTGATGGATTCAGGCATCATCGGAGTCTTCGTGCGGCCGGCCGGCCTCCTCTCGTGAATCCGCTGAGAGCGATGTCAGGTCTCGTGGAACGGGTCGACCTGAGCGCCGCCGTCGCCCCCGCAGCACGGCGTAGAAATCGGAGAGATTCCTGACAACGCGTCGTGGCGACAGGGTTCGTGGGTTCACAAAGAAGACCAGACGGAATCCGACCTGGGCAAGCTTGTACACGCTGCGAAAAGAGAAGTCGCGTAGGTAGACGGACCAATAGGCGAGACCGACCAAGAGCCCTCCCCCGACCATGTTCCCGAGCGTCACGGGGACAAGGTTCCTCACGAAGAAGCCCGACCACGTTAGGTTCGCCAGGTCGAGCGAGCCCCCGGCCGCCGCGAGTACGGCTGGCTCGCCCTTGAGCATCAGCCCCAGTGGGACGAAGTACATGTTCGCTACGCAGTGCTCGAATCCGGCTGCAACGAAGGCGGTGATCGGGAACAGGATCGCCATGATCTTGTCGGTCGTCGTCCGCGCGCCGATGCAGAGCCAAACCGCCAGACAGACCAGGACGTTGGCGAGGATCCCTCGCACGAAAGCCACGACGAACGGCATGTTGACCTTGGCGTTGGCGATGGCTAGCGCCTTCGCGCCGATCAACGCGTCGTTGGCCGCCCACTGCCGGCTGTAGAACACGAGCACGACCAGGAGCAACGATCCAGCGAAGTTCCCGATGTAGGCAAACGTCCAGCTGCGAATCAGGTTTGGGGCGCTCACGGCTCCCTCGACAAAGCCCATCACCATGAGCATGTTGCCGGTGAAGAGCTCCGCCCCGGCAAGCACAACGAGAATCAGTCCCAACGAGAACACGAGGCCGCCCAGGAGCTTCGTCGGGCCAAGAGCGAGGCCGGTGTCGTGGACGACCGTTGTGTAGAAGATGGCGCCGAATCCGATGAACACGCCGGCCAGGATCGCCAGGACGAAGAGCCGATAGAGATCGAGTGCGCCCTTCTTGCTCGCCACGGCAGAGATCCGCTTCGCGATCTCCGCTGGCGCATACGCATCTACGAACCGCTCGCTCATGATCGTCACCTCACTCCCAGCAGACGGTCGCGACGAGCTGGAGGTTCGTCCTCCGCAGCCGCTCGGCGACGATTCTGGCGAGATTGAGGATCACCGTGAATCCGAGGTCTCGATTCCGATCGAAGAGCTCCTTGAGCTTCTCGCTGGAGATCGCCACGATCTGGCACTCAGTCTCGCAGGTTGCAGTCGCCGAACGACGGCGGCTGTCAACGAGAGAGAGCTCGCCAAGCGTCTGCCCCTCGCGAAGGCGATGTACCGTGGCGCAGTCGGAGTTGCTTGTGAGCTTGAGATCGATACGAACTCTTCCCTTCTCGATGATGTACAGGGTGTCACCCTTCTTGCCCTCTTCGACGAGCGTGCTGTCCGCTGCGCATGTGCGTCTCTCCGCGATGGCATCGATCTGCGCGAGTTCATCCTGGCTGAGGTCTCGGAAGAGATCGACCTTCTTGAGAAGTGCTTCTGCACTCACGTTACCCTCCTGTCCCGTCACGACCTACCTGCAATGGCATGCAAGGCCTGGTGAGGCTCCCATCTTCCCCATCACAGAACCTAGCAGCTTCTTGACAGACGGGTCAATCGCGCGACGGCCTAGCTGAGAGCTCCCGGGGGACACTGGCGATTTGCCAGATCGCTCAGAGTTGCTTCACGACTCGTTCTCGGTCTCGCCACGGTCGCCGATTCACCGGCGTCGCGGTCGTTGCTACACTGGTTGGTTTGAGAGGAGGTGAGAGACATGGGCACCTACATCCTTCTGAGCCGCGTGACCGACTCCGGGGCTGAAACCGTCAAGGAGCACCCGGAGCGGATCAAGGAAGTCAACAAGGAGATCGAGCAGTTCGGCGCACGGGTCTTGCACCAATACGCGACCGTCGGCGCGTACGACTTCGTCAGCGTTGTTGAGGCTCCGGATCTTGCTGCGATCACACGGGTCTCTGTCGAGCTCGGCTCGCGCGGAAGCATCAAGATCCAGACGTTGTCGGCCCTGCCGATCGACGACTTCATCGAAGCCATGAAGTAAGGCTTGGAGTCCTGGGGCATGACACTGGCAACTCGTTACGCGAGTCACTTGGGAGTTGCTTCTGAGTTCGCTCTCGGTTGGGCGCTGTCTTTCGCTTGCCCGGTGACTACGCCCGCGAAGTAACTCAGATGTTCGACTTCAAGACGTCCCTCAGCTCATCGGGATGCTCGCCAAGGATGATCTCGAAGCTCATGGTCTCGTACATGTGTCGCGGAGCCTCGTGGAACCTCTGGATCTCCACGGTGCAGGTCTCGCCGGCTTTCGCATCGGCCATGGCGGCGCTGAGCTGCTCCAGCGTCGTCGCGGGAGTACCGTTGACAGCCGTGATGATGTCTCCCACTGCAACTCCCGCCATAGCAGCCGCGGAGCCGCTCTCCAAAGCAGCGACAAGAACGCCGGCGTCCAACTGCACCTGCCTGCCGATCTGGTCCTCTTCGGACAGCGGGCGAACGCGAACGCCTAGGAGGCCCTTGGTCGCCACGTCGTTCCCCGAATCCTCCTCCGTGTGTGCTGTCGGTTCTGCCTGGGGTTCGGGAGAGGCCTCGCGCGCCGGCTCTGGACTGCAACCGACGAGCAAGACGGCCACAGACAAGGCCAGGAAGGTCATACCAATGCCCCCAACGGACTCGCGGAATCTCCTACGCCTCACGCGAACTGGCTGACCTGTCCTACGCCACGTCATGTCTTCCTCCTCACGTGGAGCGTAGCAGCCGACCGGTCTCGCACGCAAGGGCGAGGAGAGGAGGGGAGGACCTTCCTCCCAAGACGCGGGCAGCGGGAGGCATCTACCGGTCCGCCCGGCGATCTGCGATCCGCGCCGGTCCTCTGGCTACGGCTCCCCCGGCTGACGTGTCAGCAGCATCACGATCGTGATGTTCTCCCGCGATGACTCGACGCCGCCTTGGTGCACGTAGCGATACACCGTCAGAAGGATCTGGTCATTGCCATCTGCGTCGGTCTGATCCTCGTTGTGGAAGATCCCGTACGCCGTGATCGGATTCGCCCAAGCAACGACGCCGTAGCGATCTTCCTCGCCGTCGGCGTCGAAGAAGACGATCTCCGACCGATCGGCCACCGGAGTGGTGCCGAGCAGCAGATCGCTCTTGTCCCACTTGGCCTCGATGCCGTAGATGCCCTGCTCGATGATGGTGATGGTGTGCGTCGCTCCGAACTCATCTACGTGGAGCCAGGTGCCCACGTAGAACTCCCACGCATCCTGCGCGGGCTCACTCGCAACGAACTGGAACGTGGAACCGTCCCCTCCCGCTTGCTGCGCGCCGCCAAGAGAGAAGAACGCCAACATGCACAGAACCGCCAGACCGACCGCCCTCAGGACCATTTCGAATCACCTCCGCGAGGCGCGCCCGGTTGGAGCCGTCTGCTGCGAGACTGGTGTGGTCGACATGAAGTGGGAAGTGTAGTGCGGCAGTCGCAGGGAGAAATCGAAGGTTGCTGCTGCTTCAGGCGCTCCCCGCGACATGTGTAGTCCGATCGACGAGCCTTGTCAACCGGCGCTCCTGAGCAGCGCGCTGCCGGCGTGCCGGCGGGGGAGCCTGGCTCGAGTCGGCGTTGCGGTTTTGATCGAAAGGATCTAGATTCGGGCCTCGACAGCTCAGGCGCGAGGAGCCGGCGTCTTCTCTTCGCAACCGAAGCAGACAACAAGGAGAGCTGATGCAGCCGAAGCGAGAGGGAGACAAGGTCTGGCTCGACGGAGTCGAAGGATTCAGTTCGGGCGTGTGGGCGAGCAGTATGCACGGAAGCATGGCACGGATTCTGGAGGTCATCGGATCGCCTCTGACGTATGACGATCTTGTCTGCTACGGCGGATTCGCATTCAGAACGAGCATCCACGCGAAGCTGTGCCCGAGCGCTGCCGTGGAAGATCCGCTTCTTCGAGTCCTTCCCGTGGACCAAGCTGGCGACAGATCGAGACACGTTTGAATCGGAGGTCCGCGCGGCAATCGTCGACAGCATCGATCGCGGTGTTCCCGCTCACTACGCAGCCCAAGAGGATGGACTGATCATCGGGTATGGCTCCGGCGGCTCGCGTTGGTGGTGCGTCCATCCGTACCACGAAGACGGGAGCGAGCCGTTCTGGCACGACGAAGCGAGCGGGTTCGCGGGGCCGAGTTGGCCGTGGGCTGTCTCGGTGTGGATTGAGCCGAAGGACACTGCCGAGATCGTGGACACGCAAGAACTCACGATCGGGGCCCTCAACCAAGCGGTGCGGATGTGGAAGACCGAGAAGCGTGGCAGCTACTTCATAGGGGCCGCTGCGTACGCTCATTGGCTGGAATGGCTCCGAGGCATCGAGTCCAAGGCCGTCGAGGTGTCCAAGCGTGGCATGCAGGGGAACGGGTGGTGCTTCGAGGTGCTCATCCAAAGCCGTCGGATCGCCTCGAGCTGGTTGAACAAGATTGCGGACGATGCCGGCGCCGCTCGCGATCCTCTGCGCTCCGCCGCCGGAAGCTTCGCGGCGCTCGTGGACGTGTGCATGGAGGATCTGGATTCGCCTTGGGACTTGGCGTGCGCGCCGGAACGGGTCGAGGAGTGGACGCGTGAGAAGCGCCGCGCTCAGATTGCACGGATCGAGTCTGCACAGGGCTTGGACGGCACCGCAGTCGAATTGATCGAGGAAGCGCTCGCTCTGCTCGGGTAGACGGGATCAGGGGCAAGCCGCATGCAGGCTGGCCGCCTTGCTCTTCCTCGAAGGATGCGTGACCACCACTTCCGACGGAAGGCAATCGCCGCTTGCTGCAAGCGCAGCACACGTGCTACGTTGCTTCGGAGGTGTCTCATGCGTAGGTCGCTCTCGCTCGTCGCTGTCGTTGCCCTCGCCGTATTGCTCACCGGTTGCGCGCTCCTCCTGCTTGAGACCAGTGAACTCTTGTACAGGGAGACGTTCTCCGACACCGAAGACAACGACTGGCCGGTTCAGGAGACGGACACAGTTCGGAAGTGGTTCGCCGAGGGCAAGTACCAGTTCGAGCTTCAAGAGAATACCCACGCAGTCTCGAAGTGCAGCGCCGCTGGGGAGTACGGGAACTTCCAGTTGGATGTCGACGCTGAGCACATCTCGGGGACCGACACCAAATCCGTCACGGGGCTGGTCTTCCGATTCGTCGACTGGGACAACTACTACGAGTTCCTGGTCAGCCCGGCCGGCACATTCAGGCTGAGGAAGCAGGTCGCGGGCGTCTGGGAGGACATCGCGGGATGGACGAGTCACGAAGCCATCAACGCTGGGGTGAACGCGAATCACCTGACCGTCATTGCTCAAGGTACGAGCATCACGTGCCTCGTGAACAGCGTTGAGGTCTTGGATGCGACCGATTCGTCGTTCAACTCTGGGCAAATCGGAGTCGTGGCCCTCTCCTACTCGGGCAACACAACCTTGCGAGCGGCGTTCGACAACATCGAGGTTCACTCCGTCGAGTAGCTGACGAGGGAGTTCGAAGGACGACATCCCTCTCCAGAGGATCAACCCTGCCTGTCTCCTGTCCAGACGGCCGCGGTTTGCTCTCCTCGCTCACGCCGAGTCCGCTCGAATCGCGGTTTGGAGTGTCTCTCCATCCGCGCGGTGACTAGAAGAACTCGGCGAACTCCTGGGCGAAGCGCCGTATGCAAACATAGGTCGCAGTCACAATCACGGTGAACCCTTCCGTCTCGTCGATCCAGATGCACGCGTCCTCGTACGTGACATCGGGGAACTCGGCGGCGAAGTAGGCCTTGTTCGTCCCCTGTGTGACGACGCCTTGGTAGAATGGAGGCATGGCCGCCGACCGACCGTCGAGGCACCCCCAGGAGACGAGAGCGGCGGCTCCGAAGGAAACCCCACCGACGGCCATCCCGAGCTCGAGAGCTGACGTGATGAGGTCCTTGGCCAGGAGGTTGCTTGGCCCCAGCCATGTCGTGTGCGCGTGCGCAGGACCGACAATCACGGCGTCATAGGCAGAGAGGTCTACGTCCTCATAGGTCAGGGACACATCGAGCTTGTAGATGCCCAAAGGGGTGCCGCCTCCCCGGCCCTGCATCGACTTCTCCACGAACTCGTAGGCGCCGCATGCCTCCGCAACGGGGGTCGCGGAGACATCCAGGTCGTCAAGCGCATCCGTGAGCTGCTCGTATTCCGCCCCCATCGCCCACTTCGGTGGGAGGAAGATCAGCACGCTTCACTCAGCGCAAAGCGCGCCAAGCGTCGTGGCGCACAGAAGAACCAACGCGGCAAGCAGCGCCCTGTGCATTGCATACATGAGACCTCCCGTTGCGCAACTCGATCACAGGTCGAACCCCTGTCCCGCAATCGTCCCCAACGCTGTCTCAGCATCGCCTACAGAGAGGAGTCGATGCCGAGTCTCGGAGAGCGACAATGGGTGCCCATCCTTGACGTTCGACCGCTCTACAACACTCGGGCTGTCAGCGTCTTCCGGCAAGGTCCATCAGCGCGCGAACGGCGAAGTGGTCGGGCACGTCGGCCTCGACGACAATGTCGCTGGAATGTCAGAAGGGGGAAGCAAGCGCACGTCAGGCTCAGGGAACCTAGTTCGGCGTCTCTATACGACAGCGATTCTGGCATCGCGCGGGCGTCAGGAGGCCCGAGTCCCTTTCCGCAGCGAGCGTTGGATCCACAAGCGGCAGCAGAGAAACCTCGAGCGAGTCGTTGCTCACGCTCTTCGTACCGTTCCGTTCTACGGCCAGGCTATGCAGGCCGGGGGACTCACGCGCCGGGACATCGGTTCCTGCGAAGGACTGTCGCAGCTCCCGCTGATCGACGGCACGACGCTCCAGCAAGATCCGCTGGCGTTCGTGTCGACCGCCGTTCCCCTCGAGCGGCTCGTCAAGCTCTACTCGACCGGCACGGCGGTGTACGGCGCCAAGACCGTCTACTGGCGTCCTCAGGACATGATGTCGCAGATCGCCCACGGCGAGCGCGACCGCAGCATCCTGCGCCATCTTCTGGGCCGATCTAGTCGACTCGTGAGGCTTTCGTTCTTCCATCAGGATTCCTCAACCGCAATGGTCAGCCGATTCCACGCCGCGCGCCTTTTCGTCCCGCGAGCTGCGATGGAGACACACTGGGCCTCCTGTGAGCTTCCGTTCGACCAGATCGCAAAGCGCTTCGAAGAGATTCGCCCGGACGTGGCCTACTCGTACGGGTCGTTCGCGGAAGCGTTTCTTCTCCACGTGCGGGACAACGGATGGAGCGTGCCTCTTCCCAAGGTGTGGGTCTTCGGGGGGGACGGGATGTCGCCGGAGAGCCGGCGCAGGATTGAAGAGGACCTCGGCTGCATCCTGTACTCGACCTATCAAGCCGTCGAGGCAGGAAGGATCGGCTTCGAGTGTGAGGAGCGTTCCGGATTCCACATCAACGTCGATCTCTGCCACGTCCGCCTTGTGAACGACCAGGGGCAGACGGTTGCTCCGGGGGAGACGGGCGAGGTCGTCCTGTCGAGCTTGCTCAATCGGGCAACCGTCCTTCTGAACTACAAGCTCGGCGATCAAGCGGCCTGGCGCACCGATCCGTGCCCTTGCGGGCGCAGGCTGCCGGTACTGCACCTGACCGGAGCGCGCACGGGGAGCACTCTACGCCTGCGGGACGGTCGGGAGCTCCCCGAACACGCCATCCTCCATGCCTGCAAGGAGAGCATGCATGACGTTCTCCAATTTCAGATCGTGGAGCACGCGCCGGAGTCGATCACGTGGAGAGTGGCCGTTTCACACGCGGCCGATCGCACGGCGATCGCCGAAGACCTCGTAGCACGATCTCGATCGGTCATGTCTTCCGAAGCCAAGATCGACGTCGAGTTCGAGGATCGGCTCCTACCATCACGCTACGGCAAGCTGACGCGCATCGTGCGTGCGTCCGAGGATTCAACAGACAACTGCTCGTCCGGCTAGAGACTCAGGTCCACGCCGGCAGGCCTGAGCGGCTCCGACTTAGCCAGATCCCCCTGACGTGTCCCGCTCGCGGGGAACTCCTGCTCTCTCCTCCCACACGAGACTCCTCACGTGCAGATGCCGTCCGATCGGCGACTTCGGAACGTCCTCGACTTCGTCCCAGAAGATGCGGGAGCCCTCGCCCATGATGGACCGGATGGTCCGGGAGAGCGCGTCCAGGTCCCCTTCTGGTATCTCACGACCCGGCGTTCTCCTGAAGGCGATCCGAATCCGGTCGAGATCCTCCTGGACCACTTGAAACCGAAGGATCCAGTCGCGCTCACACAGCATGGAGACGAAGTTGCCCGTGTGGACGAGGCTCCCATCCGATCTCACGAAGTAGTGATTGACCCTTCCTCGAATCTCCTCGAGCGCAGCCAGAGGGCTCCCGCACGAGCAAGGCTCGGACGCGACGCGGGCGAGATCGCCGATGTCGTATCGAATGAGCGGCATCGCCAGATTGTGGAGCGGTGTCACGACAACGCGCCCCACGGCACCGGGACTGACGGGCCGGTCCTGTTCATCGAGAATCTCGACGTGATTCGAGAACGAGAAGACGTGAAGCTTCCCCGCCTTGCACTCACTGGCAATGCGCCCCACCTCTGCAGCCCCATACCTGTTATACACAGGCGCTCCGAAAACCTCCTCGATCGTGTTGCGCATTCCTTCGTAGAGCACCTCCGCTGAGCAGAGGATCAACCGCGGGCGATGCATCTTGACTCCGAGTCGCTGGGCGTGTCTCGCAAGCTCGAACGCCATGCCGGCAAACGCGAGAATGACGACAGGCCGGTGCCTGTTGATTCGATGCAGGTAGTCCGTCATCCGCTCTTCCGAGAGGATGGAGTACGGTTCCACATAGATCACCTGTCCGAGAAGCCCGGCGCCGAGCCTCTTGAGCCAACTCACCCCAGCGCGAAGGCGGCTCCTGTGCCAGATCGCGACGCGACGGCTGCGGAGATACTCGTCGTAGGACATTCCGTGGAACGCCTCCAGGTAGAACATCTCGGTGGCGAAATCCCAGTCGAGGAAACCCCTGTCCTGCACGACCCAAACCGGCTCGCCGGTCGATCCGCCGGTCGACGCCCGCCTGCATCGTCTGGTCGCGATGTCGTCGCTCTTGAGCTGCTCGAATCGCGTCCGCAGCGTCTCGCGCGAGAGAAGCGGGAAAGCGCCGAGCTCCGCCTTGGCAACCTCGAGGCCGCGGTAGTACGGAACGTGCGCCAGGGCATGCTCCAGCAGCTTGCGTAGGCCCTCCTGCTCGATCTCGCCCGGCGCGTTTGACTCGATCCGCCTCAGGCACGCTCTCCACCCGGAGCCGAGAGTGACGGCGGCGATGCGGTGCAGCTCTCCTCGTATGCTCAACGTCGCCTCCCGACCGCGATGTATCGTCTGCCTCCGGAACCGGACGTCCCGCAGACACGATACTGGACTTGAGTGAAGGCTTCCTTTGAGACGGCGCCCAATGACTGGGGCTCCATCACCACGCGCGGTCGGCAAGACCTAGGGCGGCTTGCGAAATGCTCGAAGGGTCACTCCTCGACGCAGATCTCCCGCCTCGCGACCGCGCGGCCGGTGTGCACCACCAAGAGACACACGAGTAGCGTGAGCACGACAACCTCCACTACTGCCAGGTACTGATAGAACGGCTGCCCCGTCAGGTGGAGCATCAAGATCGTCGCCAGGGAGTGGGCGGCCACCGGGAACGAGTACGCCCACCACGAGAGCGCGAACCGCAGCCGCGCGAACGTGCGAAGTCGAAGCAGGACAAGCGCGAGCATGAAGCACGAGAAGAAGTAGAGCACTCGCGCGAATCCGTCCGGTCCGCCCGTCGCGAGCGTCAGCCCCGCGAGCTTCGAGTACGAGATGAAAGCGATCGCCGGCGGTGCGAACAGGATGAACGAAGTAGGTGCCAATCGAGCGGGAATCGGTGGATGGAAGATGAGCCGATACATCACCACCGTGAACAGCACCAACCAGAACACGAGGCCGATGGAGAAGAAGAACCACGAGATCTCGATGAACCCGTGCGCGGTCCCGGCAATAGGCACGATGAGGGCGCCGACGATGGGGATGAACCAGGCCGGGGTGACGTGCTCGATGGCGTAGTGGGTGTGGGCCGTCCACGACGAGATGATGAGAAGAGACGCGACGAGCTGCAGTGCCGTGCCCACGATCCAGACCCAGTAGGAAATCTCCATGCTTCGCTCGATGAAGATCACGCTCAAGACAAGCAGGATCTTGGCGACCAGCGGGAAGAAGCTGATCTTGACGGGATGCCGGAGTTCGTCCCGGATCGCTCCGGGGTAGCGAATGGCCTTCGCCGCGTAGACCAGTGCGATGAGTGCGAATAGCGCGATGGCAACGAGTACAAGAGCCGTGGCCACATGTTCCATTCCCGTGGCCACTCCAGGCCTGAGCGTCCCGGCAAGCTTCTGGATCGAGAGCGCAAAGCCGGCCATCCCGAGAGCAATCGCGAAGAATGTGATGTGGAAGTTCCTCAATCGAAGTTGTCCGTTCGCTCGCACTGCGTTCGCCTCCTGTGTCATCGTCCCTGTGCTGCGGGTCGTCCTGTCCCTCGGATTTTCTCGCCGCTCTCACCGAGCAGGCACTCTGTGGCGGGCATTCATACCCGAAGAGCTGAGGCTTCGCCACAGCTGCGAACGCTCAAGTGAGCCCCGAGACGCAAGCCCATTCTGTCAATGCCCCGTCGACTGCAGAACTCGGCCTCTCTCCAGAGAGACCGTGAGCGCCAGCACAGGCTGTGACATCTGGCGCCGGAGGGCGTACTGTCGTGCCGGATCAGGCTCGTGAGGATCGCCGCAGGGCCGCACCCTGCGGAGGCATCCAGCGAGTGAGAAGGGAGAGAGGCAAGCCGTGAGCATCCCTCGATTCGAGCTGGCTCCGGGATACTTGGTCTCACGCATCATCCTCGGTGGATGGCAGCTGGCCCGTGGGCACGCTCGGACAGGCGGGGACGCTGGCGCTTTCGAGGACCTGCTACGAAGCGCCGTTCGGGCAGGGATCACGACGCTCGACTGCGCCGACATCTACACAGGCGTCGAGGAACTCATCGGGAAGTTCCTGCGCTCAGCCCGGCCCGACAGCCCGGTCCGGATCCATACGAAGTACGTCCCCGATCTCGGCTCTCTCCCGACTCTGACCGAGAGCCAAACTCGTGACATCGTCGACCGATCTCTCCGGAGGCTGGGCGTCGAGCAGCTCGACATGGTGCAGTTCCATTGGTGGGACTTCGACATCCAGGGCTACGTCGATGCTGCGCTGACGCTGGGCAAGCTCCGCAAGGAGGGGAAGATCTCCCGCATCGGCGTCACCAACTTCGACGCAGATCACCTGTCGGACATCCTCGATGCAGGAGTTCCCGTGATCTCCAACCAGGTTCAGTACTCCGTCCTCGATCGTCGGCCGGAGGGCGAGATGACGCGCCTCTGTGCCGAGCACGGAATCTCGCTTCTGTGCTACGGGACGTTGGCCGGCGGCTTCCTGACAGGCGCGTATCTCGATGCGCCGGAACCGCACGAGCCATTCGAGAACCGCTCGCTCGTCAAGTATCGGCTCATCATCGATGAGTTCGGCGATTGGGAGCACTACCAGCGTCTGCTCCGGGCGCTTCGATCGATTGCGGATCGTCACGGCGTCGACATCGCCGCGGTCGCGAGCCGATTCGTCCTCGACCGACCGGGAGTGGCGGCCGCGATCACGGGAATACGAACCCCCTCGCATCTCCAGCGTTTGGACCGCATCTTCGATCTGGCACTCGACGATGCTGATCTCGCCGAACTTGCAGGATGTCTCGCCGATGCGCCCGGTCCACGAGGCCCCGTCTACGGCCTGGAGCGAGTCAAGGGCGGTCGCCACGCGGAGATCATGCGGACGAACCTCAACAGGGGGTAGCCAGACGAGACTCGAAGAGGCAGCGCGTGAGCCCGCCGTCGCGGTCGGATCGCCGATTTTGAGGATGCCAAGATGCGCATCGTCGTTCTCGGTTACCCAGCTCTACTGAGCGGGCTGCGCGTGGTGCATGTCAGTGGCCGAGAAACTCGATCGTCAGTTCGCCCGTCTCGGCGTCGACGCATCCCGAGATCATCAGCGCCTGAGGAGCGGCGGATTGGTCGCCCTCGACGCTCGGGCTGCCACGGGTCCAGAGGAACCACCAGGGCACGTCGAGCGGATCCTCCCGCTTCAGTGCCTCGCGGAACCACCAGAACCGCACTGCATACCCGAGAGCATCTTCGGGAAACGGCTCGTGATTCGAGATCCACGCCGCGGCGTCTGAGTGACCGTTCGCCTCGAGCCAGACCCCGAAGGCCTCGACGAGGCTCGCCTCCTCGCCTTCCTGAGGGAGGCCGCTCCTGATCCGCTGCCAGGTCTCATCCTGATCGAGATCTACGCCGTAGGCCTTCGTCAGCCAGAGAAGCGCGCAATCCGCCGGCATGACTTCCGCATCACCTTCGCCGCCCGCCGTTGCCGGAGCGATCACAGTGGCGTCGGAGGATGCATCGCCGCAACCTGCCTCGATCAGCTGCCCGCAGCCTGGCTGTCCCGCCTCGCAGATGGCGATCCCGGCCGTGCAAGACGAGTCACTCGACGAGTAGAGGCTCCACAGAAGGGCGTCGCTCTCATCGCCGGCGCCTGCTGCGCCCGCGATCTCCTCCAACGCCGAGACGGGATCGATCAGCGCGCCTGGATCCCACGATCCATCACTGAGGCTCGACAGACCGACGAGAGGCGCGTCACGGCTCCGTTCAGGATCTGCCCAGTCGATCCACGATCCGGGCAAACCGAGAAGCCCGCCGTCGACGTCCCTCTCATCGACTGCGATCATCTCCTCGATGTCGAAGAAGAGGAACCCGCTCGCCGTGCTCGGCTGCATCCGGTTAATGGTCTCTCGACTGCATAGAATGAGGTCGGGCCTCTCCGCTTCGGGCAATCGGAGGAGCAGCTGCTCGACATCCGCGAACTGGTTCCCCTCGTACATCACCGTCCGAAGCTCGACATCGGCACGCCCCGCCGCACGGCAGAGGCTCCGGTGCAAGTCCACCTCAGCCGCCTCCCACGGGCCCTCGACGACGTACCAGACGGAGGGACGCGGCTCGTCACCCCAGGCGGAGCTCTCATCCGCGTCGGCGGAGGCGTTTGCCTTGACGCAGCCTGTCTCTGCATCCTCCGGGCCGCCGATGGCCGAAGATCCTGCGACCTCCGACACGGTGTGTACGCACGCACCCTCGGAGCATGAGTCCTCCGTCGCCGGATCGCCGTCATCACAATCAATCGGTTCGTGGTTGCATCGTCCGCCGTCGCAGTCGTCCGTCGTGCACGGGTCTTCGTCGTCGCAATCAAGCGGCTCGTGGACGCACTCCCCGTCGTCGCAGGCGTCCGTCGTGCACGGGTCTCCGTCACCGCAATCGATCGGCTCGTGAGTGCAGCGTCCGCCATAGCAGGAGTCCGTCGTGCACGGGTTCCCGTCGTCGCAGTCGATCGGCTCATGGGCGCACTCCCCGCCGTCGCAGGCGTCCGTCGTGCATGGATTCTTGTCGTCGCAGTCGATCGGCTCGTGAGTGCACCGTCCTCCGTAGCAGGAATCCGCCGTGCACGGATTCCCGTCGTCGCAGTCGATCGGCTCGTGGACGCACTCCCCGCCGGCGCAGTCGTCCGTCGTGCATGGATTCTTGTCGTCGCAGTCGATCGGCTCGTAGATGCATTCCCCGCCGTAGCAGAAGTCCACAGTGCAAGGGTTTCCATCATCGCAGTCAAGCGGCTTGTGCCGGCACTGCCCGAATGAGCAGTAGTCGGTTGTGCAAGGATTCCCATCATCGCAGTCAAGCGGCTCGTGGACGCACTTGCGGCCGTCCCAGCTGTCCACGGTGCACGGATCGCCGTCGTCACACGAGGGAATGCAGCTGGCACACGACGTATCGACGCCCTGGAACGCGCCGCCCTTCTCACTGCATTCCTCCGCTGTGGTCACGTCGCACGATCCGTCCGGGAGGCAGCAAGCCCCAACCAAGTCCTTCGCGAAAGCAGTCAGCATCCATCCCGTCGCGACCGACAGCACCAAGAGGAGCGTGACGCACCAACTCCCGCTACGAATCACGTGACCACCTCCGGAGGAACCCGTGCACTGCCGCCTGAGTGAGGCCTCGACAATCGAACATGTTCCTGTCAGTCTAGGATCTAGCGAGTCCTCTGGCAATACGGACGCACGGCGCCTTGTCGACGGCGCATCCGCCCCGCTACGATGATCGCAGCTCTTCGCCGAAGGGCGATGCAGGCACCAACAAGACCGGAGGTGCAGGATGAAGAAGGGAACCTGGAAGCGCAGCGCAAGTCTGGTCCTGATGGTCGGCGTACTCGTGACCGTTGGATTGGTGACGGGGGGCGGAGAGAACATGAGTGGAGTCGGTGCGGGCGAGGCGCTCGACATCCAAGGCATCAAGCTCGCAAAGTACGGAAGTCCAGTCGCCGTCATGGGCCAACTAACGATGGACGGGGAGCCTGTGCAGGGGACGTTCTTCTTCCTCTTCTACGATCCGTTCGGCGAGGAGGCGAAACAGCAGTGCGGATTGCAGACGGAGTATCTGTTCCCGGTCGGCATCGTCGCTAACGGTGCCCAGGTGTCGTTCATCCAATACCCCAACGCCGTCGTAACATTCAACATCGCGCCGTCTCAGTTCCAGATGGGATACGAGTACGTCCTACCGTTCCTTCCTGAGGATCCGCCCGGAGCGGGAGCGCTCGAGTTCTTCTAGCACCCGACCGAATCGCATCTGAGATCCGCAAACGGAAGAGGCAGTCTACTCTCCGAGCAGCCGGCGGTAGGCCGAAAGGTACGTGTTGCGTACAGCGGGGTCTCGGATGCGGTCGGCCTTCGCTCGGATCTCATTGATTGCCTGCTTGCGCTGCTCGGCCGCCTCCTCGGGCTTCCCGCATGCCAGTAGCGCCCGGGCGAGAGAGAAGCGGATCTCTTCGAGTTCAGACGCCTTGCCGTCCTCCAGCATCGACGCAGCTTCCGTCGAGCACGCAAGGGCGTCCGAGCTTCGCTCTTGCTGCAGGTACGCCCGCCCCATCGCGGCGAGCACCCGCGCCTCGAGGTCGCTCATCCCCAACTCACGAGCCTCGTCTCGAGCCTTTCCCAACTGCGCCAGGGCCTCCGACGGCTTGCCGAGGGAAAGGAGCACGCTCCCGATGTTGAATCTCGTTCTGCCGGCACCCACCTGGTCACCCGTTTGCCGATAGATGTCGAACGCGCGATCGTGACTCTGCAAGGCCTCCTCCAGCAACGAACTCGGGCTGACCGGCTCCCCTTCGTAGGCAGGATCCCCATCGACGCCCAGCGCGTGCAACGCGATGCCGAGGTTGGAGAGCGCGTTGGCTCTGCCCGCTTCATCGCCCACATCGGAGTAGAGGTCCAAGGCCCGCTCGTGGGTCGGCCGGGCTCTCGCGTAGTCCCCCAGCGCGAGATACGCCATGCCGAGGTTGTTGACGCACTTGGCCTCGTTTCGAGCGACGCCGAGTTCGTGGAAAAGCCGCCTCGCCTCGGAGAAGCTCACGGCCGCGTCCTCGTACTCCGCTCTGAGGTACCGCAAGCTCCCGAGGTTCCCCAGGATCTCGCTTTCTCCACGACGATCCTCGAGATCGCGGAAGAGGTCCCCGGCTCGGGAGTAGTTCGAGATCGCATCCTCGAACGCTCCCAACCGAGCGTGCGTCGTCCCTAGGCTCTTCCTCACTGCGGCTTCCCCCGCGCGATCACTCGTTTCAACGAACAGGTCGAGCGCCTTCTGCAGTGCTGCTCTGGCATCGTCCAGCTTCCCGAGCCTCGCCTGCGCCGCTCCGATGGCCGCCTGCGCTTTCGCTCGGCCGCGGCTGTCATCGAGCTTCTCGAACAACTCCAGACCTCTCTCAGCTTCCAGGAGTGCCTCTTCGAACCGGCCGGTACGCCGCGCGTGGTCGGACAGAAGAAGCGACACCTCGGCAAGCTCAGGACACGGAGTACCTGAATGGCAGAGCGTCTTCATCGCTTGGAGGTCTCCGGCCTCCTCGTCCGTCCGCCCAATGAGACCAAGGACGGCCGCCCTCCTCCTCAGGATGTCGAATCGAAGACGCTCGTTCCGTGGGTCCTCGACCTTCGCAACGAGATCCAATGCTTGCGTGAGGAAGCCAATGGCTTCGTCGTTCGAGTAAACCGCTTGAGCCCTCTCGGCTGCGATCAGGAGATAGTCCCGGGCGGTGGCCCATTCCTCGGCCAGTCCGAAGTGGCGAGCCAGGATGGCAGCACCCTGATCCGTTCTCTCCCCGTAGAACGCCTCCAGCGCTCGCCCCGCGCGCCGATGCCAGAGCACCCGAGCGTCCGCCAGCAACCCGTTGTAGGCAACTTCGCGGATGAGATCGTGTTTGAAGGTGTAGTGGCGCCCCGAGGTATCCTCGTCTCCCGCTGCGGTCACGAGCTCCAGCCTGGCAAGTTCCTCAAGTCCGGTCTCGATGTCCGTGGTCCCGAGATCACGCATCATGTGAGCGAGCACCGTCTTCGAGAAACTGCGTCCCAGAACCGAGCAGGCCCGCAGCAAGCGCTTGGTCCCATCGGTCAATCCGTCGATGCGATCATCGATGATCCCGACAAGCAACCGCGGAACACTGATCGCAGCCGACTCCTCCGTTGTCTCCCAGTGCCCCCTCTTGCGCACCAAGATCCCTCTGTCAATCAGCGAGCGTAGCAGCTCCTCGACGAAGAGGGGATTCCCTTCCGCCCTCTCGACGACGGAGTCTCTGAGCCCTTCCGGCACACTTGCCGCGCGGAGGAGGTTTCCGAGCAACTCAGAGCTTTCGTCCGGCCCTAGCGGAGAGAGCGAGATCGCCTCCACGCACTTCGCGTGAGTTTCCTCGGCGAAGGATTTCAGCGCTGCCTCTCCGCTCCGCGGATCTGGACGCGACGAGAAGAGAAGCATGAACGCAGCGTCGTCGGCGCATGTCATCAGGCTCTTCGCAAGTTCCAGTGACGCTGAGTCCGCCCAGTGAATGTCGTCGAGGAAGAGAACCAGTGGCCTGACCGATGCGATCCGCCTCACAAGGGTGCCGAACGAGCGCTCGATGCCTCTCCGCACTTCCTCCGGATCGTCCGAGGATCCGTGCTCCCCTGCCGACGACTCCAGGTTCAGCAGGACGGCGAGATGCTCCTCGACCTCCTTCGGAGCGGCGTTCTCTCCGAAAACCCAGTCGAGCGCTTCTCGAAGTCTCGCCCACGCGACGTCCGGCGGGGCGTCCTCCCCGATGCGCAGCCAGCCACGCAGGGCGGAGACGAACGGATGGTAGGTCAGCGACTTGCCGAAGGAGAGGCATCGCCCTTCCAGCCAGACGAGCCTCCCCTTCGACATCCGCGACCTCGCTTCCGACACGAGTCGCGTCTTGCCGATCCCCGCGTGGCCGCTTACGAACACGATCTGTCCGCAGCCGGCCCTGAGGTTCTCGAAGCATTGTTGGAGACCACTGGTCTCCGCGGCGCGGCCGACGAAGGATGACGCGAGCCCTTCCAGCCCGCGAGGCTTCCTTCGCGCCTGCCTGATTCCGGTGACCTCGTAGAGCCTGACCCGGCGCTTCTTCCCCTTCAGCTCAACTTCGCCCAAGCTGTGAGCGTCGACCAAGCGCCTCACAAGCTTGTACGTCTCTCCCGCCAGCACAAGTGATCCGGGGGGCGCGACAGCCTGCATCTTCGCCGTCGTGTTGACTGGATCGCCCATCGCTGTGTACTCCGCGTGCAAATCGCTGCCGATCTCTCCGACAACGACATCGCCCGTGTTCAACGTGATGCGAACGATGAATTTCGGAATGCCCTTCGACTCCAGCAAGCTCTGCGCGTACTCGCCGATGCTCGCCTTGATGCCTAAGGCGGCACGGAGTGCACGCTCGGGGTCGTCCTCGTGCACGATCGGAACCCCGAACAGCCCGAAGACCTCATCGCCCCGAAGCTGCCCGACAGTCCCCTCGTACCGATGCACTTGGTCGATCATCCGTTGAAGGGCGCCGTCCATGATCGCCTTGAAGTCCTCCTGATCGAGCGTCTCTCCGAGCGTCGTCGAGCCCACGACGTCTGCGAAGAGGAACGTCGCCTGCTTCTTCTCGCCGATGACCTCGTCACGATTCGCGAGGATCTTGGCGACGAGGTGTCGCGGCATGTACCGAGCCAGCCGTTGCGCTTGCTCCGGGGTCAAGCGGAATGTAGTCTCCGCCGCAAAGTCCTCCGAAAGAAGTGGCACTCCACACTGGGAGCAGTGGGGTGAGCCAACCGGATTCCAGGTCTGGCAATTTGAGCACGCGACCTTCAGTGCGGCACCGCACATCGAACAGAATCGCGCATCGACTGGACACTCACTTCCGCAAGATGGGCAACGCATAGAGGCTCCGTGCAAGGAAGCATAGCGGCCCGGCTTGGAGTCGGCAAAGCTCGGCGCCATCAGAACGGTCGCCCCCGAGCGGAGTATGCTAGACTCGTCATGATGCTGTGATCCGAAAGAGGAAAGGGGTTCTCCATGGGAATCGGACGCAGAAGCTGGCAAGTTGGAGTCGCGCTGGCGTGCGCGCTCGCCGCTTTGATCCTCGTGCCGGGCATCGCCTCGGACGCGTCGGACGATCCGGTCTGTTCCGACGACTTCAACGACCCGGGCAGCGGGTGGGATACCGGGACGAGCCTCGCGGGGACGGCGGCGTACCGGAACGGGCGACTCGAGATGCGGATGGCGCACAGGGACGACGTGTTGTGGAGCTGGTCGCCGTGCAGCTCCGTCCCGGACGACTTCGTCCTCGAAGTCACCGCACACTCGCGACCCGGAATCGACATCGTGTCTTGGGGCGCCGTCTGGGGCGTCGACGACGAGAACCTGCTCGTCTTCCTCATCACGCCGACCGGCCTGGCCACCGTCAGGTCGATGCGCAACGGAAAATGGCAACCTCCCCTGATCGACTGGAAGGAGAGCCCCGCCATCGATCAAGGCGACGGCGTACCGAACACGTTGCGAGTCACCGTCGAAGGCAATTGGGTGACCGTCCGCATCAACAACGTGAATCTCGGTCGCTTCGAGATCGGAGCTTCGGATGACCTTGGATTCGGGCTCCTCGAGGGCGCCGACGAGACGGCACCCGGTCCGGTCAGCCTCGCCGACGGTTCCGACTGGAAGGTCGGGGTCGCCGCCGGCGCGTTCCAGCAGACTCCGGTCGAGGTCGAGTTCCAGAGTTTCGCGATTTGCGACGCGCCGTAGCGACCGTTCGCGCTCCGCAAGGAC
>Ga0272441_10005753_pt1 | contig 21274 bp, 8 predicted proteins | sample SSMProp6N_FD_193582 | JGI IMG/M metagenome (GOLD analysis project Ga0272441, IMG submission 193582) | Marine sediment archaeal communities from Little Sippewissett salt marsh, Falmouth, MA, United States - SSM-Prop-6N | ecosystem: Environmental > Aquatic > Marine > Wetlands > Sediment ...
CAACGCGTCGGCCGCCACGTTGTTTGTCAACAAGAACAGCCCTGTGGAGAACGGCGACGGTTCGGAATGGGCGCAGGCGTGCAAGAAGCTCGAGACGGCTATTGTCACTTACGCAAACGAAGGTGACCACGTCTGGGTGGCTCAGGGCGTATACGATGAGTGGCGCGCCCCAGCCACCGGCGCCTTGGTGATGCAGAGGGGAGTGGACCTCTATGGAGGATTCACGGGCACGGAGACCGCCCTGGCACAAAGAGACTGGCGAAACAACGAGACCACGATCGATGGCAGTGAGGCGCACCAGGGCGAGAAAGCGGAGTCTGTTGTCGAGTGTACTTACAGTATCGTGCTCGACGGGTTTACGATTACCGGCGGCGGCAGCGGCATGTACAACCACGACAAGTGTGCGCCGACCATCCGGAACTGCCTGTTCGAGCTCAACGACGATAGTGGCATGTGGAATGACGACGCCTCACCAACCGTTGAGAACTGTTTTTTCATCGAGAATTCCGGGCAAGACGGGGCCGGTATGATGAACAGGAGTGGCGCGTCTCCGTCCGTCACGAACTGCTGGTTCGAGCGGAACAACGCAAATCAATATAGTGGACGTGGGGGTGGGGCATATAATTATTCAAGCAGCTCACCTATTATTACCGGTTGCGTGTTCAAAGACAATACGGCTCGTGAGGGCGGCGGAGTTGGCAACCTCTATGGGTCATCCCCGCAAATCACCGCCAGCGTTTTTCGCACGAATCAGGCGTCTGGATCAGGCGGGGCAGTCTATGACTCATCTTCCACGCCCGGTTTCTTGAACTGCATTTTCTGGGGGAACCAAGGCGCACGCGGAGGAGGTCTATATAGTTACCTCGGCTCTTCACCGGTTCTTGCAAACTGCTCATTCTGGGGCAATCATGCCACGGATGCTGCGGCTGGTGGGGCGCTCTATAGTGCGGGCAGTGACTCCAATCCTGAATTGCTGAACTGTATACTATGGGGAGACACGGCGGGCTCTCCCCCCAGTCCTCACGAGATAAAAAACGAGTCGGGCGCGAGCGTGACTATCGCGTATTCCGATGTCCAGGGCGGAGCCATTGGCGAGTGCAACTACCCTGATGGGATCGACCCGAAGTATCTGAATCCCGACGTTTTCACGCTCGAGTTGGCGTCGTGGGCACAGGATATCGAGAACTGTGGTCTGCGACTGCAGAGCGATTCGCCCTGCATCGATGTTGGCACGGATGAAGACGCGCCCGCGACCGATATTCTGGGTAACTCGCGCGGCGTTGACGGCATAGGTGACGGGGCCACTGGGCCGCCCTGTCCGGGGGACGGCTCGGACTATGACATGGGGGCGTATGAGTATCCAGGCGAAGGCGAAGGGGAAGGGGAAGGCGAGGGCGAAGGGGAAGGCGAGCTCCACGTCGTTCCTTCGAGGGCGACGGTTGATGCTTCTTCGGGTCAGACGACGTTCTACGTGCGGAACACAGGGACCGGCACCATGGAGTGGGAAATCACGGGGGTGACTTATGTCCAGGGCCGCTCTGGCTGGATAACAGACTACGACCCTTCGAGTGGGACTAACGATACGCTTGTCACGGTGGAGTATGAAGCGAACACCGACTTGCAGACAAGCATCGCAACAATCAATGTGGAGGCGCTGACCGCGACCCCGAGTTCGGCGACGTTCACGTTGACGCAGCTTCCGCCGCTCCCTGCGCTCGTGGTGACGCCTGAGGAGCATACCGTAGGCAAAGAGGCCGGGCAGACCGGACTGCGTGTGCACAATGGCGGGACGGGGACGCTGACGTGGCGGATCGACGAGATAAGCTACGAGGAGGGTGTGGCGGAGTGGCTGACGAGCGTTGCGCCTATGAGCGGCACGGACAATGCCACTATCGTTATTGATTACGCGGCCAATCCGGCGCACGGCACGCGCACCGTGACCTTGAAGTTCACGGCGCCGGGCGCTGCCGGGAGTCCGGCGTATGCCGCGATCATGCAGGAAGGCGAACCGTGGTCCATCTGCGCGGACCTGGATGCTTCGGAGCTCGAGCAGGGCCTGGGCACACCGGTGTTCTTTAGCTGGCGCGAGCACTATGGCAATCCAGTGGCGGGCGTGATTCCTGCCGGCGGCGAATGGTTGAACACGGTCCACGTTTGCTTCCCGGTTCCGGGGCGGTATGAGTTCTCGTGCCAGGCCAGCGACGGCACCAACGTGAGCACGGTCAAGAGCTTCGTGGTGTACATGCCGGGGTTCAAGGGTGTGGTGGGCTTCTCGCCTTCCGACGGGGTGGTGCGGGTGCCCGACGCGGTAGTCGCGGCGTACACGAGCGCGGTGGTCGCGGAGCAGAACCTGCTCGCGATGGCCCAGGACATTACCATCAGCGATTCCCTCGGCCAGTACCAGTTGCACGATGTCTGGCCCGCGAACGACACGCAAGGCAAACCCTACTACGTGCGGCTGACGCGGCCCGGGTTCGTATCGCCGGATGTGGTACAGGTGATTGTAGCGCCGGATCCGGGACCGAACGACGTGACGGTTGATTTCTCGATGGGTCGGGGCGAACTCAGCTATCTTGCGGGTCAGATCCTGGACCCCACGACCGACACGCCGGTGCCGTACGCGCATATCTCGATTATTCCTGGTCTGGGGGGCACCGTCTTCACGGACAGCACGGACCAGAGCGGCGCCTATGTGATATCGGATGTGCCGCTGGGCTCGTGGATCATGCAGTTGGACGGTCCGACCAGCGGCGGGTTCATGCCGGAAGTGCGCGACATCAACATTCGGTCCGATCTCCTTTGGGATCAGTTCGGGGAAATGGTGCTGAACGTTCACCTGGCGTGTGAGGCCGGGCCTGGGAATCTGACAGGCCTTGTCACGCTCGCGGGGACGGCCGCTCCAGTGCCCGGCGCACTCGTGTCGCTAGGCACGGGGATTTCTGCCCGGACCAATGCGCAGGGCGTGTATACCTTCACGAACATCCCGTCCGGGTACTACATGATGACGGTGACCGCAGCCGGGTATGCGCCGTTGCGCGAGACGAACGTGTGGATGAACCCCGGCGAGACGACCCAGCGTGACTTTGCCCTGAGCTTTGCGGGCCGTGGTCCGACGGTCTTCGGTTCGGTGACAGACCGGGCCTCGGGCCGCCCGGTGCGCGGCGCCATGGTGAGCGTGCTCAGTGGCATCGAGATGCCGGGCGCCCCCGTTGCCTTGCCCTTCCTGACGGATGTGACGGACTGGTCCGGCTATTACGCCTTGGCGGATGTCCCGCCGGGCACGCATGAGCTCCTGGTCACGACGCCGGAGGGTTACGGGTATCCGGACCATATCTTCGAAGTCGAAGTGCTTGGCCCTGCGAACGTGGACCTCGAGATTTCGGGCGGTACACCGCCCGCGCCCCAGGCCCTCAAGGCGGTTGAGGCGATCGTGGCCGCGGATGAGATCTACCTGCCGACGTTGCGCGCCCGGGCTACCCTGGACGCCTCGCCGTCGACGGGTGTACCGCCGTTGCGGTTTGCGTGGCGCGAATCGCCCGATAACCCGGCGCTCGGACTCCTGCCCGCGGGCGCCGAGAACCTGGCCATCATTGACCTCAACGTGCCGCTGCCCGGCACATACCTGTTCCTGGTGGACATCGAGGACGCGACCGGTGCGCAGAGCGCCGTGCCGGCCGGCGTCACGGTGTTTGCGCCGGGGTTGGCGGGCAACGTCCACGTATCGCCGTCCGACGGTGTTTGGGGCTTGAATCTGGCCACGGTACGCGCCTACGCCAGTTATGCGGACGCGGCGGCCTTCAATACGAACTATCTGGATTCGAAGCAGACGGCCGACTATCCGATAGGCGACTTCGTGCTGGATGGCCTGAACACCGGGATCTATTGGCTCGCGGTGCGGGCCCCCGGTTTCCTGCCTTACGGGCCGGTCAAGCGCCGGGTCACGTGTTGTGCTGCGCAGGACGCGCGCATTGCGGTCAATATGAGCGCGAACGGGTACCGGTTCGACGGCGCGGTACTGGACAGCGTGACTGCTCAGCCCCTCGAGAACGTGCGCGTCGTGATGGCGCCGGGCTTCCTGGCCGAGTCTTTCCGCACCACCACGGACAGCGCAGGGAACTTCAGCTTGTCGCAGGTGCCTGAAGGGACGGGCTGGCCGGTGATGCTGATGAAGCAAGGGTACTATTCGAAGACCTTGTTCATTTACATCTACGCAGACACTCAGGAAGACCAGACCCTTGATCCGGTGCTCTCGGGTCCGTCGGACCAGTTCGCGCAGGTTGAGGGCGCGGTGACGTGCGTGCGTAACAATATCCCGCTCCCGGTGGCCCATGCCGAGGTCATCTTCGGGTTTGGCGTGGGCAAGGCCTACACCGACCGCTACGGGAATTACGCGATCCGCGACCTGCCGCCGGGCGACTACTACGGCATGGTGCGCAAGCCCGGATACCATGGCGAACCTATGGCCGATTCGACCATCCTGCGGCTGAACCCCGGCACAAGCAACACGGTCAACTTCGGACTGGACTTCACGCGGCCCGGGGGCAAGGACGCGGCCGTGAGCGGCGCGAACGTGGTGAGCGGCAGGGTCGTGGATGCCATGGGCGCCGGCGTTGAAGGTGCAGCCGTCATCGTGTTGCCGCCCATTGGGCACGTGGCGTCCAAGCTGGCCGAGGCCAAAGTCGGCGCTTCGGCCGTGTACACGGATTTCACTGGCGCGTTCAGCCTCGTGGGCGTCCCGGATGGCGTGAAAGTGATCCAGGTCCGGTTGCCGGATGGGGCTGTGTTCGAACAGGCCCTTGACGTGACCGGGAGCATGGAGATTGCGCTCTTCGGGGAGGGCCTTGGCGCCGAAGGCGAGGGTGAAGGTGAAGGCGAGGGTGAAGGTGAGGGTGAAGGCGAGGGCGAAGGCGAGGGTGAAGGTGAAGGCGAAGGTGAGGGTGAAGGCGAGGGCGAAGGCGAGGGTGAGGGCGAAGGCGAAGGCGAAGGCGAGGGTGAGGTCCGGTTCGTGAATCTTAGTGCGACCGGGGCGGGCGACGGTTCATCGTGGGTCGATGCGTTCACCACGCTCCAGGAAGCGATCGACGATGTGTATGGCGGCGGCGGCGGCCCCGGCGGGGCCGTGTGGGTGACGGAGGGTGTGTACAACGAGGAACGCCCGGGCGATCCTTACGGGTCGCTGTTGGTGCGCGAGGGCGTGGACGTCCTCGGGGGCTTCGTGGGCGATGAGGTCACGCCTGATGAGCGCGACGAGCGATACTGGGAAACGCACCCGACGGTCGTCGACGGCTCGAACGGGCGCGGTCCCGGCCTGCGTGCGTACCACACGGTGGTGGGGGCGAACAACACCACGCTCGACGGGCTGACCATTACCGGCGGCCAGGCGCCGCGGCTGGGCGGCGGCATGCATAACGTCGAGGTCTCGCCGACGCTCGTGAATTGCACGTTCGCCGGCAACCGGGTCGTCGTCACTGCGGTGAGTGGCGGCGTGGACGAGATTGACAAGTCCGGCGGGGCGGGCATGTATAACCTGCTGTCCTCGCCGACACTGCGGAACTGCACGTTCCGCGATAACGTGGTGATCGTCCAACTCGCGCCGTATGAAGGGGTCAGTACAGATCGCTTCGGCGGGGGCGCTATGTACAACATCAATTGCGCACCCACCCTGGTCAACTGCACGTTCCAGGGCAACGCGGCGACGAGCCAGGGGGCCGGCCACGAATTTGTGGACGGCGGCGCCATCTATAACGAGAATTCGACGCCGGTCCTGACGGACTGCATATTTGCGCAGAACACGGCCCTACGGTTTGGCGGCGGCCTGTACAATTTCAACTGCCCCGAGTTCGCCATGACCGAGTGCCAGTTCTTTGTCAACGCGTCCAATAGCAACGGCGGCGCGGTCTACAATTTGTCGTCCTCGCCGGTATTGACGCAGTGCGTGTTCGATGACAATACGGCCGTTCGGTATGGTGGCGGCATGTACAATCAGAATGCCTCGCCGACGCTGAACACGTGCCTCTTCAGAAGGAACACGGCGACCGCCACGACGACGCGGAGCGACGGCGGCGGCATGCGGAACTCGTCGTCCTCGCCGGTGCTGGTCAATTGTGTGTTCCAGAGCAACACGGCCGAGAGCAACGGCGGCGGCATGGCCAACCGGGATGCGACGCCGATACTGACCGACTGCATTTTTGAGGCCAATGTAGCAGGCGCGAATGGCGGCGGGATGTTCAACGAAGAGTCGACCGTGACGATGGCGCGGGTCGAGCGGCCGTGGACCTACGTGGCCGATTTCCTGGGCAACATCGCCGAGGAGAACGGCGGCGCCCTGTACAACGTCGCGTCGACTGTCCGCCTGGAGGGGTGCGCCCTCACGGACAACCAAGCCGCAGGCGACAGTGGCGCCGGGGGCGCCCTCTATAACGAGGACAGCTCGGCCGATCTCACCGAGTGCACGTTGACGCACAACTGGGCGTATGAGCGCGGCGGCGGCATGTTCAACCTCGCGTGCCCGCCCGAGGACGGAGCGTTCACCCTTTCGGGCTGTGCGTTCGAGGATAACGTGGCCTTCTGGTACGGCGGCGCCATGTACAACGACGCGGCTTCCCCGGCGTTGGCTGCGTGCACGTTGGCCGGGAACAGCGTGCTCAGTGCTACGGGCGATGGCGGGGCGATGTACAACATCGATTCTGCGCCCACGCTTGAGGAGTGTGCGTTTGACGCCAACGCGGCGAATCAGGACGGCGGGGCGATGTACACGACGTATCGCGATCCTTGCGAGCCGTGTGACGACCCGCCCTGCGATGACCTCGAGGCGTGCGACAACGTGCCGCCGGCATTGGTCGAATGCACGTTCACGTGCAACACGGCCAACCGCAACGGCGGCGCGATGTACAACATCCACGTCCGGGACCTCAATCTGACCGACGGGGTGGCGACGTTGACGCAGTGCGTCTTCGAATACAATACGGCCTATGCCGGCGGTGGCGCGATTCATAACGACGTGTCTTCGCCGACCCTCGCGGCCTGCGAATTCACGGGGAACGCCGCGACGAGCGCGACCTCGGACGGCGGCGCGATCTACAACGTGAACTCGGCGCCCAAACTGGAGGGGTGCACGTTCGAGGCGAACACGGCGAACCGGAACGGCGGTGGGATTCTCAACAGTTACTCGCCGCCGGTCGACCAAACGCCGTGCGACCCGTGGCCGTGCGACACGTCGCTCGTCGTCGAGGGCTGCGTGTTTACCTGCAACGCGGCGCACGGCGGCGCGGGCATGGCCAATGTGCATACGTCCTCGCCGACGGTGACGGATTGCACCTTCGAGACGAACCTGGCGTACTTCGGCGCGGGCATCTTCAACTCGTATGAATCTTCGCCTGCGGTCTCCGGGTGCATGTTTGTCGAGAACAGGGCGTATGAAGCGGGCGGCGGAATGGACAACTTCTGTTGCTCGGCGCCGGACATCGAGGCCTGCCAGTTTGTGGCCAACGAGGCACCGAACGGGGGGGCTTTGCGCAATAACGACGGGTCGAATCCGACCGTCACCAATTGCACGTTTGGGGCCAATGCGGCGTTAAGCGGGGGCGCGATGGCCAACCAGGCCGGGTCCTCGCCAACGGTTGTGAACTGCTCGTTTGGCGCCAACGAAGCCCCAACGGGTCCGGGCATGCGTAATGAAGACGGGTCGGATCCGGTGGTGGTCAACTGCATCTTCTGGGACGTGCTGGAAACCGGCCGTGAGATCTCCGATGTCGGCAGCAACCCGGCCGTGACCTACTCGGATATCCGCGGCGGGTACGACATCAATGATGCGATCAACCGCAACATCAACGCCGACCCGCTTTACGTCGATGCCGAGAACGGCGACCTGCGGCTCGCGACCGCCTCGCCCTGCATCGATGCCGGCACCTCCGAAGACGCGCCTGCAACGGACATCCGGGGCGTCGTGCGGCCCGCGGCCGGGGTCGATATGGGCGCGTATGAGATCACGGGACCGCAGGCGGACTTCGAGTTCGAGCCCGAAACACCAGGCTTCCCGCCGGTAGAGGTACGATTCACGGATACCTCGGTGGAAGGCGAAGAGCCGATCACGGCGTGGGCGTGGAGTTTCGGGGATGGCAGCCCGGTCGAGACCGTGCAGAATCCTACGCATACGTATACGACCGGCGGCGTCTTCTCGGTGGAACTTACCGTGACCTCGGCGGTTGGCGCGGATTCGGCGACCAAGACTGTGCAAGTGTACCAGCCGGTTGTTGCGGCGTTCTCGGCGTCGCCGCTCGAGGGCGCGGCGCCGCTGACCGTGGAATTCACCAATGAGTCCACGGGCAGCTACGACACGATCAGTTGGGACTTCAACAACGACGGCGTGGCCGACAGCGCGGTAAACAACCCCTCGTACACGTACACAGAAGAGGGCGATTACGTGGCCAGCCTGACGGTGTCCGGCGCGGCCGGACAGGATACGACCACGACCGTCATCAAGGTCTACGCGCGCGTCGAAGCGAAGTTCACGGCGGAGCCGGCCAGCGGGCCTGCGCCCCTGACGGTCCAGTTCACGAATGTGTCGACCGGACGCATCACCAGCCTGAGGTGGGATCTGGACGGCGACCAGATTGTGGACAGCACGGAGGAACACCCGACCTATACATATACCGAAGCGAAACCATACACGGCCTCCTTGATGGTTACCGGTCCCGACGGGACGGATACCACAAAGAAGGTTATCCGCGTGTATGAACCGGTGGTGGCGGGCTTCTCCGTGTCGGTCACGGAAGGGATCGCGCCGCTCAAGGTCGATTTCACCAATGAGTCCACCGGCGACTACGAGACCGTCGCGTGGGATTTCGACAACAATGGTTCGGTTGACAGCACGGACGAGCACCCCTCGTACACGTACACCAAGGGCGGTGAATACAGCGTGTCGCTGAAGGTGTCGCGGCCGGGCGCCGAGGACACACTCACCAAGACCGACGTTGTCAAAGTCTACGAGCCCGTCCAGGCGGCATTCTCCGCGACTCCGACATCGGGCCCCGATCCGTTGACGGTCGAGTTTGTGAACGAGTCGATCGGCGATTACGAGACGGTCGCGTGGGATTTCGACAACGACGGCAACCTGGACAGCACAGACGAGGATCCGTCGTACACCTATCCGGGTCCCGGCACCTACAGTGTATCGCTGACGGTCTTTGGCCCGGGCGGGACGGACACGGAGACGAAGCCACAGTTGATCAAGGTCGAGATGGCCCCGGTGCTGACGGTGCGGCCCCAAAGCGTGAACCTGGGGTCGTGGGCCGGCGGCGGCTACGGCGTCACCGTGACGAATAGCGGCGGCGGCACGTTGGTCTGGGTGGCTTCGGTTGTGTCCGGTGGCGACTGGCTTTCCATAGCCCCGATTACCGAACAAGTCGGCGATGGGGACATCGTGCTGAGCTATTCGGCCAACACCTCGGCGAGCTCCCGGACCGCGAAGATCCGGGTCACGCCGGGCGACGACGAGGCGAGTGCGATAGATGTTGTCGTGATACAGGAAGGCTCGGGCGCCCCGCCTGAACCCGACCCCGCCCTCAAGGTGACCCCGAGCAGCCGCTCCGTTGGGTACGCCGCGGGCAGCGCCACGTTCGCGGTGCAGAACACGGGCGGTGGCACGATGCCGTGGACCGCGTCGGTGATTCAGGGCAGCACCTGGCTGACCATCATCGCGGGCGCGGACGGAACAGACAGCGGCACGATCATGGTCTCCTACGCCGCCAACGCGGACGGAGGCCCGAGGACGGGCGTGGTCCGCGTGAGTGCGCCTGGGGCGGACGGTAGTCCGGTCGACATAGCCGTGACCCAGGCTGAACAGCCTGCCGTTGGCGAAGGCGAGGGTGAGGGTGAGGGCGAGGGCGAAGGTGAAGGCGAGGGCGAACAGCCCTTTGGCTGCTTTGGCGGTTCCTTGGCTAAGGGCGGTTCAGGCGGCCCGTTCGGCGGGTCTGGTAGTGACGTGCTGCTCGTGGCCTTTGCCGCAGGCACGCTGCTGATGGCCGGCAGGAAGAGCGCTTCACGGGCCGTGCTCAGGTAAGGGGAGAAAAGGTAGGTCGGTTTGTTTAAGCCCCATCGGTCCGCATAGGGCCGATGGGGCTTCTTGTATTGAGAGGCCCCAACCGCGGTCTGCGTTGGGGTAGGCCATGGGCTGCGGGTTCACTCCATGCGGGTGCGCGCAGTGTCGTTCCGCCCGGTCAGAGACGACGGCCAACCGGTATTTCGGGCAGATTTCCCTTGACAAGCTTGGCGGAATCGGTAAGAATAATTACTAAACTGGAATCGGCTGGCGGGCGAGTGGGCTGCTGGGACTGGGCGAGCGCCGTTGGCCGGATGTCAGAGGCGGCGCAGGTTGGTCTCTGTTCTTGAAGCTGGCGTGAGAAGCAGAGGAGTTGTGGTGGGACGGCCATAACCATCCCGGAGAGGGGCGGGAGTCTTCGCAAACGCGGTGCCGGAGAATCCGGCGCGGAAGAGAAGGAGGCTTGAGAAATGGCTGAGAAGAAAGACCACGGCAAGCTGACAACAAGTTCTGGTGCACCCGTAGCCGACGACCAGAACACGGTGACCGCTGGGCCGCGTGGCCCGGCCCTCATGCAAGACGTGCATCTGATGGAGAAACTGGCCCACTTCAACCGCGAGCGGATTCCGGAGCGCGTCGTGCACGCCAAGGGCGCGGGCGCCTACGGGTACTTCGAGGTTACACACGACGTTACGCAGTACACCCGGGCCAAGTTTCTGTCCAAGGTGGGCAAGCGCACCGAGGTACTGGCGCGGTTCTCGACGGTGGGGGGTGAGCGGGGCTCGGCCGATTCTGCGCGCGACCCTCGCGGATTCGCCGTGAAGTTCTACACCGAGGAGGGGAACTACGATATGACGGGGAACAACACCCCGGTCTTCTTCATTCGGGACCCTCTGAAGTTCCCCGATTTCATCCATACCCAGAAACGGGATCCGGCGACTAACTTGCCCAACCCCGACATGTTTTGGGATTTCCTGTCCCTCACGCCCGAGTCGATTCACCAGGTGACCGTCCTGTTCTCCGACCGCGGCACCCCAAAATCATACTGCTATATGAACGGCTACAGCAGCCACACCTTCAAATGGTACAACGAAAAGGATGAGTACTGCTGGGTGCAGTACCACTTCAAGACGGACCAGGGGATCCAGAATCTGACCCGCCAGGAAGCGGAACGCCTTGCAGGTGAAGACCCGAACTACGCCACCGACGACCTGTACAAGGCGATTGAACGCGGCGAGTTTCCTTCGTGGACGGTCAACGTGCAGATCATGCCGGCCAACGAGGCCGAGAAGTACCGCTTCGACATCTTTGACATCACCAAGGTTTGGCCACACGGCGACTACCCGCTTGTGCCCATCGGGAAGATGGTGCTGAATCGCAATCCGGAGAACTACTTCGCGGACGTGGAACAGGCGGCGTTCTCTCCGGGGAACTTCGTGCCCGGCATCGCGGCCTCGCCCGACAAGATGCTGCAGGCGCGCGTACATTCCTATCATGACGCGCATCTCTACCGGCTTGGGCCGAACTACCAGCTCTTGCCGGTCAACGCCCCCAAGGCCTGTGCCGCGCACACCTACCAGCGTGACGGCTACATGCGGCTGGACGAGAACGGAGGCGGTGGGCCGAACTATTGGCCCAACAGCATGGGAGGACCCGAGCCGCAGCCGGGCGTTGGCGAGCCGCCGTTCGAGCTGTCCGGCATGGCGGGGCGCCATGCGTACACGCACCCCAACGACGATTTTGAGCAAGCCGGCGTCCTGTACCGCAAGGTGATGACCGATGAGGACCGCGATCACCTTATCGGCAACATTGCGGCGCACTTGGGCAACGCGCAGAAGCGCATCCAGTTGCGGCAGGCCGCCGTGTTCTACAAGGCCGACCCCGAATACGGGCAGCGTGTGGCGCAGGCGCTCGGCCTGGACATCAAAGAGGTCGAACGCCTCGCCGCCATGTCACAGGAAGACCGGGCCAAGGCCACCATGGCATAAGGGCGCGACCCGAAACTGCTCGTAAGGCATGCGGCGCTATGAAGGGCATGCTGTAAGGCAGTGAGCAGCAGCAATCGCAAGTGGCCGCGCCTTGAAGAAATCCGGCCTGAATCGGCGGAAACGGTACTCTCTGCCCGGATTTCTACCGCACCTGAGGCGACAAGGGCGGAGGCGAGCGGCTTTGCCTGTGGGGCTGGAATCCCTGATTCCGGCCCGCCGCAACGTCCTGGGAAAAGGATCTTACTCGACCACCTTGATGCGGATGTTGCGGAATTGGACTTCCATGGGCAGGCCGGCGTGGATCTGGGTGGCGATGATGCCTGAACGCGGGATCTCCGGGTCGTCTTCCGTGTATTCGACCATCTTGACGCCGTTGATCGTCAAGGCGATCTCATTCCCGACGGCCCTCACCTCGTAATCGTTCCAATCTTCGGCCTTCACGGCCTTCTTCACGTCCTCGGGTTCCGGTTTCACAAGCGCCCGCCTGCGCCGGGACTCGTCGTACAGCATGCCCCAGTAAGTTGGGCCAACATCCGCCTGGTAGCCGGAGACCTCGTGCGAGTCCGGCACGCGCTTCGAGCGGAATTGCACCCCGCTGTTGCCCTTCCCGTTGATGAGACGAATCTGAAAGCGCAAGATGAAGTCGCCAAAAATCTTGGTGGTCGCAAGGAAGTCATTGTGCTGAATGCCGGGAGATCGGCCGATCAGCATCCCGTCTTCGACAATCCATAACTCCTTGTCGCCCTCCCAACCGGTCAGATCCTTTCCGTTGAAAAGCGGGACAAAACCTTCCTCCTTCGTGATGCTGCCCTCGACGGGTTCTTCGGCCGCCAACGCGAATGCGGCAAGGCCAAGCATGATGCCCGTAGTCAGCGCATGTCTCATCAGGATGTCCTCCGCCTCTTGTTGAGATATGTCGTTCCCAAAAATCTACAGGTGCCAGGGCGCGCGCATGGCGCGTGCGAGCATCCGGTTGGCCTCGGGGTCGTCGACGAAGCGCTCGGTCGCGAGATCCCATTGCAGCGGGCGGCCGAGTCTAAGACAGAGGTTGCCGACGTGGCAGGTGGTCGTGGATCGCTGGGCGACTTCCGGGTGCGCGATAGGCTTTGCGCGGGTCTTGACGCAGTCGAGGAAGTTGCGGTGGTGGCCGGTCCAATGCGCGTAGTTCTGTTTCAGGATGCTTCGGGTTCGCAGGATCGATTTCGGTTCGGCGTCCACGTTGCCGTCGTCGTCTACCTTGACCCAGCCCTCGCTGCCCTCGAACTTCACGGTCCTGGGCGACTGGTCGTGGTAGATCATCTTGACGCCGTCGGCGTACGTAGCGACGACGCGATAGCGCATGGGCGTGTTCCACAGGCCTTCTTTGGGGAACTCGGCCCAGCCCTCGTACGCGATAGGGCCGCCGAGATCGCTGCCGTTGCCCCACTGGGCGAGGTCGTTGAAGTGCGCGCCGATGTCGGTGAGCTTGCCGCCGGAGTAATCGAAGATCCACCGGAACGTGCCGTGGCAGCGCTTCGGCGTATACGGCTCGAAGGGCGCCGGACCGAGCCACAGGTTGTAATCAAAGCCGTCGGGGACGGGTTGCGGCGGCTCGACCCCGCAGCACGGGCCCTCGGACAAGTACGTGTTCAGGGTGTGCAGCTCGCCGATCATGCCGCTGCGCGCCACGTCCACCGCGAACCGGAAACAGCCGATGCTGCGGCGTTGGGTGCCGCTCTGGTAGACGCGGCCGTAGCATTCCATGGCATCGACCACGGCGCGGCCCTCGGCCACGGTGAGCGAGATGGGCTTCTCGCAATAGATGTCCTTGCCGGCCTTGGCAGCGGCAATCGCGATGAGGGCGTGCCAGTGGTCGGGCGTGGCGATCAAGACGGTATCAATGTCGTCGCGCGCGAGGACCTCGCGGAAGTCGTTGTACGTCGCGCAGTCCGTGTTGCCGTAGTGCGCGTCCACCGTGCTCTTGGCGCGATTGCGGTGATTGGTGTCTACGTCGCACACCGCAACGATCTGCACGTCGGCGTTGGTGAGGAAGTCCTGCATGTCGCGCGTGCCCATGCCGCCGAGGCCGATGCACCCCATCGTGAGCCGTGCGCTTGGCGCGATGGCGCCGTCCTTGCCCAAGGCAGACGCGGGTACGATGTACGGGGCGGCCATCAGGGCCGCCGTCTTCATGAAGTTGCGCCGGTTCATCAGGCTGGCAGTCATCGGTCATTCCCCTGTGTTGTGCCGAAGCGTGCTTTGCAGACGACCCCAATGATAGCCCGTCTCAAGCGTGTCGTCAAAGCGGCGAACGCACGTGGACATCGTGGCGCTCCTGATCTCGAAGAGCCGGCAAGGATGCCGGCGCTCCCAGGCAGTCCCACCCACGGTGGGGCGAGCGCGGTGGGGCGAGCGTCCTCGCGAGCCGGTCTTCCCCCCGAAGAGCCGGCAAGGATGCCGGCGCTCCCAGGCTGGTGGGGCGAGCGCGGTGGGGCGAGCGTCCTCGCGAGCCGGTCTTGCCCCCGAAGAGCCGGCAAGGATGCCGGCGGTACCGGTGGGGTGAGCCGGTGCCACTGGGGTTGAGTTGGCCCCTGCCGGTGGCCTACTCTTGTTTGCAGATCGCGTGTTTGAGGGCAACTCGAGGAGGGATTCGGTGAAGGCAGCCGTCTGGGGTAAGGCGCTTCATGGCATTGTGCGTCTCAATGAGGCGGAATGGCGCGAGTTGGACGTGATCGCCCGCTGGTTGATCGCGACGCGGTCGGCCGTCTTGGTGATGACGTTTATCCCGTGCGCAATGGCCGGCATCCTGGCCTATCGCGACGGCGTTTTCAGTTGGCCGTTGTGGGCGCTGACGACCATCGGCTTGATCATGGCCCACGCCACCAACAACATCCTCAACGATCTAATTGACTACAAGCAGGGCGTGGACAAGGGCAATTACTTCCGCGCGCAGTACGGCGTGCAGCCGCTCGAACATGGCCTGATGACCGTGTGGGAATCGTTCACGTACGCGGCCGTGACCGGTCTCATCGCGCTGTCGGCCGGCGCATACCTGGTCTACGTGCGCGGGGGCCTGGCCTTGGCGCTTATGGCCGTGGGCGCGTTCTTCGTCCTGTTCTACACATGGCCCTTGAAATACATCGGTCTCGGCGAGATCGCGGTGCTGGCCGTGTGGGGGCCGCTCATGGCCGGGGGCGCGTACTTCGTTATTGCGGGCGATTGGAGTTGGCCGGTCGTCGTGGCGAGTCTGCCGTATGCGCTTGGGCCGACGGCCGTGCTTTTCGGCAAACACATCGACAAGCTCGAGGCGGACCGGGCCAAACGCATCCGCACACTGCCGGTCCTGCTCGGCGAACGAATCTCACGGTTCATGGTACTGGCCATGATGGCGCTCCAGTACATCATCGTGGTCGGGTTGATCCTTGCAGGCTTCTTCTCGCCGCTGTTGCTGGTGGTGTTCATCGCCCTGAAAGACCTGTGGATCATACGGACGATCTACGGCAACCCAAGGCCGGAGACCCGCCCGGACCCCTTCCCCGAAGACGTGTGGCCCTTGTACTATGTTGCGGCGGCGTTCCTGCACTGCCGGAACTTCGGCGTGCTGTTCCTGCTCGGGCTGATTGGCGACGCGCTCTGGCGATCCCTTCATGTTGTTGGCTGACGTGCGGCGCCAGTGCAATGCAGACGTTCGGAAATCAGCCCGCAGCTTGGCGGAATCATGATAGGAGGCTTGAAGCATGACGCGGAGAGGCATCTCGGTGTGGTTTGCTGTGTTCGTGTTGACGATTCCCGGTGTTGCATCGGCGCAAGGGCCGCCGCGGTTGCCCGAAAAACCCGGCTACGCGCTGTTGCCCGAATTCGCGTATGCCGATGACGACGCGGCGCGCGCCGTGTGGCAGCCGATGTATGAGACGGCGCCCGTGTCGGTCGTCAAGGCCGGGGCGAGACCTCTGTTGCGGTTGCCGTGCAACCTTGCCGGGACGGAGATGTCGCGGGCGTCCTGGGATTGGTCGGTTGATCGCGACCTGTCCCGCTGCCGCGGTCTCCAGTTCCGGTTCTACTGCGCGGACCCGAGCCCGGTATCCTACTTCAGCCTCTATTGCCGCAGCGGCGGCGGGTGGTATACCGCTACGTTCTCGCCGGGGGTCACGGACGCGTGGAACACGATCCGGATCGCCAAGAGCGCAACGCGCATGGAGGACACGCCCGGGGGTTGGGGCGCGGTGGACACGATCCGGATCTCGGGTTGGCGCGGCGCAGATGTGGACACGGAGTGCTACCTCGCGGACTTCGGGCTTTGGCAAGGCGACGCGCCCGTGGCCGTGCTCCGGCAAGAGTCGGCGTTTCTCAATGAACACAGCGAGCGCACCTCCATCGAAAAATACACTGAGGACACGGCGGGGCTTCTGGATTCCGTCGGGCTTCCGTATACGATCCTGAGCGACCTTGACCTAAAGCCCGATCTCCTCGAGGGGCTGAAGCTTGTGATCCTGCCGTATTGTCCGGCATTGGCCGAGGATAGCGTGGCGGCCTTGGGCGATTTCCTCGAACGCGGCGGCAAGCTCGTTTCGTTCTACACGCTTCCGTCGGCGCTCGTCGGGGCCATGGGATTGCAGCGCGGGAATCACGTCCAACAAGAGCGCCCGGGCCATTTTGCCTCGATACGACCCGCGGGCCAAGGGCTGACCGGGCTGCCGGTCGAGGTGAAGCAGATGTCGTGGAACATCGGCGAGATGCGCCCGGTCCAGGGCCGGAGCCGGGTCGCCGCGTATTGGTACGACGACGCCGGGAATTCGACAGGTTACCCCGCGATCCTCGTGTCGGATAACGCGGCGCACATGACGCACGTTCTGCTCAGCGAAGATCGCGTCAACAAGGCGCTGATGCTCCTGGCCATGGTGGGGCGTTTCGTGCCCGAGTACTGGGAAGCCGCCGCGCAGCAGAGCCTCGAGAACGCGGGCGCTGTTGCGGGATTCGACAGCTTCGCCGAGGCCCAGGCGGCCATCCGCCGCGCGGGGCAGCAGGCGGGGCGCGGGGCGCTGCCTGAGTTGGGCAAGGCCGAGGCCCTTCGCGCCGAGGCCGTCAGGCTGATGACGGCCGGCAAGCACCCCGCGGCCATCGCTGCGGCCGGGCGTGCGCGCGAGCAGTTGTTGCTGGCCTACTGTTCCGTTCAGCAGCCCGAACCGGGGGAGCATCGCGCGTTCTGGTGTCACAGCGCCTATGGCGTGGACGGCCTGACGTGGGACCAAGCGATCAAGAACCTGGCCGACAACGGCTTCACGGCGATCCTGCCGAATATGCTTTGGGGCGGAACCGCCTACTACAAAAGCGAGGTGCTCCCCGTCGCGCCGGAGATCGCCGAAAAGGGGGACCAGATCGAGCAATGCGTGGCCGCGTGCAAGAAGTACGGGGTCGCGTGTCACGTCTGGAAAGTGAACTGGAACATGAGCGGCAGGGCGGACAAGGAGTTCGTGGAAAAGATGAGGCAAGCCGGCCGCACCCAGGTGATGTTCGATGGGACACCCGAGAACCGGTGGTTGTGCCCATCGCACCCGGCGAACCAGCAGCTCGAGGTCGACTCGATGGTCGAGGTGGCCAGGAAGTACGACGTGGACGGCGTCCACTTTGACTACATCCGCTACCCGCACTCGAACGCCTGCTTCTGTGCGGGATGCCGGAAGCGATTCGAGCAGACCATCGGCCAAGAAGTCGAAAACTGGCCCGCGGACGTGCGCACCGACGCCACACTTGCCCAGCAGTGGTTTGACTTCCGGCGAGCGCACATCACGAGAGTTGTGGCCGAGGTGAGTGCGCGCGTGCGGAAGCTCAAACCGGAAGTTGAAATCTCCGCGGCCGTGTTCCGCAACTGGCCCGAGCACCGCGATACCGTGGGGCAAGACTGGAAGCTATGGTGCGACAAGGGCTACCTGGACTTTGTGTGTCCGATGGACTACACGCCGCACAGCTTGCAGTTCGAGAACTGGATCAAGGCGCAGCTCGACTGGGCGGGGAACGTGCCCTGCTACCCCGGCATCGGCATGAGCTGCTGGCCAAACCAGACCGACATTGCCAAGCTCATCGAGCAAATCACGATCACGCGACGCCTGCACACCGGTGGCTTCACCGTCTTCAACTACGGCGTCTCCGCAGCCCAGGACATGGTCCCCCTCTGCGGCAAAGGCATCACGCGTAAATAAGCACGTAGCATGGGCCAACGGCCCATGCTGATGCGGCGGACTTAGGTGCGGACGACGCCGTCGATGCGGTCGAGCATCTCGATCTTGGCGCCGTAGTCCGCGTCGAACACGGTGCCCAACTCCTTGATAAGCTCCGCGAAGTGCGGGGTCTTGTCGTGGGCATCGCGCGCGGCCTGGTCCGCATAGACCTCGTAGAACACCAGTTCCTGCGGATGGTCCTGACTTTGGTGGCCGATGTAGGCGAGGACGCCGGGTTCTTTGTCGCGGACGCTCTGGACCATGGCGCGTGCCCGGGCCAACGCCGCCTCTTCCTTTCCTGGCATGATGCGCAAACGGGCTGTGAATGTGATCATCTCTCGGGCTCCTTCTTTCTCTTTGGGAAAAGAGAAAGAAGCAAAGAGAAACCAGAAGGTCCCACTTTGCTTCTTTCCTCGTTGTGTCCAAAGAGCACGGGGTCAGGGTCTTTCGCCGCGGGCGAGGCGCGCGTTGATTTCGTCGATCAGGGGGGGCACGTCTGAGATGCCGTCCACGACGTAGTGTGCGCCGGCCTGAGTCAGGCGCGTGTAGGCGCGGGCGCGTTTCAACGCGCGGAGTTCAGGGTCGAGCGCCTTGATCTCTTCTTCGTTCAGGCCGAACTCGTTGCCCGTCATGGCGAGGCCGACGGTCCACATGCCCGCGTTGAGCCCCTCGAAAACGTCGGGCAGGGTGTCGCCGACTTTTACAATGGCTTCCATCGGGTAGATGCCCAATTTCATGGCGTTTTGGAGGCACATCCACGGCGCGGGGCGCCCTGCGGGCACGTCGGCCGCGCACACGCTCGAGTCGGGTTTGTACCCGCGTTCGGCGGCTTCGACGAGCAGTAGTTCCATCATCTCGTGCATGTAGCCGGTCGTGGACCCGATCTTGAGGCCGTACTTGCGGAACGCCTCACACGCTTCGAGGCAACCGGGGATGAGGTCGGCGTAGTCGGCCAGGCAAGCCATCTGGGCAGGCACGAATTTCTCGAACATCTTATCCACGTCCTGCTCGTTGGGCGGTTTGCCGTAGACGTCGATCCATTTCTTGCGGACGGCTTCGATCTGGGCGATCTGCTGGATGTGGTCGCGTTTGTGCGCGCCCATGGGCTCGCGCGCCTGCTCCATCGAGATCTCGACGCCGAACTCCTTGTAGATCTTGACGAACACGACCGCGGGTGCATAGCAGCCGTAGTCCATGGTCGTGCCGGCCCAGTCCAGGATCACGCCCTTGAGCGGGCCGCAATAGGTGCGTGTAAACACGAATTCCATAGGTCTTTGCTCCTGTTCCTCTGCTTTTCTCTCAGATTTTTCTGTCGAAGGTCTCGGCCTCGCCGGTGACGACCCAACGGCTCATCACCACCTTGTCGTGGGTATAGAAGGACACGCCTTCGTGGCCCTGAACGTGCAGGTCGCCGAAGAAGCTCGTGTTCCAGCCGGTGAACGGGAAAAAGGCGACCGGCGCGGGCACGCCGACGTTGATGCCAATCATGCCGTGGTTTGCCTCGGCGCGGAACCGCCGGGCGGCCCGGCCGTCGTTTGTATACACGCACGCCGCGTTGCCAAAGGGGCTGGCGTTGATATGGTCGATGGCCGCTTCGAGGCTATCCATGCGCAATACGCACAAGACCGGCCCAAAGATCTCATCCTGGGCAATCGTGTATTGCGGCAGCACGTGGTCGAAGATCGTGGGGCCGACGAAAAACCCATTCGGGGCCTCGGGCACGGACACGCCCCGGCCGTCGAGCGCAAGCGTGGCACCTTCCTCGACACCGTTGTCGATGTATCCCACGACGCGGTCGCGGTGTTGTGCGCTCACCAAGGGCCCAAGTTCACCGGTGTCGCCGTCGCGACAGGTGGGACCGACTCTCAGCGCGGCCGCGGCCTCGACCAATTGCGGCACCAGTACGTCCGCGGCGTCGCCGACGGCAATCACGCTGGCCACGGCCATGCAGCGTTCGCCCACGCTGCCGAAGGCCGACGTCGTGATGTTGCGCACGGCGAGGTCCATGGGCGCATCGGGCAGGACGACGAGGTGGTTCTTGGCGCCCCCGGCCGCTTGGACGCGTTTGCCGTTGGCCGCGGCCGTCTGGTAAATCCGGTGCGCCACCGGGGTGGACCCGACGAACGAAACCGCCTGAACGTCCGGGTGTTCGAGCAGGGCCTGCGATGCGTCTTTGGCCCCGTGGACGAGATTGAGGACGCCCGGGGGCAGCCCGGCTTCCTCGAGCAGTTCCACGAACCGGATCGGCGTAAGCGGACATTGGTGCGACGGCTTCAAGACGAAGGTGTTGCCGCACGCAATGGCAATCGGGAACATCCAATGGGGGATCATGCCGGGGAAGTTGAAAGGGGTGATCCCGGCGCAGACCCCAACGGGATATCGCACGGTCTTGTAGTCCACGCCGCCGCCCAGGTCGTCGAGGGTCTCGCCCTTCATGAGCATAGGCATGCCGCAGCACATGTCGATGACCTCGAGGCCGCGCCGCAACTCGCCCACGCCCTCGGCCAAGGTCTTGCCGTGTTCAATCGAGATGATGCGGGCCATCTCCTCCATGTGTTCTTCGAAGAGGCGCTTGTAGCGGAACAGGACTTGTGCCCGCTTCGAGACGGGCGTCGCGGCCCATTCCGGAAAGGCGCCGGCCGCGGCCTGGACGGCCTTGTCCACGTCCGGTTTGCCCGAGAGCGGGGTCTTGGCGATGACCTCCGCCGTGGCGGAGTTGGTGACCTCGTAGTGCTCCGTCGCGTCCGCGTCGCACCACGTGCCGCCGATGAATTGCTTGCAGACCCTGACCGCGCTCTCGCTCATCGACATCTCCTTCCTACTTCAGGAAACTCAGCATGATTCCGTCTCGCGGGATTGGCGCTTCCCTTGGAGGTCCAGAAGATATCACATGCACGCGTGCGCGCGCCAACCGGGTTGCCTGGGAGCGCCGGCATCCCTGCCGGCTCTTCGGGGGAAGACCGGCTCGCGAGGACGCTCGCCCCACCGTTGCCCGACCGCAGGTGTCCGCTGTACCGCCGGCATCCTTGCCGGCTCTTCGGGGGAAGACCGGC
>Ga0272441_10005754_pt1 | contig 21273 bp, 19 predicted proteins | sample SSMProp6N_FD_193582 | JGI IMG/M metagenome (GOLD analysis project Ga0272441, IMG submission 193582) | Marine sediment archaeal communities from Little Sippewissett salt marsh, Falmouth, MA, United States - SSM-Prop-6N | ecosystem: Environmental > Aquatic > Marine > Wetlands > Sediment ...
ATGACGCCCGGCCAATGGGCGATGAAAGGCACCCGGATACCCCCTTCGTATAATGTGCGTTTATGACCGCGCAGCGGTCCGGAGCAATGGAATCTGTCCATGGGGGCTCCGCTCCACGGGCCGTTATCACTTGTGAAAATAATCAACGTTTTCTTATCGATCTTCAGTTCCCTGGTAAGTTCCACCATGCGACCGACATCCGTATCGAGAAGGGTGATCATGGCCGCGTAGTTTTTTTCTACCTGGGTCCAATCGCGATCACCGTAGGGCGCATCCGATACTACCGGAAACTGGGTTCGGTCTTCTGTGCTGCTGGCGTAGTGGGGTATGGTATATGCGGCATAGAGGAAAAAGGGCTGCGCGTGCGATTCCCGTATAAAACGCAGGGCCCACTCGGTCATCAGGTTGTGGCTATAGTGTTCCTTGCTTTTTGAGTTACCCGGCAGCTCGCGTCGTCCCTCTCCCTCATCCAGATACTCCGGATAGTAATAGTGGGCGTGGTCCTGATTGAGGTAACCAAGCCAACCATCGAATCCCTGATTCGTGGCGCGGCCCTCGGTGCCGGGATCCCCCAAAGACCATTTGCCGATGCCTCCGCAACGGTAACCGGCTTTTTTGAGCACCTCGGCAAGGGTGACGTCTCGATCCCGCAGATAGGTATGGTAGTGCGGCACATTGTCACGGACGGGGGCATGGCCGTTATGCAGACCGGTCATCAGAATTCCACGCGACGGCGCACAGACCGTACTCCCGGCGTAGGCCTGCGTAAACCGAATCCCCTGAGCAGCCAGTCGATCGATGTTCGGCGTTTTGATCAACGTCTGTCCGTAACACCCGAGATCACCGTAGCCCAGATCGTCGGCCATGATGAAGATGATATTCGGCGGCTGACTTTCGCCAACTCCCGCAATTGTCCCGAGGAAAACAATCAATACAAAGAGATATTTTTTCATGGCTACTATCGTTCTTGGAACTGAGATTTCGCATTACCCATTATAAACGGCATTTCTGCACGCTTAGACACTTCTCCTGAGAGATTCCTGTTCAATTCGACCCTTATAGTACTCAAATGACATCACGATTGCATCGAACTTTCTAAAGATTCGGGAAGTGTCAACCCAATCTTGACAACACGAGCTAAATCAGGGTATTCTCGCATATTATGCACCGAGCAGGACGCCAAGACAGGTATGGGAGGTTATGTAATGGCTTATTCGAAAAAACCCGCAGATTCTAAAAAACGGATTCCGAGTCAATTAGTCGGCGTTCGAATGCTTTTTTTCCGGTTTTTTTCCTCCATTTCCAACATTCGATTCGTTTCCATTATGTTCATGCTTTGGGCCGTGAGCACCAGCCACGCAGAAGCTGGAGCATTCCAAAACCAGCCAAGGCCGGGTTTGGCAGCCAAATACAAAGGGGATAGAGGAATCGAAAAGGATTCGGATGTGATCTTTGTCGAAAACTTCGAGGAAGGCACGCTGGATGCCGTCACATCCCGTTGGGAAAGCGTAAGAAGTGCCGAAATCATGTCGCTATCGAAGGATGTACCCGAGACAAGCGGGGGCAAACATTCCCTCTTGATGACACATATTGGAGGCCGGGGAACAGGAGGGCATTTATACAGGCGGCTTTCACCGGGCTACGAACAACTTTACGTTCGTTTCTACGTGAAATTCGCACCCGATTGCTATCCCATCCATCATTTTTTTCACGTCGGCGGCTACAATCCTCCGACACCCTGGCCCCAGGGGGGAGCGGGCATCCGGCCGGCCGGCAACGAGCGGTTTTCGACCGGCATCGAACCCCACGGCCAAAAATGGCAATGGGATTTCTATTCCTACTGGATGGGTATGCGATCGTCGCCCGATGAGAAATCCTGGGGACACGACTTCATTAACGATAAGAGCTTGAAAGTCGAGCGAGGGCAATGGATGTGCATCGAATTGATGATGACAATGAACGATCGCGTCACCGAAACAAACGGCGAACTGGCGCTATGGATCGACGGGCGGGCCATCAGTCACCTGGGAAAAGGATTTCCGAAGGGTAAATGGGTATGGGACAGCTTTTATCCAAACCCGAACGGCGCATCTTTCGAGGGTTTCCGGTGGCGCAGCGATCCAAAATTGAATATCAACTTCCTGTGGGTTCTCTTTTATATTACGAAAGTCCCGCCGGATCATGTCAGCAAGGTATGGTTCGATGATATCGTCGTGGCGAAAAAATACATTGGCCCCATCGTTCCCGTAAATGGCAAATAACAGAACAGGACATTTCAGGTCACGTCTTCAGCCGGTTTGGGACTCGTTTCGATGCCGGCCTGCTCGCACGGTGCAGGTTGCGGCGTTTCAGCGATTTGCCCGATCAGGTCGATTTGGCTTGCTAAAATCGCGTCAGCGGCTTTTTTATCGGCAATGGCATAGCCTTCAATGATGGTCAATAAGCTCAGAAGAAAGCTCAGGGTGCTTTCCGCCCCTTGATTCGAATTAACGCCGTCCGGGGTAAGTCCGTCGTTGCACCCTTTCGTTCTAAAATCATAGATCGGGATATGCAAATCATTGCGGCCCAGAAACCAGTCAAAGGCCTTTCTTTGCAACGTCAGGAATCGTTCGTCTTGTGTGGCGTCATAAGCCGCCTTAAACATATGAACCATACCGGCGGCTTCGATGGGCTGCTGGTCGAAATTGGCCCGGGCACGACCCCGTTCATACCATCCTTTGCAGCCGACGAAACTAAAATGGTCGCCTTTAAAGGTATTTTCCAAGAGAAATTCACAGGTTCTTTTCGCTGTTTTGATGTATTTTTTGTTATTGAAGGTTAGACCGGCCACAAATAACGCATGAGGCAAGACAGCATTATCATAGCTGAGTGTGTCTTCAAACCACTGCCAGTCAGGGTACTTGTTCTCCTCGTACTGCTCGACGAGCCCGTCCGCCGCCAACTCCATTTCGCGCTTGATATCGCTGGCCCCGGGAAACTTTTCGAGATAGTCGCTCATGCCGAGGATCGAATACGCCATGCCTCGGGGCAGTTGCCTTTGGACGTGTCTGACGGACTTGTCGAAACATTCTTTAGCAATCGAAAGATAATCCGGCGCGGGGGGCTTGGCCATGACCGTTCCGAACGCCCATAACACCCGCCCGAACGCATCATGGGCCGGTTCCTTTTCCCACCACGTTCGGTTGAAATCCATGAAATTGCGAATCAATCCCTCGTCATTTTGTGAATGGACGGTGAAAGATAAATAGGTATCGAGCAATTTCAGAGCATCCGATTCCGGATACTGAGAATAATATTTGATCATTGCGATGATGGCCCGCGCGTTGTCGTCCGTGCAATAGCCGAACGCACGATTCGGTATCGTGAATTTGGCGTGCTGGTACAATCCCGTGCTGTCGGTCAGCTTTTTCAAATGCTCCAGCGAAGGCTCGGGCACCTCGATATGTGACATGGTCTCGGCCGCCGAGAGCTTGGTCTTTGCGGGGATTCGCACAGGCAATTTTCTGGCGGTAAAAAGCTTCCAATAGGCCTGGCCAATTTGGGGCCAGATCCTGGATCGGCCGTATTCGTACGCCTGTCTTCGCAGGGAATAGAACAATGAATCATTTCGGAATAATTCAATAATCGCCTGCGCGATCTGTCTCGAATGATCGAAATCCACCAGCTTTCCCCGGCCATCGGCTAAGAGCTCTTCCGCCGCCCAATACGGCGTCGAGACCACGGTCTTGCCCGTGCCGACGGCAAATGACAACGTGCCGCTCGTCAGTTGTTTGGCGCTTCGATAAGGCGTGACATAGATATCCGTCGCACAGAGGAAGTTATGAAGCTCCTGGTCATCGACAAACCGGTTATGAAAGATGACGTGCTCCTGCAAATCGAGATCTTTAACCGTTTGCTGGAGACTAAATCGATAGGATTCACCATCCACTTTCAGGACGTTCGGATGGGTCATGCCCAGGACGATATAAATCACCGACGGCTCGGCCTTAATAATGGCCGGCATCGCCTTGAGCATCATCTCGATCCCTTTGTTCTTATTGAGCAAACCGAACGTGAGGATCGTTTTTCGGTCTTCCAAGCCGAATTTATGCTTGTAATAGTTGCTGTCCACAAAGGGCAAATCAGGGATGCCGTGCGCGATAAGCTTGATTTTTCCGGCGGGGATGCCATAAATCTCGTGCAGCATATCCACACCGCGTTTATTCATCGTGACGACCCGGTAGGAGGCCTTGCACACATCCACTAACGACTTACGATAGTCCGGGTCCGGATCATCGAGAACCGTGTGCAGCGTCGTGACGATAGGAGCTTTCAGCCTGTCGAGCAACAGGCTCAAGTAGTTACCGGCCGTTCCTCCAAAAAGGCCAAACTCGTGTTGAACGGAGACAAGATCGACGTGGCTGAAATTAATGTAGTCGGCGGCACAAATGTAATCGCTTTTCACATTTTGACGAATTTCGAACTTGACCGGATTGTCGTATTTGTGCTCTCCCGACCGCAAAGCGACGACCAGCGGCTCGAATTCACCCTTTGCAGCGGCGGCCGTGCTTGTGATGAGGTCCGAGGTGAACGTCGCGATCCCACATTTTCTGGGCGGAAAAGAGGAGATAAAAACCACTTTTTTCGCGATACTTTTCGGCATCCGCAATATCCCATTTCAAATAGCTCTCACAAGTTCTCCTATTTTAGGGGTAGATCTCCCCACCGTCAAGGAATTTGCCACAACACCGGCCTAAAATATATTTTCCAATAACAACAGCTTCAATGGACTATCCCCACTCAAAAAGAGGAAATTTTTGAACTGATATGAGTTTTTTTCATTTTTTCCCGATTTTCTGTTGCACCCGAAGGAAACTGAACCGTATAATTACCTACCGTCAAAGTAGGAATAAAGGAACACGATAATTATGAAACTATCCACACGAACACGATACGCCGTACGGGCCATGATCGAATTGGCCAGGCACGATCTAAACCGTCCACTCCAACTTAAGATCATTGCCGAAAGGCAGGAAATCTCCGTCAAATACCTGGAGCAACTGATGGCCGTTCTTAAGGCCGCAGGACTCATTAAGAGTATCCGAGGCTCGAAGGGAGGGTATGTCCTTGCCAAAGCCCCGAGCCAAATCGCTCTGAGCGATATTTTGCATTGCGTGGAAGGCCCCATCGCAACGGTGGAGTGCGTGGATGACTGCTCGCGTTGCAAACGGGCGGCGGATTGCACCGCCAGAGAAATTTGGACGCGGGTCGAACAGGCCATCGAGCAAGTGCTTCAGTCGTTTACGCTGCAGGACGTGGCGGATATGGCATCGAAAAAGAAACAGTCGGACTATCAAATATAGAAAGAGCGGGAAGAGACTATGAGTGCGATATTCGAGGATATTACGGGAGCCGTCGGTTTTACACCCTTGGTTCAACTCAATAAACTGGGCTCGGGCAAAGCCACCATTCTGGCGAAACTCGAGGCGAAGAATCCGTGTGGCAGCGTCAAAGACAGAATCGCCTATGCGATGATCAAGGCCGGTGAAAAAGAAGGACTCATCAACCCGGAAACGGTCATCATCGAACCGACCAGCGGCAATACGGGAATCGGCTTGGCGTTTATCTGTGCCGCGCGAGGCTATCGTCTGATCCTGACGATGCCGGAATCAATGAGTATGGAGCGAAGGAAAATATTGCAGCATTTCGGAGCGGAGCTCGTTCTGACCCCCGCCGAACGGGGTATGTCCGGCGCGGTGGAAAGAGCGGAAAAGCTGGTGGCTGAAAATGCCAATGCCTATATGCCTCAGCAATTCAAGAACCCGGCCAATCCTCAGATTCACAGGGACACCACGGCCAAAGAGATCTGGCTCGATACGGACGGACGGGTGGACATTCTCGTTGCGGGCGTCGGCACGGGTGGAACTATCACCGGCTGTGGCGAGGCCCTGAAGGGGAAAAACAATGACTTGAAAGTCGTCGCCGTCGAGCCGAAGGATTCTCCCGTCCTGTCCGGCGGCAAACCTGGCCCGCACAAGATACAGGGGATCGGAGCGGGATTTGTCCCGGACGTCCTGAACGTGGATATCATCGACGAGATCATCCAGGTCGCGAACGAAGAGGCATTTGAGACGGCCCGTCAACTGGCTGCCCAGGAAGCGGTCCTTTCCGGAATCAGCGGCGGGGCCAATGTGCGGGCGGCGATCGAGCTGTCGCATCAGCCGGAAAATGAGGGAAAAGTCATCGTAACATTCATCTGCGACACCGGCGAGAGATATATCTCCACCGAAATGTATCGATAAGCCTATTCAACGGTTGATCCCGTTGGGACGAACAACCATGCAGACAGGACGGCTAACCGACAAAAAAATCCAGGAGCTCGTCGGCCAAATTGCTCAAACGTATGAAGGCGACATCGGTATCAACTTTATCGACGTGTCCAATCTGCCCGTTCGAGACAAGATTTTAGAGGTCCTCGATTTGCTCACGGAAATCCTTTTTCCCGGCTACACCGGTAAACGGACGGTCACCAAATCCAACGTCAATTTTATCGTTATTGATATCCTCTATCACGTCTATACGGAGCTTTCCGAACAAATCGAGAGGGCCTTTAAATATCAATGCCGAATGCAGAATTGCAATACCGGAGACTGCCGGACCATGGCGGAAGAAGTCACCCTGCATTTATTGACGAAACTGCCCGGGATACGAAGCCTGCTTAAAGGGGACGTGGGCGCCGCCTTTGATGGAGATCCCGCTGCGAAATCCTACGAGGAGATTGTGATCAGCTATCCCTGCATCATCGCCATTGCCACATATCGTATCGCCCACGAGCTGTATCTTAGAGACGTCCCGCTGATACCACGGATTATGAGCGAGTGCGCGCACTCGAAAACCGGCATCGACATCCATCCCGGCGCCCGAATAGGCAAGAATCTCTTCATCGATCACGGCACCGGCGTGGTCATCGGCGAGACAACGATCATCGGCAACAACGTCAAAATCTATCAGGGGACGACGCTGGGAGCGATGAGTTTCCCGAAAGACGAAAGGGGGAGAATCATCAAAGGACAAAAAAGGCATCCGACGATTGAGGACGATGTAACCATTTACGCCGAGGCAACCATTTTGGGCGATATTACCGTCGGTAAAGGAGCCATCATCGGCGGCAATGTCTGGGTCAAACGGCCCGTCCCCTCGGGATATACCGTCATTACGGCCAATCCTGATTTAATATGCAAAACCCCAAAAACAGACGGGGGCATTTACGAGATATGACATGGATGAAAAGCTGATTAAAAAAATCGAACAACTAAAAGAACGCCGGAATGCGGTCATTCTCGCACATAACTATCAGCCCGGCGAGATACAGGACCTGGCCGATTTCACCGGTGATTCGTTAGGATTGAGCATCCAGGCTTCGCAGACGGATGCCGAGACGATCGTGTTCTGCGGCGTGTTGTTTATGGCCGAGACGGCCGCCATTCTATCGCCGGATAAAACGGTTCTACTCCCTGAAATAAATGCCGGTTGCCCGATGGCGGATATGATTACCGCCGAACAACTGCGCCAATTGAAACAAGAGCACCTGGAGGCCCTGGTGGTCTGTTATGTTAACAGCTCGGCGGAGGTGAAAGCGGAAAGCGATTACTGTTGCACCAGCGCCAACGCGGTCGAAGTCGTGAGCTCCTTGCCGGAAAATAAGCCGGTTCTCTTCGTGCCGGACCAGCATCTCGGCCAGTTCGTTGCCGAAAGGACCGGCCGGGATATCACCCTATGGCCCGGCTACTGCACGTCTCACGTTTACATAACGACGGACGATATCAAAACCGCCAAGGCAGAATATCCGGAAGCGGTCGTCATGGCCCATCCGGAATGCACCGAGCCGGTTAAGGCGTTGGCGGACGAGTTGCTCAGCACGAGCCAGATGCTCAAACTGGCCGCCAAGGGCGTCGCCACGCAGTTTATCGTCGCGACGGAAACGGGTATCATACACAGCTTGAAAAAACAGAATCCGGAGCTTGAATTCATCCCGGCCAGCAACAAAGCGATCTGTCCGAATATGAAAAAGATCAGCCTGGATAAAGTCATCGCTTCGCTGGAAGAGATGCAATACGAAATCAACGTCCCCGAAGCGATCAGCGCCCGAGCGAAAAAGGCGCTGGATCGAATGGTCGAGATATTGCCCAAGCACTAAATAAGGCAGAGACGATGGAAAAGAAGCTTCAGTATCATTTGGAAACACTGGCTTTGCATGCCGGACAAAAGGCGGATTCTGAAACACTCAGCCGGGCGGTCCCCGTGTATCAAACGACGAGCTATTGTTTCAAAGACTCCGATCATGCCGCGAATTTGTTTGCGCTGAGGGAATTCGGCAATATCTACACACGGCTGATGAATCCGACAACCGATGTCCTGGAAAAACGACTGGCGGCGTTGGAAGGAGGGGTCGGAGGTTTGGCGCTGAGTTCGGGGCAATCGGCGATCTACGTCAGTGTCCTCAATATTTGCGGGGCGGGCGGTCATATCGTTGCGTCGAACTCACTCTACGGCGGGACGATCAACCTTTTCACCCATACGCTGCCCAAACTCGGTATCAAGGTCACGTTCGTCGATCCGAGAGACCCGAAGAATTTCGCCAAAGCGATCCAAGACAACACCCGTCTGGTCTATGTCGAAGCCGTGGGCAATCCCAAAAATGATATCCTGCGATACGACCAAATCGCCGAGTTGGCACACGAACGCGAGATACCGGTGATCTGCGACAACACTGTTCCGACACCGATCCTTTTGCGGCCCATTCAGCACGGTATTGATATCGTCGTACATAGCTGCACGAAGTTTATCGGCGGGCACGGCACCAGCATCGGCGGAGCGATTGTCGATTCGGGCCAATTCGACTGGACGAACGGCAAGTATCCCGAACTGACCGAGCCGGATCCGAGTTACCATGGCGTCAAATACGTCGAATCCTTCGGCCCCATGGCCTATATCATCAAGGCTCGGACCCAGTTCTTACGTGATATGGGAAGCTGCATGTCGCCCTTTAATGCGTTTTTGTTCCTCCAGGGATTGGAAACGCTTCATTTACGGATGCCCCGGCATTCCGAAAACGCCCTGAAACTGGCGCAGTGGCTCGAAAACCAGGCACAGGTCACCTGGGTCAACTACCCGGGCCTCGAATCGCACCCGGACCACGCGCTGGCCAAGAGATATCTACCGAACGGCCAGGGCGCCATCTTGGGTTTCGGCATTATGGGCGGTAAAGAAGCCGGGATTAAATTCATCAATAACGTTCAACTGGCCAGCCACCTGGCCAACATCGGCGACAGCAAAACATTGGTGATCCACCCGGCCAGCACGACCCATCAACAGCTCAACGAAGATAAGCGGCTTGCCGCCGGCGTGACGAATGATTATATTCGTGTTTCTGTGGGCACGGAGCATATCGATGATATCATCGCTGATTTCATCCAGGCCCTAAAAGCAAGTCAACCATAGAAGGATAGCAACCGTAACATGATAAAAAAGTATTGGATTCCTGTTTTCGCGCTTGTTGCCAAGGTTGAGATGGCTTCGTCGCTTCGCTCCCGGCAATGACGAAAAACACGTTTGCGCGTCATTGCGAGCAATGCGAAGAAGCGCGCAGTAATCTCAAATGCTACGAAAGGACTTTTTCAACAGGCCCTTTTGCAGGAATGACCAAAGACGAGAAAAGAAACCATGTGGGAATATACAGATAGCGTGAAAGATCATTTTCTCCATCCGCGAAACGTGGGTGAAGTGGAAAATCCGGACGGTGTCGGAGAGGTCGGCTCTTTGGCCTGTGGCGACGCCTTGAAACTGACGTTTAAACTCGATGAGAACGGCAAGATCACGGACGCCAAGTTCAAAACCTTTGGTTGTGCCAGTGCCATCGCAACCTCATCGGTGCTGACCGAAATGATCAAAGGTCTGACCCTTGAGGAGGCCATGAACGTCACGAACAAGGATATCGCCGACTATCTGGGCGGTCTGCCGGAGCAGAAGATGCACTGCTCCGTCATGGGCCGAGAAGCGCTCGAGGCCGCGGTCGAGAACTACAAAAACGGCGGCAAGGAGAAACATGAGATTGAAGGCAAGGTCGTCTGCACCTGCTTCGGCGTCACCGACAAAGAGATCGAGCGCGTCGTGCTGGAAAACGATCTGACCACCGTCGAGGAAGTGACCAATTACTGCAAAGCCGGGGGCGGATGCGGCGGTTGCCAGACCGAAATCGAGAAAATTATCCAGAAAGTACAGGGCGACAAGATTAAAGAAGCCCCCATCCAGGCGCCTCGACGTCCGGGCAAATTAACGAATATTCAAAAGATGCAACTCGTCCAGCAGACAATCAACGAACAGATCCGACCCGCTCTGAGGGCGCACGGAGGCAATATCGAGTTGATCGACATCGAAGGCAACAAAATCACTGTCGCCTTCAGAGGTATGTGCGCTCAATGCAAACTGGCCGAGTTCACGATGAAAGAGGTCGTCGAAGCCAAACTCAGAGAATATGTGTCCGAAGAATTGTTCGTCGAAGAAGATGCCGATTCCGCGGGCCAGCCCCATAATCACAGAGGATAACCATGAGGACCATCTATTTCGATAATAACGCCACGACGAAGGTGGCCGATCAGGTACTGGAGGAAATCCATCCACTCTTTGGCGAGCTATATGGCAATCCTTCGAGCATGCACACCTTCGGCGGACAGATCGGGCGGAGAATTCGTCAGGCAAGAGAACAGATCGCCAACCTGCTCGGATGTGAGCCGAGTGAAATCGTTTTTACCAGCGGCGGCACCGAAAGCGACAATACGGCGATCAAAGGCGTATTAGCCGCTCAGCCGAATAGACGCACGATTATTACGACCCGGGTCGAGCATCCGGCCGTGCTGACGGTCTGCCGGGACTTGGAGAGTCACGGCTACACCGTTTTGGAACTGAACGTGGATAAAGAAGGACAGCTTGATCTTGACGAGTTGGAAAACCAGCTTGACGATGACACGGCCCTGGTCACCATGATGTACGCCAACAACGAGACGGGTGTCATTTTCCCAATCGACGACATCGCCGAGTTAGTCACCGATAAAGGCGCGATCTTTCACACCGACGCGGTGCAGGCCGTCGGCAAAATCCCGTTGAATCTCTCCCAAAGCGCCATCGATCTGCTTAGCCTGTCGGGACATAAACTGCACGGCCCCAAAGGCGTGGGCATTTTGTACGTCCGCAAGGGAACGCGTTTGTCGCCGTTCATGTTAGGCGGCCATCAGGAGGCGGGTCGAAGAGCCGGGACGGAAAACGTGCCGGGAATCGTCGGCATGGGTAAGGCGTGCGAATTGGCCGCGGAACACTTCGAAGCCGAAAACAACAAGGTCAAATCCCTGCGTGATAAGCTTGAGCGCGCGATCCTGAAAGACTGCCCCGACTGCCGGCTCAACGGTGATCCCGAAAACCGCCTGCCCAATACAACCAACATCAGCTTTGAGTACGTCGAAGGTGAAGCGATTTTGCTGATGTTGGATCAATACGGCATTTGCGCCAGCAGCGGCTCGGCATGCACGTCCGGTTCGCTGGAACCCAGCCACGTCCTGCGCGCGATGGGCGTGCCGTTTACCGCCGCGCATGGCTCCATTCGTTTCAGCCTGAGTCGCTACAACACCGAGGAAGAAATCGATTTCACGATCGGAAAACTCCCCCCGATCATCAACCAACTCCGCGAACTGTCACCGTTCGTCATGAAGTAGGAGCATATAAAGTGAATTATGCAATCGTTTTCGCATTAATTAGTTTTTTAATTCTCATTCATGAGCTTGGACATCTTATTGCCGCTAAGTTATCGAATATCCCTATCGAACGGTTCTCCGTTGGCTTCGGCCCAAAACTATGGGCATTTAGCAAAGGGCAGACGGAATATCGTCTTTCAGCCATTCCTATCGGAGGGTATGTCTTGCCGAAGATTGAAGATGAAGACGATTTCTTTTTGATCCCAGCCCGTAAGCGTATCGTTTTTGCCCTGGGCGGTCCCCTCGCGAACGTTCTGTCCGCTTTGATTTGCCTGAGCTTTTTGAACGCGATGACAATGGGATTTTCCCTTTACGGAATCCTTGCTTATCCCTTTGTGCAGATAATGGAAATCAGCGCCCAGATCCTCACTGCGCTACCTCAAATGTTTTCTCATCCCGAACAAATGTCCGGTATCATCGGTATTGTGGCCATCGGTGGACGAGTATTAACGGGAGATTTCTCGAAGATATTCGGCCTGGCCGCAATGCTCAATATCAATCTGGCTCTGCTCAACCTGTTGCCTGTACTTCCACTGGACGGCGGAAAAATCCTGTTTTGCTTCCTGGAAAAAATTCGCCGTTCGCTGGCCAGGCTGCGTCTGCCCCTGACGGTCACAGGCTGGGTGCTGCTCCTGGGTTTGATCCTCTCGATCACGGTCACGGACGTCTGCAAGCTTGCCCTTGTAACCCACGCATAATCTCCGCGTCCTTCGGGATATGTGAAGCCGGAAAGAACAAGGCTGCCGCGTCAGTGCGTGCCGCTGTCCATCTCCTCCATAATGAGCATCTGGCCCATCTGGCTGATCCCCGCCGCCTTCATGCGTGCTTGGAGTTCGGGCGAATCGAGGAATGATTGTACCTTCTCGGCACTTTCCTGCACCGACAGTACGGTTACGGTGTTGGGATCATCAATGTTGCGGAATATCTGGAACGAGGTTTCTCCGGACGCCTTGCGCTGCTCGATGCTCGCATCATAGCCCTCTTTCCATTTATTGTAATCTTCGACTTTGAAACCGACATGCAAATGTGTGACCATAAATCATTTCTCCCCTAACTGCTCGATTAATACTTACAGATCCCCCTCTCCGCCTTTCGACGGATTCAACACTTCATCAGTTCGGGAAATACCCTCGTGTAACATACCTGTCAAGGTATTTCCCGATTACCCCTCATGATATAACCCCAAACGGCCTTAGCTTCCGCCGATGAGGTCTCCAAGGCCGCCGAGGACGGAGCCTTCGCCTTTCCGGCTGCCGCCAGCCTTCGGGGCGTGAGCGAGAATACGGTCGCACATCCGCGAGAACGGCAGACTCTGGAGATAGACCTTACCGGTTCCCCGCAAAGTGGCGAGGAACAGACCTTCGCCGCCGAAGAACATGGACTTAAGATTTCCGGCTCGTTCGATCGAGTAATCGATTCCCGGCGCGAACGCGACGATGCAGCCAGTGTCCACGCGAATCGTCTCTCCGTTCAGATCGATAGGTACGACGGTCCCGCCGGCATGAACGAACGCCATTCCATCGCCCTCCAGTTTCTGAAGAATGAAACCTTCTCCGCCGAAGAAGCCGGCGCCCAGTCGCTTCGTGAAGGCGATGCTCACCCGCGTTCCCTTGGCGGCACAGAGAAAGGCGTCTTTCTGGCAAAGCAGCGTCCCGGCGTGTTCGGCCATATTGATCGGAATGATCTGACCCGGATACGGAGCAGCGAAGGAGACGCGTTTCTTTCCGGTACCGGAATTCGTGAAATGCGTCATAAAGATCGATTCCCCCGTCAGAACCCGTTTTCCCGCGCTGAGCAGTTTGCCCATAATCCCCTGGTTCGGGTCCGATCCATCCCCCATTTTGGCCTCAAAGGTGATCCCATCGTGCATATAATTCATCGCCCCGGCCTCTGCGACGACCGTTTCACCCGGATCCAGCTCGACCTCAACAATCTGCATATCATCCCCGAGAATCTCATAATCGACTTCGTGGCATTGCATCGTCTTTCCTTTCGTTCAATTTAAGCGCTTCGCATTCAAAGGGTTCTATTTCGTGTTCAACATCTTATGTATATTGGATGGATAATCAAGGAACAATTCACTTTGTCAGACGCAAAGGTGAAGATTCCTGAACATGCCAGCGCAAGGACCGATATCAAGATTCTGAATAAAAAGGTCATCTTTTTTGTTTTTTGCTGCTTTGTCTTATACTTTATATAGTGTTCAAATAAACGCGGGGGGGAAGCAACACGACGGGCAGGAAAATCCATTCAATCCCATGGTGACGATCAAGTCAATCCGAGGCATTTATCCTCTCACCGGTGAGTTGACTGCAAATAGTGTCGGCTAAATGTTTTAAGGAGTCGTCAATGGAAAGGAACAATGACCTCAGAGCAGAACAAAGATTGCTTTATCATTGGCCCATCTGGTTCGCCGACAAGTCCATCGACGTGTTTATGCAGGGTCAAGTGGTCGATATTTGCAGCGAAGCCGTCGCTTTCACGTTTTATCCGTGCGAGATATCTCTCTTTCCGAGCCAACCTATCACGGCCCACTTCAGCGTTCCGATTTGCGGCTTAGGCGGCTCTTTCGCCGTACGGAATTTCACGCGTGAAGGCTTCGCCTGTAGAATCGATCAAATCAACAAAGTCCTTCATCGCGCGATAGCACAATTCTCCGAACCATTGCCTTTCAGGCCGGGAGAACAGACCTGCAACGAAGCCGATATGATGGCGCTCCTCCAGATTTTGTCATCACAAAAAGGCGCGTAAGGTCACATATCAATTCTCCCGGCCCCTTTTATACACAGACGTCGGCCTGAAAACCAGGCGATAACCGACAATCCATACAAAATCCCATACAAACGTCCGATATGTTCTTTTCTTTGAATCATGAATGTGATGTACTATCCCTCGAAATAAACCATGAGGGTGATAGAGTATGCGGACGTTGCCGACAATCCAGATTTGGAATTCAGAAGTTCGATGATATCGTTTGATGCTACCCTCAGTCCAGCGACCTACTCGAAGGCGCTTTGTCCGGCTCGAGTTCTTCTTTGGACCGCTCGAGCGATTGGGGCTCCGCCACCTTACGGTACCCCAAGGCCTTGATCACTTCCAGGACTTCCGTCCAGGTTGGGAAAGGTCTGGCGTTCTTGCGCTTGTACTTGTCGATGGCCATGACAAAGTCAAATTGCTCATCGGACATGTTTCCTTCTTCAGCCGACTTTCGCTCTTCGGTTAATCGTCGGCCGGGGCCCCGCCTGCGATCCAATCCCAAACGTCGATCGACGACATTTTTTCTGCGATCTTCTTCCGGGTATGGCTTTTTCGTATCTTCGTGCTTACTCATCTTAAAAATCGTCATCCAGGAAATCACCGTCGAAATCGCTTTCGTCTTCCCCTTCCATCGCGAAATCATAGAAATCGTCGTAGGCATGCTGCGATTCAATCACGACGTGGGCCTCGTCAATGTACTCCTCGGAGACCATCACGGCAATTTCCGGAGATCCGATCACCTGTTCGCCCTGCTCCCTGATGATCGCGGGGATATCGCTGGCTTCCAGAAGACTCCTATATTCTTTCGCCTGATCCATATCCTCGGCAAAAGCCACGACAACATACCCTTCCAAATTGACCTCCGACTTATGAGGTTTTTTTGAACGCTTAGTCATTGTTTCCTCCACTGCTACTTTTGTACCACAAAATCTTCTCACTATGTTAGAATGTCTGCTTCATTGAATCCGTTTTAACTCACCCATCCTTATAGAAGCCCTCGTTCAAACACTGTCGTCAAATTCGGCCTCACAAATTATTAAAAACTATCTCCTCACCAGAAAAACTCTACTTCTCGGTGCCGATTCTCGCGGTGGTCTTTGTCGCATATCGACGCTATCGTTGGAAAAATTTAGCCCATGGGCGTATTTTTTTATTGCAAATCCTTCTGTTTCAATGTATTTACGTCGCTCGATGACGTATCGAGCATTCGGGAGCGAATGCCGGCCTATTACTATTTAACCCTGTGAATATGGAGGTTCAGAGAATGGCAAAGCAAAGAGAATCGTTGATTGTATCCAGTAAGGTCAAGGCCTATATCAAGAGCAAAGATATGATGACCTCGTCCGACGCACTGGAAGCCGTAAGCGATAATGTCTATAATATGCTGGATGCCGCCATCGCCCGAACGAAGGCCAATCGACGCAGCACGGTCAAAGCACAAGATTTATAATCCTCGCGAGAGAATTTTCGGATGAGAATGTTGTCTTCGGGAGGGTCGGTTATCTTCTGACATCTTCCGATTGCACGTTTTATCGGGCGTACTAAAATTAAGTGAAGGTCGTTCCATTTTTTTTGAGGCGGAGCGGCCTTTTCCTTTTCGATGATCGCCCCATAAAACCCTTTTATCAACTCCGAAATTCGCGATTATTAGAGATTTTTTTCAACTTATTCCCTCTTAAAACCCGATTTACTATTAGGTGTTAGAGAAATCCTGTGTATTCCGCCAAACCCAGGTTAAGACAGTATATTTTCTTGCCGATTAACGAGATAATTACCGGCTAAAGACAACGGGACTGAGCAATCAGAAACGCCTGGGGCCGGACTTCTTTTGATGACGGATTCTGGGAAGAAAAAAACCCTTAATGATCCATTACGAAATACGCAATTGGTAGGACAAAACCGGTGGCTAATCATATGAGAATCTTCATGTTAGGCTGGGAGTTCCCGCCCTTTATCAGCGGCGGATTGGGTACGGCCTGCTACGGTCTAACCCGAGCAATGGATCAACTCGGCATGGACGTGACTTTTTTTCTCCCCAAGATGGTCGAGAGCCAGTATGCGACCCATGTTAAATTACTGACTCCGCATTCCAAAAAACCCACGGCATGTTTTAAGTTTCACGATCTCAAGAACGTGAAATTTCGAACCATCGATTCCCCCTTGCAACCCTATTCAAGCCCGGAAGTTTACCAGCGACGCATCGAGGAGACCTTAAAGAAAAAACAAAGATTACATGGAAATGCCGTTGGTTCGACCACTCCCTTCGTCCTGCCCAAAGACTACAGCAGCGACATGTACACGGAAGTCCACCGGTATGCGGCGGTTGCCGCGGAGATGGCGGAAGACGAACCGTTCGACATCATCCACGCCCACGACTGGATGACGTTTCCCGCGGGCATGGCCGTGGCTGCGGTCAGTGGAAAGCCGCTCGTGGTCCATGTCCACTCGACGGAATTCGACCGGAGCGGCGAACACGTCAATCAAGCGATCTACGATATCGAACGGGCCGGCATGGAACGCGCCGACCGCATCATGGCCGTGAGCCATCTCACCCGCAATATCATCATTAGTCGATACGGGATCAGCAGCGATAAAGTGGAAGTTGTGTACAACGGCGTGGAGCGTCTCGGACGCTGGTCGGCCGAAGACACAAGCATTACCAAGGACGAGAAGATCGTTCTGTTCCTGGGACGCATTACGATGCAGAAAGGTCCGGAATATTTTCTCCACGCGGCCAAGAAAGTCCTGGAGGTCATGGACAACGTCAAGTTCGTCATGGCCGGCTCCGGCGATCTGATGCACCAATCCATCGAAATGGCCGCCGGTCTGGGTATCGGGCATAAAGTCCTGTTTACGGGTTTCCTGCACGGCGACGACGTGCAAAAGATATACAAGATAGCCGATCTGTACGTAATGCCTTCCGTGTCGGAGCCGTTTGGAATCGCGCCCCTGGAGGCCCTGGACAACGATGTCCCCGTTATTATCAGCCGACAGAGCGGCGTCTCGGAAGTGCTCACGCATGCACTGAAAGTGGATTTCTGGGACGTCGATGAAATGGCCAATAAGATCGTTGCGGTCCTGAAATATCCGTCGCTGCAAATGACACTGAGAAGCCACGGAAACTTCGAGGTCCGAAGACTGCGCTGGAAAGATACGGCGATGAAGTGTGCGAAAATCTACGAGGACATGTTGGTCCCAGTCTAAGAATCAAGGAATGAATAACCCCAAGTCGATATCCGCCGGACGTCCATCGGGCGGATACGCAAAACGAAAAGTGATATTATGCCTTCTGTATGCTTCTATTTTCAAGTTCACCAGCCCGTGCGGCTCAGACACTACACCGTTTTCGATAAACACGAACATTATTTCGACGATCACAAAAACGGCGAGATATGCAGGAAGGTGGCCGACAAGTGCTATCTGCCCGCCAACCGCCTGCTTCTGGATCTGATACGCCGCTTCGAGGGAAGATTCCGGATATCCTACAGTATCACCGGCGTCCTGCTCGAACAGTTCCAGCATTACGCGCCCGAAGTACTGAGCACCTTTGACGCCCTGGCCGAAACCGGCTGCGTCGAGTTCCTGGCCGAGACGTATTATCACAGCCTCAGCTTCCTCTATTCGCGCGACGAGTTTGCAGAGCAAATCAACAAGCACCTTGACACGATCGAATACTACTTCGGTCAAAGACCCAGAGTATTCAGAAACACGGAACTGATCTATAATAATGATTTGGCGGCCCTGATCGAATCCATGGACTGCTTCGATGCCATCATCACCGAAGGCGCCGATCACATTTTGGGCTATCGCAGTCCCGATTTCGTTTACCAGCCCAAAGGTTGCGAAAAACTGAAACTTTTACTGAAGAATTACTCGCTCAGCGATGATATCGCGTTCCGATTCTCGAATCGTCACTGGCCCCAGTGGCCGCTGACATCTGAGAAATTCGCCCAATGGGTGCATAACGTGAACGGCAACGGGAACGTCGTCAACCTGTTTATGGACTACGAGACCTTCGGGGAACATCAGTGGGAAGACACCGGTATATTTGACTTCATCCGGCACCTTCCGGAAGAAATTCTCAAGCATCCCGATAACGACTTCAGGACGCCCACTGAAATCGTCAAATCCTACAACAGCGTCGGTGAAGTGGACGTGCCGCATATCATAAGCTGGGCCGATACCGAAAGAGACCTCTCGGCCTGGTTGGGCAACGCCATGCAATCCAACGCAATCCACGAGCTCTATCGCATTGAGAAGCGAATCAAGAATACGAACGATGAGAATATCATCGGGGACTGGCGAAAATTGCAGGCCTCGGACCATTTCTACTATATGTGTACGAAGTATTTTGCCGACGGCGACGTCCACAAATATTTTAATCCCTATGACTCGCCGTACGATTCTTATATAAACTTCATGAATGTGCTGGGTCATCTGGATAACCGATGTACCGAACTGTCAAATGGGGGCTTGTGTACGGCATCGGGACCCAACTAATCCGAATGTGGATCCGATGTGGCATCGGAAGATAAATACCCGCCCGATTTGCAACCAGCGAACGAAATGCTTTTTTTAAAAGTGGTGAGAGCAGGATCGTGTTGACCGTGCAAAAAGCCAACGACGTCATTAACCTCCGAGTCCCAACCGACGGCCACGATATCGAAACGCTGCTGAAAAAGGAGTGGCTCCTGACCAACGGGCGGGGCGGCTACGCCTCCTCCACCATTGCCGGCTGCAACACCCGGGCCTATCACGGGCTTCTTGTCGGTTCCCTTCAACCGCCCGTTAACCGGGTCATGGCGCTCTCGAATTGCCTGGAGATGATTACATCGAAAGGAAAAAGCTATCCTCTTTCGACCTTTGAATTCAGCGATAGATTCGCGCCGGAGGGCTTCCGATTTCTGAAGATGTTCCGCCGGGATATCGGGGTCCATTTTGATTATGTCCTCCCGAACATCGAACTCACCCGGTCCGTGTACCTCCAGCGTCAGGCGGATACGGTCGCTATTGTATATGATTTTACCCGTGTACAGGAGCCGGTGGAATTCACGAGTCGGCCCTTTGTGGGCTTGAGAAACTTCCACGCACTGCAAGAATCTTACGCTCCGTTATGCTCGGACTGGCTCGGATCCGCCGATTACGGCTTAATCGTTCGCCAGGATATCTCAGATAGTTGCAGCCTGCATTTATGCTGTCCATCGGCCCACTTCGAGACGGACCCCCAATGGTGGTACAATTTTACCTATCGTGTTGAGAAAGAGCGAGGCCAAGGCTCCACTGAAGACCTCTGGACGCCCGGCATCTTCAAATGCCGGATCGACTCGCCGACTCAAATCGTTCTTTGGGCCCACCTGAATGCGTATCGCACCGGAAATGATCCGGCATTACTGAAAGATACCGTTTTGGACGCGATTTGTCGGGATTTACATGACCACCAGGAAAACCTCAGGCAACAAGCAAGCCCGGTTCAACCATCGAATGGGACCTCTTTCGATCTCCTTTGCCTGGCGGCGGATCAGTTCGTCACCCAGCGGACGACCCGACGGGGGCGCAGCACGACGATTCTGGCCGGCTACCCCTGGTTTGCCGACTGGGGACGGGACGCCTTTATCTCCCTGCCGGGTTTATTGTTGGCCACCGGAAGGTTCGAGGAGGCTAAATCGGTCTTGACGACGTTCGCCTCTGTAGAAGACAAAGGAATGATCCCGAACCGCTTCGACGATTACAACGACACGGCCCACTTCAACAGTGTGGATGCCTCCCTTTGGTTTACCAACGCCGCATTCCAATACCTGGCCGCCAGCGGTGACTCGGAAACGTTCACCCATGAGCTTTTACCGTCCATTCGTCAGATCGTCGAATTCTACCATACAGGCACACGGTACGGAATCCACGCCGATACGGACGGCCTGATCGCGGCCGGCGATGAGGACACCCAACTGACCTGGATGGACGCCAAGTGCGACGGCATTGCCTTTACACCCAGGTACGGCAAAGCCGTCGAAGTCAATGCCTTGTGGTACAACGCGCTTCGACTCCTGGCCGATTTTTTTGCCGGTCAAAACGAAGAAGACGCCGGACATTACCAATCCATGGCCGATAAGGTTCAAACCGCTTTTTGCCGGGAATTCTGGAACGAACATAAAGGCTATCTGAATGATTATATCCTCCCGAACGGCAGGGCGAATAACCGCCTGCGTCCCAACCAGATATTTGCCGTCAGCTTGAAATACTCCGCCTTACCCTTGGAGCAGCAAAAATCCGTTGTCGCCGCTGTGCAGAACAGGTTACTCACCCCATACGGACTGCGAACGCTCGATCCGCTGGAGCCGGATTATAAAGGCATGTACACCGGGCCGATGCGACAACGCGACGAGGCCTATCACCAGGGCACGGTATGGCCCTTCCTGATCGGACCCTTTATCGAGGCCTATCTCAAGGTCCATGAATTCAGCCACGCCAGCCGACAACAGGCCATCGAATTTCTCCAGCCCCTACTGAGACATCTCACGGAAAACGCCTGCCTCGGAAGCATTTCCGAAATATTCGACGGCGATCCCCCTCATAAACCCAAAGGCTGTTTCGCTCAAGCCTGGAGCGTCGCCGAACTGCTCCGGACCTATCAACTGGTCAGCACTCCATAGAACATCGAATCCGGAACATCCCGCATCGAGCTTCACCCTTCACCCGTGATCGTTTACGATCAACGAGATCGTCGGTTATCCATACC
>Ga0272441_10005756_pt1 | contig 21270 bp, 16 predicted proteins | sample SSMProp6N_FD_193582 | JGI IMG/M metagenome (GOLD analysis project Ga0272441, IMG submission 193582) | Marine sediment archaeal communities from Little Sippewissett salt marsh, Falmouth, MA, United States - SSM-Prop-6N | ecosystem: Environmental > Aquatic > Marine > Wetlands > Sediment ...
CATTAACAACAGTCGGTTCCTCATTTTTCCCTGGGTTCGGGTTAAAAATCTGGCCAGCTCGGTACTGGCCGTGGCCGTCAAAACAGTCCCGGGTGATTGGTGCGAATGCTACGGATATCGTCCGGTCTTGATGGAAACACTGGTGGATCAGAGTCAGTTCAAAGGCACTTGTTACAAAGCCGCCAATTGGGTGAACGTCGGTCAAACCACCGGCAGGGGCCGGATGGACCGGCAAAACAAGCGCAAGGGGATGGCCGTAAAGGATATTTACCTTTACCCACTATCGAAAAGCTTTCGACAAGAGTTGACGGAATCCTGATTAATGGAGCGCCAAATATTTCACTGACCCTATTTTCATTATGTAAAATGAAATCAGCCAAGAACATTTTTTAGAAAATCATAATCATAATCAATATCGTCTTCATCCTATTTAAAACATAGTCATTACAGCCAGATAAGAAATTTATTGATTGTAATCGAAAGGGCGGAGCTGTGTGAAAATGAAATGATAGAGAAAGAGGGTGTCGAAGACATTCGCCGATCAGCGGCTTGAGTAGTTCATAGCGTTTTTAAGAAAACGGCAAAAAATTAATAAAGATTATCGTAAGGGGTAAAAAGTAGATCATTTTCAGCGTTTAATCCGAGACAAATCCTTTCTTGAAAACGTTAGTAGCCATTCTAAGTTGTATTCAAATAGCTAACTCTAAACGCATCCCGTTCACAACTTTTCGCTCGCCTTTTCAATCCGGATTACGGTGCCGATTACTCAGCACAGTAAGGATATTTTAACCATTTCAATCATTAGTAATCCTAAATGACCATTGTCAGGATTTTAACCTACTTTATTATCGGAACGATACCCATTCTTTTTGCATCGGTTCAACCATGGGTTTGGTCTTTCTACGCCTTTTGCATCATTGCCGGATTTATCATCTTTCTTTGGTACAGGCGCGTGAACTCGAATGCATATACGTCGGACACCGGTATCAAATGGGCCGTTGGCTCTTTTTTTACCGCTTCGTTATTCTTGTGCCTGCCGTTACCGCCTCTTGTTCTTTCATTTCTCAGCCCTGTGCGATTTAAAGAAATTTCGAACGCTTGGAACCTGACAGACAATCATCCTGCTTGGGAGTCGATTAGTTATGCATCCCGAAGTGCTTTAACCTGGTGGGTGTTTTTGCTCAGCTTACTACTGTTTTTTATTGTGTTGCGGTATCTTTTAAAAAACAAAAAAACCCTAAAGATTGTCGTCTTCATCATAATCGGTGTTGGTTTACTTCAGTCGGTATATGGATTGATTCAAGCACTAACACCTTCATTGGGAGTGCTTTGGGTAGATTATATAGAGGACTATATGGGTACTGCCCGTGGCACATTTATTAATCGGAATAACTTTGCGGCTTTTATCAATATGATCTGGCCGCTGGCTTTAGGTGTAACATTTGAAATGAACGGGAAGGTGAACTCGCTAAAAGCAATCCTTAGTTCTGACAGACTAAACCGGCATGCGCTTATGGCATTGGGGGTTATTGGTTTTCTGCTGGCTTTGATTTTAACCCGCTCGCGGGCCGGAATCTCAAGTGGCATAGTCGGCTTTGCGGCATTCATGATAGTGTCGCGAACTAAAAAAAAAATCGTAGCAGCGCAAACCAGGGCACTTCTGTATGGCATTATCGTTCTGTTTTGCGTCTACACAATGACCATAGGAATTGGTCCGATTATTGACCGCTTTTTAGCTGTCGATGCTGATGGCGGCTTTCGGGTGCTTATTTGGGCTGATAGTCTGTCGATAATAAAGGATCATCCGCTAGGTATCGGGTTGGGCAATTATGAAAACGTATTTAGCGTTTACAATCAATCCTTTGTTTCGGATAAGCAAGTTATGTACGCTCACAACGACTATTTACAGCTTTTGATTGAAACCGGTTGGCTAGGATTTTTTACTTTGACTGGCGGATTTATCTTTTTCATTGGGAAGAGTTTTCGGCTTATCAAAAGACTTGATTCCAAAGTTGATCCGAAGCGTTATTTTTTTGCTGTAGGTGCCTTTAGCGGTTTAATTTCCATGGCTTTTCACAGTTTTTTCGATTTCAATCTGCAGATTCCTGCTAACTGTCTGTATTTCGTAACGCTCCTTGCCATCTTGTCATCCTGCACCGAACACGCCCAGGTTCATAAAAGTTTAAAATCAACAAATAATGACCTCGTCAATTATAATCTGCTTGGCTCTATTTCTACCGCAAGGAAACGAATATTTAATTGATCGATTTACACTGTCATATACTCCAAAAGATCGACGACGGCCCTCAGATCATTGAAGAAAACCCGAAACCGATGTGGTCGTGCAGTTTCTCGTATTGCCCACAACATGGCGGAGATGGGCCTGGTTCACTATTTTGCAACCGACAGTCATGGTCCGGCAGATCTTGATCCAAAAGAACTGCAGCTGACAAAGAACAAGCTAAGTCATCTGATAAAACCTGATAAATTTCAGCTCGTAACCCTCAAAAATCCTTTGATAGTTCAGTACGGTGAGGCGAATAGGAAACAGAAGAAAGCTGATTTAGCTGGCAGGAAAGGCAGGGCGCGGCTCTGGCAATTATGGAAAAGTCATTACAGAAAACAGCAGTTACCAATAAACTACGGTAAATGAACACCGATTTAAAAAAGAATACATTACGCGTTTTGATGACTCTTGTTTTGCTATCGCTGGGGGGGTGGACCTTTTATTATTGTTGGCCGCAACGGACAGTTCGCTTCGACAACTATACTTATTCAATCGAAGAGGCTGAACGCCTAAAAAATTACCCAAAGGTCATGTACGCTCATGGCCTGAACGCTTGGGCTCGGCAAGATCCTGAGATGGCTGAGAGATTTTTCCGACAGACCGTTTCTAAGGACGTTCTCTTTATTGACGGATGGCTCAGGTTGGCCGAAGCCGAGGCGGAAATGGGGCGAAAAGAAAAAGCCAAGAACATCCTGACATTCACAATCGATGGCACAAAGCGCGTGTATCGTTGGAAGTGGCCGCAGATGCTCCTGGCCAGAGAACTCGGTATGGATGAAGTTGTTTACGGCAATGCGAATTATCTATTGTCACGCGGTATTCTGGAACAGGACACGGTGCAGTTTTTGCACACCCACCTGGGCGGCAATGCTTCGGCCGTTGTTTCCGTTCTGGACGAGGAGCACCTGGATGACTATCTCGAATGGCTCATGAATTGGTCCATGCTTGAAGAAAGCCTGACGGTTTGGCAGGCCATGACCTTGATCTCCACGCCTCACAAGGAAACAGCCTTACGATATTCCAATTATCTGCTGAACAATAAAAGCATTATTGCAGCGATAGACATTTGGAAAAAATACACCGGCAGTGACGGCTTGACAAATCCAGGGTTCGAAAAGAACATTACCGGTCTGGGTTTTGATTGGCATCAGTGGGGTGAAAATGACGGCAAATGGGAGTTAAAACGAGACAATTATGAGACTGCTGAAGGAGATTATGCCTTGAGAGTAAATTTCAATGGGCATGAAAACATTTCCTTTCTTAACCTCTATCAGATTTTCACAGTTGTACCGAAAAATAGATACCGTTTGACCTATTCCTGGAAAAGCCGAGGGATCACCACCGACCAGGGCCCCTTCATTGAGATTCAGGGTTACGATATAGAAGGGCTAAATATTGCCGGGCCAAAGATAACCGGCACACATGGATGGCGCGACGTAGCACTTGAATTTGAAATGCCAGATAGCTGCAGAGCGGCAGTGGTACGCCTACGCCGACTTCCCAGTAATCGCTTCGACTCGAAGATCAGAGGGTCGTTGTGGCTGGATAATTTCCGGTTGGAAAAGATTGAAAGCGAATCACCGCGGTTTCTCAGTGATATAAGTGGCACGATTTCACCGGCGGACAATGCAAAACGGAAATCTTTATCGGTCGACGAGGTAAATATATGGTAAAGAATCACGTGAATAATGACGGCGATTCCACAGGCAAAACGTTACCAGCCTTACCCGGTAACCATCTTCCATCGGCGGATGGTCAAATTCCATTCTACGAATTTCAAAAGGACGAAGATATCCAGCTGCGAGATTATCTGGATGTCATGCTCCGCCGAAAGTGGCTGATCATGACGGTACTCGCCCTGACGTTTCTCTCTACGATGGTTTTTACCCTCGCTTCTACCAAAATCTATGAGGCTTCTGCTGTCGTAGAGGTGAATCAGGAGACACCGCAGGTTACAAAATTTGAAGAAGTGTTGGCCTCGAAAGTCCAAGCCCGCGAATTTTATGAAACCCAGGTCGAATTGATATGCAGCAGGGCGATGATCAGTAGGGTAATAGACAAGCTTAACTTGACGAACCACCCGGTGATTGTCGAGACATTGTTTGGCGACGGCAGGTTTGAGCTTGGAAGTTGGGTCGGGGACATATTCAAATTTTTTGAGACAAGCATCGAGAAAAGAAAAAGCGCTTCGGCGATTTCCGAGGATTTAATAAGGCGCCAAAAAATGATCAAGTATATCGCAAAAAACCTTTCGGCTAGACCGAGTCGCAATTCGATGTTGATCGATGTGAAGTTTCGTTCGCCGGACCGTCAGCTGTCCCTTTTGGTCGTCAATACGCTCGCTGAGGAGTTCATCAACTGGAAGATGCAGCAGCGACTCGAGGCCTCCGGAATCGCCCGGGATTTCCTGATGCTGCAAATCGATCGGGCCAAGATCAACCTGGAAAGGGCCGAAGAGCAGTTGAACCAGTTCGCCAAGCAAGCTGGCATCGTGTCGCTGGATGCCCGGCTGAACAGCATTTACCGTCACCTGGAGGAATTGAACTCTGCCATTGCCATTGCCGAGGCGGACATGATTGCCAAGAAAGCCGCCTATCAGCAGGCCCTTAAGGACGGGCATGCCAATTTGCCGCGGGTTTTGGAAAGCCGTTTGATTGCCAACCTGAAAGACAGGTACGCCGAACTCAGTTCCAGTTACGAAGATTTAAAAACCACCTTCCATGATGAGTATCCCAAGGCCAAAAATTTGAAAGCGCGCCTTGACAGCATTGGTGCGCTTATCAGGGCCGAAGAAAACGGCATCATGATGACCATCAAAAACGAGTACGAGTCTGCCCAGGAGATCGTTCGTTCCTTGGAACAGCGCATCGAACTCCAAAAAAAGACGGTCCTTGATCTCAACGACAGGGCTACCCAGTATTCGATAATGGCACGTGAGGTCGATACCAACAAAGTCATTTACCAGAGCCTTCTGCAACGCGCTAAGGAAATCGAATCCATGGCGGGAGTGTCTTCCAGCAATATTCAGATCGTCGGCCGCGCCGATCTGCCGCTTTTACCTGTGAAACCCGACATCAAGCTCAACCTGTTGCTGTCGATCTTTATCGGGTTGCTCGGCGGCATCGGTTGTGCTTTCGTGGCCGAGCACTTCGCCGATATCATAACCAATCCCAGCGAGATTTCAGACAGGTTCCAAATTCCCCTGCTGGGCACCATTCCCCAGGCAAAACCCGATGAGCACGGACTCGAAATTTCGTTTCTGCGCCACCCGTGGGCTCCGTTTTCAGAGGCCATCCGCTCGTCGCGAGTGGCGGTCCAACTTTCCGGTAGCGAAAACCATTCAAAAAGTTTTCTCATCACCAGCACTCTGCCTAGTGAAGGCAAAACGACCCTGGCCGTGAATTTGGCCCTAAGTTTTGCTGCGGCCGGAGAAAAGACCGTGCTCATTGATGCGGATTTACGAAAACCACGACTTCACGAGGTTTTTGATTTGAATCATCGGGTCAACGGCAACGGTCTGTCCAGCTTTCTGGCCGATGTTACCAACAAGCTTAAAACCTTTAGTAAATATTACGAGAACCTCAAGGTCATCTTGGCGGGACCGGTGCCGCCGAATCCGGCTGAGTTGCTGGCTTCAAAGCGGTTTAAGCTTTTGCTGGAAGAATTGATCAGCCGTTGTGACCGGATCATCCTTGATGGACCGCCGCATATCGGTTTTGCCGACACTCTGATACTTTCCCGATGTGTCGGCGGCATCGTGCTGGTAAGCAGCATCGGGGAAACCAGCCGGGAAGCGATCGGCCAATTTAAAAAATCGATAATAAATATCAACGGCACCATTTTGGGCTGTGTCGCAAACAAGGTCGATTACAGCAGAAAATATGGCTATGGCGGATATTACAGGTCCTATCAAAAATACGGCAGTTATGGTCTTGCGGAACATAACGAAGAACAGCTGCCGGTCTGTTGACGGTAAGGTGGTTTTCGGATCGAGTAAAGAGGAAAAAGTTCCAAGGTTAGTATCCGTCCAGAAATGGTAGATTTCGGCCCCGACAAGGGCCGCAGCGATTTTACAACCGCAGACGCAGTTATCCACGCTTTGGACGTGATCGAAGTTTGCAAAGAGCGAAAGCGTTGGGCCTGCCGAAATATGCCGTTTCTGGATGGACAATTTAATAAAAATGATAAAGGAGGGCCAACCAATGCACCATTTGAAATACGGAATCGAAATAAACGCCATCGTGTTGTTGCTTACTATTGCCATGTTAAACCCGGGAGTCGCTGTTGGGGCAGGGTTAAACAGGATTTATCCCACCGATAAAGTGACAATTTATGATGGTGATAAAAAAGTGGGAGTTTATACCAAAGAAGCGCCGTTTCCAGAGGGGGCCACAATATCGACCAGCGGCAGATGTGCCGTGAAGTTGGGCGCCCTCTTTCTTGTCGCTGAAGATCAAAGTGTCTTTTCATCGAATACGTCAGGCCGGCAGAGGAACCTTTTTATAAAGGACGGTAACATCTATTTTAAAATATCCAAGATGAGACAACCACTTACTCTTATAACACCCAACGGTGAAATCACTGTCCAAAGCATTCGGCTCGATGCGGCCCTTTATGATCAGTCGATAAAAGGTTACGTCGCTGTGACAAAAGGACAGAGCGAATTGGGGGTCGTGGAAGGCGGATCGATGGATGTATTAACCGATAACGGTCAAGTCACGATCAAATCAGGCAGTAATTTGATTCTTTCCCAGGCCGAAATGGACATCGGGGCTCCTCCTGAGGGTGAAAAACCGGCCGAGGAAGAGCCACAAAAGCCGAAAACCGGTTTGACAGGAACTCAGATTGGCTACATTGCCTTAGCGGCATTGGGGGGAATTGGATTGATATTTGCTCTCGGCGGGGGGGGCGGCGGCGGGGTGGCGGGGGGGGATTCGTTAGTCCATCATCGCCGTAAAGATAAGAGAGGCATGATCAACAATAAGCATGGAGTGGTCAAAGTGAAAAATCCAGACCAAATCAAAAAGATGAAGGGTTATGGTGCGTCAGTTTTACAGAAAAAGATGTTCCGCTTATTTTTAATGATATTCTGGCTCACTCTTTTTGGGGGATGTGCCGTCACCAACGAACCTAATAATATCTCCTATTACATGGGATCCAGCGAAATCAGCGAACTGAATGAAAAGATTCTCTCTCAGGCCCAAATGAGTAGTGAGCCGGGGGATATTCTCATTGGAGAGGGCGATCTGCTTCAGATCAGCGTTTTTGAGGCCAAAGAACTTGATAAAACCGTTCGGGTCAATTCACGGGGTTTTATCAGTCTTCCGCTGATAGGAGAGGTCCGGGTCAGTGGCCTGACGGCAATTGAGACCGAAGAGAAAATCGAAGAGATGTACGAAACACGCTTTATTAAGGATCCACATGTCAGCATTTTCGTTGAAGAGCAAATCAGCCAGCGCATCACATTGGTCGGACAGTTCAAGAAGCCCGGTACCTACGATTATCTCTCGAACCAGAGGCTGCTCGACGTCATCGCCTTGGGCGGCGGTCTGAGCGAGCAGGCCGGACAGATAGTGCAAGTGCGCAGGACCCGTTATGTTCAAGGGGAGCCAAATACCTTTATCGTCGACCTCGATCGACTGATAAAAGAAGGCAATGTCGAATTGAACATCAGGTTAAACGGCGGGGATGTTCTATTTATTCCCGAGGCGGGTGTTTTTTTTGTTGACGGCGCCGTGAGGCGGCCCGGTTCATATCCAATCAAACACAAGACAGTCGTCCAGGAAGGTCTCGTCGAGGCAGGGGGATTCGAGCCATCTGCAAAAAAAGATAGAATAAAACTGTTGCGTATGACGGAAATCGGGGAAAGAAAGATTATCGATATCGACCTCAGCAAAACTGATTCAAAACAAATGGCACTGAAAGATCGGGATATCCTTATTGTTGGTGAGAGTGCCTTAGGCGGATTGGGTAGAGGTTTCAGTATTACCGTTCTCGGAACGGGATTCACCTATTGGGGAAAATAGACGACAGAGATGGTTTCAAAGCTCCAACTCATCGAAACCGCCAAAATGGACGCACATTCTGTGCGTCCGAACGAAATTTAGTTTGAAAAATAACTAAAGATGAGTTAAGTCGGAGCATTAAAAAAAGAGTGTTACCAATGAGGAGGCAAGATGATGGGCCAACTTTTTTCAGCCTTTCTGCGTAAATCGGTGATGTTTAGGCTTGGATTTTTAGCAGGTTTGATAGGGATTCTTATCGGATGCGGTAGCGGTGGTGACGGTGTTATCCCCGTCAGTGGTGTCAGTGATGGAAGTGAGAGCAGTTCTCCACCAGGCAACCAGAGCCCACCAGGCAACCAGAGCCCAATAGCAACGATTTCTTCCCCGGCAGACACGTTTTCCAATGAAGGCGAAAATATTATCTTCAGCGGTACAGGCACCGATTCCGAGGACGGCCAGCTGAATGACGGCGCTTTGGCGTGGACATCGAGCATCGATGGCCCCATCGGCACCGGTTCAACCTTGATAACCAGCGGTCTGACTCCAGGGGATCATGATATCACTCTTTCAGCAACCGATTCAAATGGCGCCACGAACACCACGGAGCCTCTTTTAGTCCACGTGGAGCCAACCCGGTTTCTTAAAATGGGCTTTCAAACCACCGGAATATTGGATGCTTTCAATGCCTTCGATGGATACCACGATACCGGGGCTTCCATCACCACCTCAGAAAACGCCTTTCTCCACTTCAAGGCCTATATTGGCGGAGCGGACACTTTTCTCTTTCGAATCAAACCGGGGGCTTCACTACTCGGATCGAACCTTGTCATCGAAGGGCTGACCCCGGACGACAACTGGCAACCGCTAAGCGATATTGGCCTGGATGCCGATAAGACCGTCACCGTTAAGATAACAGACGCACAGACTTATAAGGATGCCGATGGGTACATCAATTTGCGTGCCCTATTGGGCAATGACCAAAGCCCGGACACCGTTCCCATTTATGAACTTTGGCGTGTCGATCCCATTTATGCCGGGTCTCAAACTATAGGAGTGGATAATACAGAGTCGGCTTTTGATGGTGATCGATCGACACCGGCCACCATCACCGATACTTTGACAAACAGCGGTAATTTTCTGCATTTCAAAGCTTATGCGGGCTTTGGACAATCCAATACCTTTGCGTTCAACGTCTTGCTCAACAACATCGGGTCTGTCCACTTCCTGGTCATCGAGGTTGAAGATATCATATCGGGGAATTGGGAGTTCGTGAAATATTTGAGCCTTGATACGGACGACGCCAAAAGCGTTTCCATTCAGGATACCCAAAACTATCTGGATGCGGATGGTTACATCAGCTTACGAGCCTATTGGGCTGCTATTACACCAAACTATCCCTCCGGCACTAATGTGAAGGTATTTGAAATTTGGCGCATCGACCCCTTTATCGTGGGTCCCAAGACAACTTTCGACGGCCCGGTTGTAAATGCGGAAAACGCCGTGGACGGCAAACCCGATTCGTTTGCCGAAATCCACTATTTCTGGGGTGAATTGGGTCACGAGGATTTTTTGCATGTACAAACCTATGTGGGAGATGTGGCACCTATTACCTTTTCTATTGCGGCGGCAATATCGGCGCCCCCCGATGCAGAGGCGATTGTCGATGGAGAGTACGAATCGGATAAGTGGTCGGTTATTGAGCGCATCAGCCTGAGTGACCTTGCAGCGACAACCGTTGAGCTGCCGAATGCCCGAGAGTTTGTCAATGCCGATGGGTATCTGAGTTTGCGCGTTCGCTGGGAATCCGACTCGATTAATCAAGATGCCTATATCTACGAAATCCGGCGCGAGGAGGATTAGAGGAAATTATAGAATTACCCACCTAAATTTGGATCCCAACTGACAGCGGATCATCGAAGTGTCAGCGTTTTTTTCCAACACCACCATTGTCGATCGGTAATCGTTTAGAAAGGATACTCCAAGTTAAAATATGATTTACATAGAAGCATTCGGCCTGATCACTGCTCGCGCTTCTGGTTTATGCCATTCAGGCTGACGTTGCTAAGCTATTTTCTGGCATCATTTAAAAAGGGGTATCTGTGAGAATATTGCTTTCTGCATATGCTTGTGAGCCAAATCGGGGTTCAGAACCTGGCTTCGGATGGAACTGGGCATTACATTTGGTGCAGGAGGGGCATGATGTGGTATTGATGACAAGTCCTCATGGTCGTTCAGCTATACAGAGACAGATTGCCTTAAATGGAAAATCCCAATCATTAAATGTCATATACGTCGATGTTCCAGGTTGGGCCAAGCGATTTCTCAAAGGTCAAGTGGGTGTAATTGCGCATTACTATTTGTGGCAGAAGTCGGTTTTAAAGGCAGCAAAAGGTTTAATAAAAAATATTGACATAATTCACCATGTGACTTGGGGGAGTATAAAAGGTGGATCTGACCTGTGGCGGCTTCAAAAACCATTCGTATTTGGCCCTATTGGAGGTGGGCAGCTCGCACCACCGGGTTTTAGCTCTATCTTTGGGAGGGGATATTTACTAGAGCAAATTCGTACTTTTTATACAAAAAATATCCTCCCAATAAACCCATTTACAAAATCCCTAATGCGAAATACTGCCCTTGTTCTTGTTACCAATAAAGAAACATTACTTTTAGTTAAACGCCTTGGTGTTAAATACGTAGAGTTTTTTTTAGACACGGGCTTGCCTGACAGTTTTTATCCAACTCAATTTCCGATTCGAAATCAGGGTAATGTATTAAAACTTCTTTGGGTCGGAAGGTTGTATCCAAGAAAGGCTTTTCGGCTAGCCATAGAAGTACTAAAAGCTTTGAAACTTCCAATAAAGCTTACGATTGTCGGTGATGGCCCCTTGGGGCCAAAACTTAAGACACTTATCAAAGACCCATCTCTTGCTAAGAAAGTTGAGTGGTGGGGGCAAGTACCCTGGCAGAAAGTACGAGAAGCTTACTTAACAAGTGATGTTTTCCTTTTTACGAGCCTTCGTGAGTCTTTTGGATCGCAAATCCTGGAAGCCATGGCCTTTGGTTTGCCAATTGTTACGCTAAACCTTCACGGTGCGCGAGACTGGGTCCCCGACAATGCGGGCATAAAAGTTGATGTCGGTTCACTTAAAACCACTCTTGAGGGCTTGGCTTTATCCGTTGAGCGACTTTATCGATCACCAGAGCAATGTTCAGTTATGGGTAGAGTTGGTTACGAATTTGCTAAGCAGCAAACATGGAGTTACAAAGCAAGCTCGATAAGTCAACTATATCGCAATGTCATCAGAAAACAGAATGAGATAAAACATTAAAGATAAAAAGTGATCATTAAAAAAGCAATCACCCATCGCTCTGCTATTAAAAAATGGACTGGAAAAGGTTTTTGGGCAATAATGGACCAAGGATTGGTTGCCACTTCTAATTTTATCTTGAACATTCTTCTTGCTCGCTGGCTAAGTATTACTGAATACGGCACCTTTTGTGTGGCATACACGATATTTCTTTTGATAGCTACCTTTCATACTGCCACTCTAAGTGAACCCATGCTGGTGTTTGGCCCTGGAAAGTACAAGAAAAAGATAAAAGCCTATTTGCGTGTACTACTACTTGGTCAATGGATTTTTGGCCTTACCGTCGGGACCATTTTCTTATTTGCTTACCTTGTATTGTGGAGTTTTACAAGCAGCCCTCAAGCCCCTGTGTTTTTCGGATTGGCTATAGCAAGTCCGTTTATTTTGTTTCAGTGGCTGATGCGCAGGGCATGTTATATCATCCTGCATCCCCAACTCGCGGCCATTGCAGGAGCTGGATACATGGTACTCACTTTATTTGGTGCTTTTTGTCTATACTCTTTAAAATGGTTAAGCCCTACTACCGCACTGTTTGTAATGGCTATTGCAAGTTTACTCTCTGGCTTGTGGCTTTTTTTTAAAATTAAAGTATATTACAATTACCGTAAAGACAGCGAATTGATAATCGATGTACTTAATGACCATTGGCGATATGGAAGGTGGGCGTCTGGAACAGCTGCTCTTTCATGGATTCCTGGTAACATCTTTACACTCTTTCTGCCAATTTGGTGGGGACTAGAAGCATCAGCAGCATATAAAGCACTACTCAATTTGCTTTTACCAATGATGCACGTGACTACTGCACTGGGTGCCATCTTTCTACCTGTACTCGTTGACAGAAGGAGCTTGCCAAATTTTAGATATTTTGTTCTTCTATTTTCAATTTTTATTATTTTTGCTACAGTCATTTATTGGTTGTTATTAGGGGCTTTCAGTGAGCTGATCATTCGTTTTCTGTACTCTGGAAAATATTTGGAATACGTTGATTTATTATGGCTAACCGGGGTCATCCCAATCATGGTAGGGTTAATTACTATTTCTGGCGATGCTCTGCAGGCAATGGAACGACCGGACAAGGTTTTTCTTGCCTACGTCGTTTCCTCAGGGGTAACCCTTACAGTAGGATTACTGTTCGTTCTGTCGTCGGGCGTAAGCGGAGCAATGGTAGGCTCGTTGCTAGCTTATATCGTTACCGGAAGCGTCATGACTGGAATGTTAGCTTCATGCCAAAAACCCTCTGCGCTTAAGATTGACATTGCTGGAAAAAATCAATTTTGAGTTAGACTGATACTTTTGGATAAAAAACGATTCTGCAGAGACTAAAAAAATAAATTTTTTTATGATGATTTATTATATTATTCTTAGTAAGCAGATAGCAAATAGCGGGTGAATTATACTTTTGAATAGCAACAGGAATTGCAGTAATTCTTTTACTGCTAAACCGTGGCAGAGAAATACGGTTGCCCAAATATGCGGCAAATTTTTTTTTAGGGGCTTCAGTTGAACGCTAAAACACACCTCTGTATTCTTGTTTATCATGTTTTAAGGAAAGCGCGAACAAATAACGCCATTTTTCAGATAATTTTATCCGGATTCTACAGAAACATTATAATATCAAGATGACTTGTAAGGAAATAACGATTACTTAGCTATGGCACCTGTACCGGACACATTAGCCAGGAGAATTTTTCAGAAAGTATATAGAATCTATGCAGTTCGGGAAAATGTGACAATTGGAAAGAGAGTTCATATTGGTATTTGGTCAAAGTTGTGGGCTCCGAAACGACTTCAAATAAGAGACAATGTCTACATTGGAAAATTCTGCACTATTGAGTGTGACGGAATAATTGACCGCGATGTAATGATTGCCAATAATGTCGGATTAATTGGACGCTACGACCATGATTTCAGATCTTGTGGGAAATCGATAAGGAAAACGCCTTGGATTGGTGATAAAAACTATAATGGGACAGGAAAGAACCTGAAGATAATCGTTGAAACGGATGTTTGGATAGGGTTTGGTGCTATAGTTGTTTCTGGTGTGATTATTGGAAGAGGCGCAATTATTGGTGCCGGTACTATTGTAACGAGAGATGTAGAGCCGTATTCAATTGTTGTTGGGAATCCTGCAAAAAAAATAGGAACAAGGTTTAACGAAATGAAAATAGCCTTGCATGAAAATATTCTCTGTTCATGAAGACAATTATATTTGAGGCTCTACGACAATTAGAACTGAGGTTTCCGAACAAACAAAAGGTGGTATTGTGTGTCGGGATAAACCGACAAAGGTTGACACTTAGGTCACAGATCAACAAGTGAGAAAGCTGAAGAAGTTTAACCAGAGCTGTTATCAAATCCTGTTTTTTTACGAATTCAAGCAAAGAATCACCAAAAACCCTGATGGAAGAATTATCATAACCATAGCATCGCATTTTCCGATGCTAAACTTTATATATGCGTGGATTTAATTTCTAAAAATTTTCCAAAATACTTTCTGAAATATATGTTAGCAGGAATCATTGTGGTGCTAATTATTCTAAAAAAATAAGAAATTCTAAAAAAATAGCAGGTAATTTTAAGATTGCCACCAGTACACAGAAAAATAAACCATGAATAAAGTGTGTTCATCTTTAACCCTCCTGTTTACGGGGGCTTTGGGAATTCTGAACGTTTTTGTATTGGCGAATGAACCTTTGTTTGGCCTGATGGCTGTCATCGGATTGTGTACTATGGTCGTTTTTTTAATCCTGCAACAGGTATTGCCTCATTTCTATTTAAGTATTTTAGGTTTTACCCTTTTTGGTTACGCTGCTTTGGGTAGGGGGTTTGCCTATTTAGGAAAACCTCCGATTTATGTGGGCGAATTTATTTTGACTCTTGGTTTCATAGCCTTTTTCCTTAAGCCGAATGCACAGATATTACGTTCCCGCATCACCTGGTTTCTATTGCTACTTATGTTCATTGGCGCAATAGGAACAGTATCCTACCTTGACACTTATAGAATTGATGCAATGCGCGATGCCGTATTGTGGGGTTATGGCTTATTCGCTTTGTTGACGGCATCTTTTCTACTACGAATAAGAACGATATGGGTTGTTGTCTTCGCATATCAAAGGTGGATTCCCTATTTATTATTCTGGATTCCCGTTGGAATGGTCTTGTATTATATGGCAAATGACATCATACCACGGTGGCCGGAAAGCGACATCCCAATTTTAAATCCTAAGAGTGGGGATATAGCGGTTCATCTTGCCGGCTGCTTTTCTTTTTTAACTTTGGGATTATATCGATTTGGTCGCAATGAAACAAGAAGTATGGTCGAAGTTAAAGAATGGCTTTTGTGGAGCATGTTGCTTGTAGGATGTGTCACGATTTTATCCGATCGTTCGGCGATTTTGACCGTACTATCCACTTCGTTTCTAATATTGGTTATCCGACCTACGATTCATTGGGCAAAACCTGTAGCTTTGGTTTTTTTGCTGGTCATATTGTTTTTTGCACTTGATTTTAAGGTTTCTTTCAGACCTGACCGATCCATATCCACTGAAGCAGTGATTGAAACTCTACAGAGTATTATAAATTTTACGGGTTCAGAGAATTTTGATGGGCCACGTCAATGGCGAATAGATTGGTGGAGTAAAATCCTGGATTACACAATTTTTGGAGAATATTTTTGGACAGGTAAAGGCTATGGTATCAACTTAGCCAACGATGACGGATTCCAAGTTTTTGAGTTTTTTTACGGACAACCTTTGAGGAGTCCCCATAACAGCCACTTAACCTTTTTGGCCCGAGGTGGAGTGCCTGGATTTCTGTCCTGGTTTACACTGCAGGGGCTGTTTGGCATTAGTCTTTTCCGGGCTTATCGAATGGCAGTCAGATCAGACCGCCATGATTGGGCGATTTTAAACCTCTGGGTGCTGGCCTACTGGTTCGCATTCATGGTGAATGCGACCTTCGATGTTTTCCTTGAAGGTCCTCAGGGCGGAATCTGGTTTTGGTGTCTGTTTGGTTTTGGCATCGCCTTGATGGAAGTTCAGCGGAAGGGTTATCCGTCCACACTTATCAGTCGCAATCACCCATAAGGGGCGACTACTGAGGGTAATGAAAGTTCACAACCACTAACAGCAATCTGGTGGTTAAGATAAGGTCTTTGCAGCTGAAAAAAATTTGTTGGAACCATACGGTCAACAGGTTCTGCGCTACACAGTGTATAAAGAATCTGTTGCGCTGCGTGGAAAATTAGTTCTTGACATAAAATCGGTCTTGAACAAAACTCACTAATTAAAACAGAATATTGATCCCTGAGCTCGAATGGAAGGTTGATTTGATCATCAAATCTTTGTGGACAATTACTGCGTTTGATCCTATGACTGAGAGACGAAAGGACAAATCTCTGTTAACGGTTCGAAAAAGTTTACTTGGTTGAAATGAAATACATGATTCGCCGGCATCGGCTGAAAGTATTTGATGGATTATCTTGATTCGACTAAACGGGAAATTGGGTCCTATTGTTGGCACGGACATCGCTTTTTTGGATTTTTTTCGCGAGAAAAAATTAATATCCTGTGGAGATACCGGATGTTCTTCTGTTTTGGTTATTTACAACTTTTTACCCTCTTTGACTACAACTAATACGGATTTAATCCGAATTATTTGCTCCTTCTGTTTGACGGTCAACTTATCGCTTAGTGCCAAAATCTGTGAAAAACAAATTTATAGATTATGAGAGAATAAACATCGTTCAAAAAGACAGCGAAACTGATTCCTTTACCGAGGAACGATATGTGCAATTTTTCCATTATTTCAAAAAAAATACAACGAATGTCTTAGATATTGGTTGTAATACTGGCAGAGGCGGGGCGATGCTGAAAAAGTTGGATAGTATGCTGGAAATTTCGGGGCTCGATGTTGTCAAGGAAAGACTTAAAAATATACCCGAGGGTATATATGCGAAAAAAATCTTAGGTTCATCTACTGAGATCCCGTCTGAAGACGAGCAGTTCGATGCCGTTGTTGCAGGAGAGTTCATTGAACACCTTTACGCAGTCGATGTCGACCTAACGATTTTTGAAATCTTTCGGGTTCTTAAAATAGGTGGGCGGGCCTTGCTGACAACTCCAAACCCTAATTATATAAAACGCAAAGCAAAAAATAGAACTATTTTGGGAGGCGCACATTTCTCACAACATCACAATGATGCACTAAGAATGAAGTTGCGTATGGCGGGATTTTCGAGAGTCAAAGTATTTGGAAGTGGAAGGGTTACGCGTTACCTTGGATATCGATTTCCAATGCTTTCGGTCTATGGTAGCTATCTAATCATTGGCGACAAGTGCTAGGTTAATTACAACATCGGTGAATTACGGGTCAATACCTGTGCCGTCAGATTGTGGACAATAAGTTCGACGAAGTATACCAATTTGCTGCGGACATGGATGGGGCTGGGTATTTTTTACTGGCAATCATGACGCCCTTATTATGCACAACCTAGCTAAACTCAACCTTGAAATGCTCAACACCTGCTCAAAAAAGAATGTGAAAGTTTTTTTTATTCGTCTGCCTCCATTTATCCAGAATACAAACAGATAGATGCGGAAAACCCTAATTACATTGCTGATAGCGCCTATCTTGCCCAGCCGGACGGCGAGTACGGATTGGAAAAGCTGTTCAGTGAACGCATGTACATAGTCAAACAATACAACATGGGCATGGAAGTGCGAATCGTCAGTTACCACAATGTTTTCGTTCCATTCGTAGTCTGGAAAGACGACAAAAAAAAACACTTCAGCCTTGTGCCGCAAAGTAGCCACTGCTTCAGACGGTGAGGAAATCGAGATGTGGGGTGATGGTAATCAGGCCTGCTACTTACTATATCTTTGGGTCATACAAAAATTTGTCATGTCTGGTCGATTGCCCGAAACTAACTCTCCTTAAACTCGGTTCACGTCAAGACAACCTCCCAACCCATGTACAATATGTCCGTGGTGACGCACGCAAATTACCTTTTGACGACAATTCTTTTGATGTGGTTTACAGTAACTCTGTTATTGAGCATGTGGGCAGTAAGTCCGATCAAATCGAAATGGCAAAGGAAATGATGCGTGTGGGAAAAGGTTACTACTGCCAAACCCCAAATTATTGGTTCCCTGTTGAACCGCATTTTCTTGCTCCAATCCTCCATTGGCTTCCAATCAATATCAGAGGTGTTTTTGTGCGATGGTTCAGTGTTTGGGGCTGGGTCACAAAAACTTCACCTCAAGAAGCACATGAAATGGCAAGTTCGATCTATTTGCTTAATCAAACCGAAATGGACGAAATGTTCCCGGATGCCTGGTGGATGAACGAGAGAGTCTTAGGATTGATAAAATCACTTGTTGTTGTAAGGCTTGGCAATGAACCCAATAAAACCAAATGAAAAAAAAATCCTCGGCTTGCATGTGGATACTACCACCTACCAGGACGTCACAAAAGAAATTATGAACTGGGCTATAAATGGTGAAAACCGATATGTCTGCGTGGCCAACGTGCACATGGTCATGGAAGCATACGACGATGCCACTTTACGAAAGGTTGTCAATCAGGCGGACCTCGTCACCCCGGACGGCATGCCCTTGGTCTGGATGTTGCGCCGGTTGGGACATCCGCTCGAGGACAGGGTATATGGCCCCACACTGACACTGAGGGTCCTGGAGGCAGCGGCCAGGCAGGGTATCCCGGTGGGATTTTACGGCGGCGCACCGGATGTATTGGTTAGACTCGTTAAAAATGTCCAAAATAGATATAAGAATATACAGATTGCATACCGATTCAGTCCTCCTTTTCGCGAACTTACACCAGAAGAAGACAAGGCCATTGTCCAGGACATCGAGGCTTCCCAAACCAGAATCCTTTTTGTGGGCCTGGGTTGCCCCAAACAGGAGCAATGGATGGCGGCACACGTAGACAGGATGCAAACGGTAATGCTCGGTGTGGGGGCGGCTTTCGATTTCCATGCCGGCAAGGTCAGGCAGGCCCCCAATTGGCTTCAGAACAAAGGATTGGAATGGCTGTATAGACTGCTCACAGAACCCGGCAGGCTTTGGAAACGCTACCTGAGACACAACCCGCGTTTTGCAGTACTGGGAATGATGGAGTTAGCCAGGATAAGAAGGCGAGGCCCCGTCAAAGTTGCTAGGCGATTTTAAATCTTGTTCCAAAACGGGTGCTGATTTTTTACGGAGCGGGCATTATCGGCTCCCGTTTGTGCAAGACGTTGCCTGTCAAGGGTGAATGCACAAATCATCCGCCTTTACCGGCAAGTTTCTGGACGACAGGGGATCCCGGTCTTGGCCGTGATAGCAGCCAAGATAAATTCCGCCCCTCTATTACCCTTTCCAGGTTCGTATCCAACGACGTGAACAAAAATCCACCAATTTACCGATTACCGGTCTACTTATCCAATGGTTATGGCGTAATGACAGGGCTGATTGACCATGGGTAAGTTTATGTGTCGGTTGACGTTGACCGGGTTTTATCTATCCCTGGATTGCGTCTGCATTTTTTTCTCCGTGTTGTTAGCCTACGGCACCTATCATTTTTTCAATTTGGGAAGGGAGGTTACCTATGAATTTTCGACCCTGATCCCCTTCAGCCTGGCCCTGGCCGTTGTTGGATGTGTGATTCTTTTTATTTTTGGGGCCTACCGCCAGGAATCCGGTATCCTGAACGTTCTGGAAGTCAAAAACGTCATTTTAGGAATTCTGACCTGTTTTGCCATAACCAATACCTTTTTCTTCGCCATTCAATTCGCCCCTTCGCGCTATATCATGGTTCTCTCTTTCCTGTTCATGCTCTTTCTGGTCCCGTTGGCTAGATCGATTGCCTATGCCGCTTTGGTGACTCGCCTGCCAAGGGTGTTTCAACGACGGATTTTGATTTACGGCGCCGGGAAACTTGGCCAGCGATTGTACCGTGAAATCCATAACTCGCCACGGCTGTTGCTCAAAGTTTGTGGGTTTATAGATGATGATCCGGATAAGAAAGGCAGGTGCTTTTCACCCTGCGGTTTTCAAACCGATTATGAGTGTCGGGTCCTCGGAAACTGGGATGATCTTCCCCACTTGACCCAAACCCTCGGAATTGAGGAAATCTACGTCGGAGTTTCAAACATCTCCAGCGGCAAGCTAAATCAGCTGCTCGACATGTGCAGAATACTAAGCCTTAATGTGGCATTTATACCCTGCTTGCACGAGATTTTTTCATACCGCGTAAGGCTGGAAAATGTGGGCAATTTACCCTTGGTCCGTGAGCAAGGCATTTTAAGCCCCTCCCACTATGACCGAGCCAAGCGGATCATCGATTTGGGACTCTGCGTTCTGATGGGCATCCTGCTCCTTCCGGTCATGGCGATTATAGCCCTGGCAATCAAGCTGGATTCTCCAGGCCCGGTTCTTTTCAAGCAAAAGCGGGTGGGGAAGAACGGCTTGCTTTTTGACCTTTACAAGTTTCGGAGCATGTTTCCGGATACCCCTCAATATGCCATTAACCCTAACAGCCTCGACGATCCGCGCATCACCCGGGTAGGGCGCATCCTGCGCAAGACCAGCTTCGACGAACTGCCCCAGTTAGTTAACGTCTTAAAAGGTGAGATGTCCTTGGTGGGCCCGCGTCCGGAAATGCCATTTATTGTGGAACAATATGATACGGAGCATAAAGAGCGTCTAAAGGCCCTACCCGGGATCACCGGACTTTGGCAGCTCAGCGGAGACCGCAAAAAAACAATCCATGAAAACATGGAATATGACCTGTTCTATTTGTATAATCGCTCATTTTTCTTGGATGTGACCATATTATTCCAGACCCTTGTTTTTGCGTTTAAAGGTCTTTAGCAGCCGTATAAAATTCATCATTAGTGTCCGTATAAGAATCGAAAAAAAGACACTATGGTCGCATTTGAAAATTGGCTGTTAATACCCCGGATCTCACTCCCGGGGTATTTTTTTTCAATGATTCCCTAAAAACCCATTTTAATTTATAAAAACAATATAATTACGATAGCTTAAACTTTTTTGCTTTAATTTTGACTTTTAACAAATATCTTGTATGATATTTAATAAATTAATAGGGCCAATCGACTCGTGCCTCTTTTTGATAACTGTTGAACCACCCAAAATGTATCTAACTCACTATAATTTAATAGAAAAGCCTTTTGAGCTAAGCCCGGGACCCCGCTTTCTCTGGCTTGGTGAAAATCATAGCGAAGCCCTTGCCACGCTGAAATACGGCATTTTAGAGAACAAAGGGTTTTTGCTCCTTACCGGTGATGTGGGCGTCGGGAAAACAGCCCTGATTCATCGTTTGATCCAAGAAATTGATCCATCAACGATTATCGCCAACATACCCGACCCGGGATTGGATGCCCTCGATTTTTTTAAGATATTAGCTAGTGAATTCCACATGGCTAAAAAATTCAAGAGCAAGGGCGAGTTCATTATTGAACTCAAGAAATTTCTCCAGAAAACTCAATCGGAACAAAAAAACGTCCTGCTCATTATCGACGAGGCACAAAGGCTCAAAGAAGAGATTCTGGAACAGGTACGGCTTCTGTCCAACATCGAAATGAGTGACC
>Ga0272441_10005757_pt1 | contig 21265 bp, 12 predicted proteins | sample SSMProp6N_FD_193582 | JGI IMG/M metagenome (GOLD analysis project Ga0272441, IMG submission 193582) | Marine sediment archaeal communities from Little Sippewissett salt marsh, Falmouth, MA, United States - SSM-Prop-6N | ecosystem: Environmental > Aquatic > Marine > Wetlands > Sediment ...
CGCACCTCCGACGGCTCGGCCAGGTCGGCGACGTTGACGCCCGCCCGGTCGGCCAGCACGGCCTTGTAGGGCTGGAAGACGTTCAGCGCCGCCTCGACGTCGGCCTGGGCCTTCCGCAGGTTGGCCTGGACCTCGCGAATCGTGAGCTGGAGCTGCTGTTGTTTGAGCTTCAGCATGGGCAGATAGCGCTCGTAACGTTGGAGCGCGTCACGCTGCCTCTTCAACTCGGGTCGGGTTAGGCGAATCTTCTTAGCCATGGGTCCATTTCGGATTTCGGATTTCGGATCTCGGATTGGGGCTCACGCCTTGCGAGAGCCGGTGCGGCGTCTCGTAGTCTTGATGGAGGAGACCACGATCGCCAGAATCTCCCCTGCTTCCTGCACCAGCTTCGCCAGCTTGGTCTGCTTCATCAATCCCGCTTCCATCAGCAGTTCCATCCAGTAGATGCTCTCGTCCGCTTCCTCCTCCACGATTCCCAGCTTCGCGAGAAACTCCGCCTTCGACCTGGCCCGGCATGCGGCCCGGTAGTTCGCGCCAACGCTGGTCGCCGATCCCAGCAGTTGCCTGCCTATCACGTCGGCAAGCCGCGTTCCGGGCAGCGACTCCACGGCGTGAATGACCCGCACGGCGAACCGTCGGGTTCTCTGTTTCATCTCGTCCGGTGTCATGGCAGTCCCCCAATCTGCCGGCGACCGCCACAGATGATCCCAGCACGCGATGTCCGGTCTGTTTCTTCAAATCCGCAATCCGCAATCCGCAATTCGAGATTCGAAGTCCGCATCGCCCGTCAGGCCGTCGCAACGGCCTCGGGCTCCTCTTCCTTCTCTTCGATTTCTTTGGGCCAGTGGGCCTCGATGATGCTGCGGCGGATGCCGGTCTCGGCGGGCTCGAAGCACTTGGCCAGCAGGTCCCAGCAGCGGTCGAGGGCCTCGAAGAGAGGGATATTGACCGACAGGTCCATGATCCGGTCCTCGAAGAGGTCGCCGTACCGCAGCAGGCGCTCGTCCCACTCGGACATCTCGAAGCCCATGTCTCGCTTCTCGCGGCTCTCGCGGCAGAGGGCGTAGAGCTGGATGCACGCGTTCATGATTGCGCGGTGGTCGTCCCGCGTCTCGCCGTTGACCTGCTGCTTGAGGCGGCTGAGCGAGCCGAACGGCTCGATCCGTCCGTTCCGCAGGTAGAACTGGCCCTCCGTGATGTAGCCGGTGTTGTCCGGGACGGGGTGGGTCACGTCGTCGCCGGGCATGGTCACGCAGGCCAGCACGGTCATGGAGCCGGCCCCGTCGAAATCCACGGCCTTCTCGTATCGCCGGGCAAGTTGGGTGTAGAGGTCGCCGGGATAGCCGCGGTTGGAGGGGATCTGCTCCATGATGATGGCGATTTCCTTGAGGGCGTCGGAGAAGGCCGTCATGTCCGTCAGCAGGACGAGGACCTTCTTGCCCTGGAGCGCGAACTGCTCGCCGACGGCGAGGCAGAGGTCGGGGACGAGGAGGCACTCGACGATCGGGTCGGCGGCGGTGTGGATGAACAGGATGGTCCGCCCGAGGACGCCGCCTTCCTCGAAGGTGTTGCGGAACTTGAGGTAGTCGTCGTGCCGCAGGCCCATGCCGCCGAGGATGATGATGTCCGCCTTGGCCTGGAGGCCCACGCGGGCGAGCAACTCGTTGTACGGCTCGCCGGCGACGGAGAAGATCGGCAGCTTCTGGCTCTCGACCAGCGAGTTGAAGATGTCGATCATCGGGATGCCCGTGTCGACCATCTGGTCGGGGCGGCGGCGCATGACGGGGTTGACTGCCGGCGAGCCGGTATCCACCATTTCGCCCTCGACGGGCGGGCGCTCGTCGCGCGGCCGGCCCGAACCGTCGAAGATCCGCCCGAGCAGGCCGTCGCAGAAGGGCACCTGCATGGGCTTGCCCAGGAAGCGGACCTTGTCGCCCGTCGAGGCGCCCTCGGTGCCCGCGAAGACCTGCAGGCTGACCTGGTCGCTCTCCAGGCGGATGACCTGGGCCAGCGAGGATCCTCTCTCCCCGCTGACGACCGCCAGCTCGTCGTAGCCGACACCCGTGGCCGTGACGGTCACGACGTTGCCCGCGATCCGCGTAATGTGATCGTAGTACTTCCGCATGGGTTGCGTTCCTTATTCGCTGTCGTCGGTCCCGGCCGCGGCTGCGGCGGGCTGCGGCTCGACGCCTTCGGCCCCGGCGTGCCGGGCCACGAACGCGTCGATGTCGGCAAGGATCTTCTTGAACTCGTCGGTGGCGCGGTCGAGGCCGATGGCGTCCTCGGCCTGGGGCGCCTCGGCGTCGTCCTTGGCCTCTTCGGCCGGCCGATCCCCGTCCGCGTAGAGGGCGGCGTAGTTCCAGTTGCGAAACAGCTCGCCCGCCTCGACGAGGGTCCGGCGGGCCTCGTCCTTGCTGTCGAAGTCGAACTCGATGTCGATGACCTCCAGCACCTTGGCAAAGACGAACTGCTGGCGGGCCGCGCTCGTGGCCGCGTCGACGTCGTCGAAGGCGTTCTGCTGGAGGTAGACGTTGTCGAAGAAGTCCGCCTTCAGCGCGACGATAAAATCGTCGACGCTCGTGCCTTCCTCGCCGACGACGGTCATCATCTGCCGGACCTCGTTGCCGCGCCGCAGCAGGCTTCGCAGGCGCGCGACGTTCTCGGAGTCGATGATGCCCGTGTACTTGCTCCAGGAGTCCAACGGGTCGATGGCCGGGTACCGGCGGGCGTCGGAGCGCGCCCGGCTGAGGCCGTGGAAGGCCCCGACGACCTTCAGCGTGCCCTGCGTGACGGGTTCCTCGAAGTTCCCGCCGGCGGGGCTGACGGTCCCGCCGATCGTCAGCGAACCGATCCGCCCGTCGCGCAGCTCCAGAATGCCCGCGCGCTCGTAGAAGCCAGCGATGCGGCTTTCGAGATAGGCCGGGAAGGCCTCCTCGCCGGGGATCTCCTCCAGCCGCCCGGACAACTCGCGCATCGCCTGCGCCCAGCGGCTGGTCGAGTCGGCCAGCAACAGGACGTTCAGGCCCATCTGGCGGTAATACTCGCCGAGCGTCGCGGCCGTGTAGACCGACGCCTCCCGGGCCGCGACCGGCATGGCGGACGTGTTGCAGATGATGATGGTTCGCTCTATCAGCGGGTTGCCCGTCCGCGGATCGATCAGCTCGGGGAATTCGCGGATGGTCTCGACGACCTCGCCGGCCCGCTCGCCGCAGGCGGCGATGATGACGATGTCCACCATCGCGTAGCGCGAGGTGATCTGCTGGAGGACGGTCTTGCCCGCGCCGAAGGGCCCCGGAATGCAGTACGTCCCGCCGCGGACGATCGGGAACATCGTGTCGATGATCCGCACTTGCGTGACCAGCGGCTCGGTGGGCATCAGGCGGCGGCGCGAGACGTTCAACGGCACCTTGACGGGCCAGTTCTGCTGCATGGTCACCGACAGCTTCTCCCCGGCGGGGCCGGTCAGCGTGGCGATCTCGTCCTCGATCGTGTACTCGCCCGGCTCGACGAGACTCTCCAGTTTCCATTCGCCCTGGAGGTCGAACGGCGCCATCACGTGGTGCGTGAAGATGCCCTCCGGCACCGTGCCCAGCGTGTCGCCCACGTGCACGGTCGAGCCGACCTCCGCCGTGGGCGTCAGGGCCCACCTTGTGTCGGTCGGCAGGCCGTGGATGTACACGCCGGGCGTGAGGTGGAAGCCTTCCTTCTCGGCGACCTGGGGCAGCGGGTTCTGGAGGCCGTCGTAGATCTGCCCCAGCAGGCCCGGCCCGAGGGCGACGGAGAGCATCTCCTTGCGGAACTCGACGGCGTCGCCCACCCGCAGGCCGCGCGTCTCCTCGAACACCTGGAGGTCGGCCAGCCGCCCGCGGATTCGAATGACCTCGCTGAGCAGCCGGGCCCCGTCGGAGCGGCAGCAGTAGCCGACCGAGTTCTTGACCACGGCGCCCCGGGTCTCGGCGATCACCATGTTGCCGTATACGGCGACGATTCTTCCAGTCACGTCGTTATCCTCTCGCGGGGGTCAGGTCCGCTCGCGGCGGCCGGCTCGGCCGCGCCCTGTTCCGCCTGTTCGATTCGCTTCCATCGGCCCAGTAGGATCAGCCGGGCCGCGTATACGTCCAACTCGTCGTCGGCGAACGTGAACCACGCGTCGTGCTCGGCCAGCCACCGCCATCGGGCCGTGTCGAGCGCGCGGAGCCCCGCCAGCGGCGTGGCCGCCGCGGACCACTCGGCGATCGTCGCCGCGAACGCGTCTTCCTCCAGGCCGAGCTGCGGCTCGACGAGATATCGGGCTGCGTCCAGGCCGAGGGCCTTGGCTCGCACGGCAGCCAGCGCGTTGCGCAGGCCCACCTCGTGTCGGACCCAGGCGGCCAGGAACGCGCTGCGGCGGCCGAGGGCGGCCACGTGCCGGAAATACGCCCCCCAGACCGCGTCGACGCCGAGGCCGGCGGGGGCCTCTTCGTCCGTCTCGCCGGCCAGGTACGCCGGCAGGGGGGCTTCGTCCTTCGCCTGGGCGGCCGTCAGGACGGTGAGCTGGACCTCGTCGACCTCGCCGGCCAGCAGCGCCTCGCGCTGACGGAGGTCGTCCCCGAGGAACAGCGCCCGCGCCTCGGCGTAGGGCTTGGGGGCCACGGAGACGCGCTCAAGGAACTCCGCCGGCGTCATGGGCGGATCGGCGCCCAACTCGCCCGGAGAGGGCAGCGCGGTCAGAAGGTAGATGTTCTCGCCCGCCATGGGGCCACCCTATTCCTGCCCCGGGGCGGCCTTCTCGCCGTCGTCGGGCTGGGCCATCGCCTTAGCCAGCACGTCCCGAAGGCCCGGTCCGACGAGGTCCCGGAGCGTCTCGACGACCGAGTCCCGGGTGACCTCCACCGTCGAGCCGTGGTGGGTATACTCGAAGCCCGCGTCGGCCAGCGTGCCCTTCAGGTCGATCGACGGGCGGACCTTCTCCACGGTCTCCTTGCCGATCTCCTGAAGCGCCCAGGAGATGAGCTTCTCCCGCATTTCGGGCCGAACGTGGATCTCCAGCGCCTCCTGGTGCTCGAAGTCGTCCTTGACGTACTCCAGGACGATCCCGTGCAGCAGCTTGCCGAGGAACTCGTGGCTGTCGAGCTGCTCGGAGACCGCCTGCGTCAGCAGGGCCGACAGGCCCCGCCCGAGGGCGGCCTGAAGGCGAAGCGCCGCGTCCCGCGCCGCCAGCTCCAACTCGGTGTTCGCACGGGCGAGGGTCTGTTCGGCGTCGGCCTTGGCGTCGGCTCGCAGCTTCTCAGCTTCCTGTCGGGCCTGTTCGATCACCTGCCGGGCCTGCTCCTCGGCCTCGGCGCGGATGCGGTCGGCTTCCTTCCGCCCGGCCTCGACGCCTTCCTCCTGAAGCTTCGCCACGAACGATTCTATGGTTTCAGCCATGGGGCGCTCCGTATCCTACTCGTGCCTGTATGCTCAGTCGTTTCCCGGCAGGCGATGTGTGCACGCCACCGCCAGGGCAGGGAGAGACATTCATAGGGAATAGTGCGGCGAAAGGCAAGCAAAAGGCCGCGAGGTTCTGCGGGAGTCCGGAGAATTCACGTTTCTGACCGTCGAGACGGGACCGGGCAGACGTGCGAGCGGCGCAGACAAACAACAAGGCGGACACAGGGCGCCTTGCGGGCGTCTTCTCCGTCAGAGGGTCTTGAGCATCCGCATGGCGTAGACGACCTGCTGGGCGATCTGCGCCAACGTGAAGATCGAGCAATCGTAGACGATGTGAAACGCCGGCTTGCGGGGGAAGCGTATGCGGTAGACCTTCTCGAGGTAGGCCCGCTCCCGCTCCTGGGCCCGAACGCGGAGTCGGGCCTCCGTCTCCGTCAGGCCCTCCCGGAAGGCCACCTCCTTGACGCGCCAGTCGAACGGCGCCTCCAGCCGGACCGACAGGCCGTTCGGCAGATCGTACGTCGCGCCCGCGCCGCCCTGGCCGATGATGATGGCGTGGCCCTCGATGGTGAGGTTGCGAATCAGCGTGGTGATCCGGTTGCGGATCTCGTAGCCGCTGGGGACGCGGTCCCGTTTGAAGGAACGGAAGAAGTCCAGGAACAGCCTCGGTTTGGCGGTGCGCTCCCGCTCGAGGACCTCGGCGGCCTGGTTCGTCTCGTTGGCGAGGCGGGCGAGAATCTCCTTGTGATAGATCCGCCAGACGTGCTCGGCGTCCTCGGCCTCGTCGTTGAGGATCTCCATCAGCAGCAGCCCGAGGCTGAACCCGTAGCAGCCGTACTGGCGCGAGATGGTCACGAAGGGCCCGGCCTCCTGGATCTCCCTCTCCTGATCCGTTTCCTTCGGGTGTTCCTGCATGTCGCCACCCAGGGGCACCTTCGCCATCCGTCGCTCCTTCGCGCAGGGGCTGCTCTGGTCAGACCATTCTAAACCCCTTTCGAACCAAAGGACAAGAGCCGCGCCGGACGAATCCTGCCCTCCGCCCCGGGGGTCGTCAGGGCCGGTCGCCGCGAGCCGACGATGCGCCGCCCGCCCCGAGGCGACCGAAGATCATCCGCCCCGCGGAAGTCTGAAGCACGCTGGTGACCGTGATCTCCACCTCCTCGCTGATATGTCCCCTCGCCTGCTCGACGACGACCATCGTGCCGTCCTCCAGGTAGCCCACGCCCTGGCCGGCCTCTTCGCCCGGCCGGATGACCTTCACGCTCATCCGCTCCCCCGGCAGAAAGACCGGCTTGAGGGCGTTGGCCAGGTCGTTGATGTTGATGACACCCACGCCGCGCAGGCGGGCGACCTTGTTCAGGTTGTAGTCGTTCGTGATGATCCGGCCGTTGAGATGCTCGGCCAGCGCGACGAGCTTCTCGTCCACCTCCGCCGCCCGCTCGACCGACGGCACGCGGGCCTCGTGCATCTGCACGTCCATCCGCTCGGACTTCTGGAGCTCGTTGAGGATGTCCATCCCCCGTCGGCCCCGGTTGCGCTTCAGCTTGTCCCCCGAGTCCGCGATGGCGTGCAGCTCGTTCAGGATGAACCGGGGAACCACGACCTGCGAATCGAGAATGCCCGTCTCGGCGATGTCCGCGATGCGGCCGTCGATGATCACCGACGTGTCCAGCAGCATCGGCCGCGCGCCCTTGGTCTCCCGGGCGAACTCCACGTACGGGATGACGAAGCGGAAGTCGTCCTTCGTCTGGAGGACGAACGTCACGCAGAGGAACACGGCGGCGGCGCTGAGCGTGGCCTTGGCCAACTGCACGACGGGGTGGTTGGCCACGTCGTAGATCTCGGCCACGAGATTCACCACGACCGTCAACCCGTAGGCGATCACGAGGCCCGCCAGGGCCCCGAAGAACAGGCCGCTGAGCACGTGGAGCCTCTTGCGCCGCCACATCATGTCGGCCAGCACCAGCGTCAGGGCGGCGACCACCGGCACGATGATGCTCGCCGCGACGAACCCGAAGTCCATCTCGCCTTCTTTGGCCGCCTGGAAGCTCAGGGAGATCGAGACCCCCATGACCACCAGAAGAAACAGGATTCGCACCAGGTGCAGTACCATCGTCCCACCGTCCTGTCGTTGTCCGCAGGTACGCGGTCGTGCTTGCCATTCGCCGCGACTATACCGCGCGGGGCGTTGGGCGGCTAGGCCTTCCGTCGGTGGGCGCAGGCCTTAGGGATGGCCCGCGCCGCGGCACAGCGGGGCATAGGGGCAGGGATCGCAAGTCTCCGAGCCGCGCGGCTGGAATCGGCCGGCTCGCCGGGCGGCGATCAACTCGGCCGCGAGCCCGGCCGTCCGGGATTCGACCGCCTCCAGCGAGGCCTCGGAGACCTCGAACGACCAGGTCTCGCCCGGGCGCAGGAAGTAGAGCGTGGCGTCGCCGGGCCGCTCGCCGACGTGCCTCCTTGCCGCCGCGGCGTAGAGCAGGAGCTGAAGCGCGTACTCCTCCGCCCGGGCCGCCAACTCCGCGCCTTCGACGCGATCGGACTTGTAGTCCACCACGTGCCACCCGCCGGCGTCGTCCTGGAACAGCAGGTCGATCTGGCCCCGCATAACGGCCGGAGGGCACGCCAGGACAAAGTCCAGCTCGCGGAACACCTGTCGGGCGCCCGCCAGGCGCGAGCACAGCTCGTGGTCGCGGAAGCGCCGCAGCGCGTCGTCGAGCGCGGCGGCCAATGCGGGCAGATCGACCTCGTCGGCCAGTTCCATCTCCACCGCCGCCTCCGTCAGCAGGGCGGCCGCCGGCTGGGGGCTGGCAAAGTCCAGGTGCTCCATGCACAGGTGGTAGAGCGTGCCGACGGTCGCCGCGTCCAGGCGGGGGGCGTCCCCGCCCCGGGAGCCCGCCGCCTCGATTGGCTCGCCGGGCACTCGCAGCTCATACCGCCAGCGGTAGAGCATGGGGCACTTGGCGAAGTCGTTCAGGGCCGTGACCGCCAGCTCGACCCGCCCGACCTCCGTCGGGAGCGGCCCGACGAGCGGCAGGTCGCCCGGGCCGGCCACCGCGCGGAGGATCGCGCCGCCGAGCTGCCCCCCGGACCGCGCCGAGCGAAGCAGCTTCTGGCCCCGCGGCACGTCCCGGGGGCGGCTGCCGGGCTTGGCGGGCACGACGCGCCGCACAGTCGCCGCGTACTGCCCGCTTCCGTAGGCGATCTCGCACCCGTCCCCGTCCAGGGCCTCGGAGATGCCCAACGACGCGTCGATCTGCGCGAGGTACCCGTCGCCGTCGCGGTACCGTCCGTCCCTGCCACGCCAGTCCGCCCCAACGAACACGAGGTGGTCCTTATGACGAGTGGCCCCGACGTACAGCTTGCGGATGCTCTCGCGGCGGTCGGCCTCCGCTTCCAGGCGGCGGGCGAGGCGGAGGGACAGCGGTTCGGCCGCCTCTCCGTCCTCGCCCGGGCCGGCGGGACGGAGCACCACGCCCCAGTCGTTGCGGATCAGGCAGCGGCCGGTCGGGCCCCGGCGCCCGGCGTTCAGGTCCGGCAATAACACCACCGGGAACTCCAGCCCCTTGGCCTTGTGAAGGGTCATCAGGCGGACGACGTTCTCGTGCTCGCCGGCGACGGCGGCCTGTTCGTAGCGGCCCTCGTTGATCACCATTTCCCGCATCTGGGAGGCGAACTGGGCGAGGGACAGCCCGTCGGACGCCGCGGCGCGGGCGCGGTGGATCGCGATTCGCACGTTGCCCAGCATTCGCGCACCGCGAGCCTGCGACAGCAGCACCGCCTCGTAGCCCGTCTCGGCGAGCAGGTCCTCGAGCAGGCGGTCGATGCCCACGGCGTCCTTGCGGGCGTGAAGGCGGGCGATCAGCGCCACCGCCCGGACGAGCGCCTCTCGCTGGTCTGCCGCCAGGCCCGCGGGCGGCCCGGCCTTGCGCAAGGCGGGGAAGTAGGGCGGGACGTGCGCCTCGGCGACGTGCATCAGCGCGTTGTCGTTCAGGCCGAACAGGCTGCCGCGAAGTGTGCCGAACAGGGCGACGTCGTCCAGCGGGTTGTCGATCGCCTGGAGGGCGTTGAGGACGTCGAAGACCTCCTGCTGCTGGAAGAAGCCCGTCCCGGCCACCACGTAGTAGGGAACCGCCCGCCGCTGGAGTTCCCGCTCGTAGTCCAGGCTCTTGGTCATACGGGCGAAGAGGACGGCGATGTCCCGGGGCTGGACCGCCCGCCACCGGGCCGCCTCGCTGTCCCACACGAGCCGCTCGCCGTTCGCCAGCATGGCGGCGATGCGTTCCGCCGTCGCGGCCGCCTGGGCTCGTGCGGCCGTCGCGGCGTCCGGGATGGGCTCCCCGTCCTCGCCCCCGGCCAGGAGGATCTCCACCGACGGGTGGGGGGGCACGTCCTGGCGATGGGCCTCGATCGGGTCGTAGTCCGCCCCCATCATCGGACGGAACAGGTGATTGACGAACGCGATCCCCGCGGCGTGCGTGCGGAAGGACGTCGAGAGGTACTCCTGGTTCGCCCTGCCGAGCCGCCCGCAGAGGCGCTCGAAGACGTCCACCTGCGCGCCGCGGAAGCGGTAGATGCTCTGCTTGGCGTCGCCGACGACGAAGAGCTTGCCCGGACCCGGCGCGCCCTCGCCGCCCGGCAGCAGGTCGATCAGCCGGCCCAGCAGGCGGACCTGGAACTCGTTGGTGTCCTGGCACTCGTCGATGAGCAGTTGGTCGATCTGCCCGGCCAACGCCGCCCGCGCCGCCTCGCTGCTGGCGAGAAGGCGCTCCGTGCGGGCCAGCAGGTCGTCGAAGTCCAGCAGGCCGCGGCGGCGCTTCGTCTGGGCGTAGACCCGCTCCGCGTCCAGGGCCAGCCGAGCGAGGGCCGCAAGCTGCCGCGAGGCCAGCTCGTCGGCCTCGTCGAGGTCCTCCGCGAAGACGGCGTATTCCGTGACCTTGCCGATCACGCTCTTCAGCGCGGCGCGGACTTCCCGCACCTCGTCCTTGCCCCACGCCTTGGCCGAGCCGATCCCCCCCGGGCTGGGCTTGAGCCGCGCGAAGACCTCCGCCGTCGCGGCGGCTGGATCCGCGGCGATCTGCTCCACGATGCCCAACTGCTCCGTGCGAAAGGCATGGAGCTTGTCCGACGGGTCCGTGCACGGACAGGCCGCGAGCGCGTCGATCTCCGCCCGCAGGGCGGCGTCCTGGGCGAGGGGGGCGAGCCATTCGGCCCGGCCGGCGTCGAGCAGCGCGCGCCACCGGTCCCGCGTGGCGGACGGATCGAGCAGTCCGGCCAGGTCACAGTCGGTCCGCCGGGAGACCAATTCGCGGACCAGTTCCAGCAAGGCGTCGAAGGACAGGTCGGCGAGCAGGGCGGCCGTGTCGCTCTCCCCGGCCTCGACGGCGGCAAGGACGGCCTGCTCGCAGGCCTCGGCGACCATCTGGGCGGCGAGCAGCTCGTCGGCGCAGACGGTGAAGCTGGGGTCGATGCCCGCCTCGACGGCCCGGCCCCGCAGCAGCGACGCGCAGAAGCCGTGGATCGTGGCGATGCGGGCCTCGGGCAGCTCGTCCAGCCAGGCGCGGATCACGCCCCGCTGCTCCGGCGGCGCTTCGGCGGCGGCGGCCAGCAGCATCTCCCGAACGCGGGAGGACATTTCGAGGGCGGCCTTCTCCGTGAACGTCAGGGCAACCAGCCGGGACAGGGCGTTCGGAGGGTCGGGGTGGCGGCGGAGCAGCTCGACGAACCGCCGGGCCAGCACGAACGTCTTGCCGCAGCCTGCCCCCGAGCGCAATGCGATGCTCTCGCCGATGCGCTCGATCGCCGCGGCCCGCTGGGGGGGCGTCAGTTGCGCGTCGGAGGGCATCAGGCACCCTCCTCGTCGGCCGCGGGGCCGGTCTTGACCTCCGCGCGGGCGGGGGCGTAGTGGCAGATGCGTCGGTATGGACACCAGCCGGGGCAGTCGTGCGTGGGCACCGCGTCGAAACGCCCGGCGCTCATGCCGCGTACGAAGCGCCCCGCGGTCTCCAGCGCCGCGTCGAGCTCGTCGGCGTAGGACTCGTTGGCCTTCAGCCGTCCCCGGGACAGAGAGACGGCCGCGAAATACCGCTCTCGGGCCCCGTGGGTCTGGCCGATGCGGTGGAACGCCCCGCCGATCCCCGCCTCGCCCAGCAGCGCTTCGGCTGCGCGAGCGTAGAGTGGGGCCTGCAGGTTGCGCCCGGCGTGGAAGTCGGCGGGCGTGGGCAGCCGGCCGGTCTTGTAGTCCACGACGAGCAGCCCCTCCGCGCCGGCGGCCGCCACGCGGTCGACGCGGTCGATCCGCCCGCGCAGCCGTATCCCACCCGCCGGTGTGGAGACGGTGACGGGCTCGGACCGGCTGGCCGGGTCGTGGGCCTCGGCGTCGTCCAGCGCCCGGCCGAACGACAGCTCGAAGTGGAGGCTCTCGGCCGGGGGGTGCTCGGTCCGGCTGCGGGCGACGTACTCCCACAGGTCGCGCCGCATCTGCGCGAGTTGGATTTGCCACAGCAGGGGGTAGGGGGGCTGGGTGGCCTCGACCCGCCGGGCCTCGGCGGCCACCGCGTCGTCCAGCAGGTCGGCCAGCTCGCCCTCGTCCGCCTGGTCGAGACGGACCGGCCCGTCGGCTTGCCCGGCGAGCGCCCGCAGGAGGCGGAACAGGACGTTGTGGCAGAAGACGCCGCGGCTTTGCGGTTCGAGGCGGCGCTCGGGCTCGGCCAGTGGGTCCAGGTGCAGCACGTACTGCGCGAAGTGCCGCCACGGACACTGGCCGTACGTGCCGAGTTGCCCCGCCGAGAAGAGCGTTTCCCGCGGATAACGCCGGGCGAGGGCCCCCAGCAGCTTCGCGTCACTGATGCGTCCGTCGAACTCGTTGCATTCGCCCGCCTGCCAACGCCGGTGCCGCGCCCAGATCCCCATCGCCGCGCGACGCACACGCTCGGGGCGGCTTGCCACAGCCCAACGGGCCGCCGCGTCGTAGCCCCCGTCCGCGTCGCGAAACAGCGCCACCATCCCCGCGTTCAACGCATCGCGCGGGGCGGCCAGCTCGCCGACCGGCGGGAGCACGTCCCCCGCCGTGATCCGCCTCACGTGTCCACCCCCGATTCCCTCTCCTCCCAGCACGGCCAGCAGGAAGCCGCTGGGAGAGCCCGCCGTTCCGGACGCGTCGGACTCCAGGTAGCTCAGCGTCAACGTGCGTTCCGCCCGGGAGATCGCCAGGTAGAACAGCAGCATCTCCCGAGCCGTCAGGTCCTGCCGGCGAGCGACGGCAAAGCCGCGGCGCCGGAGGTCTTCCCGGTCGGCCTCGCCCAGCAACGAGCCCTCCGTGTGGCGCGGCGGGAACTGGCGCTCGCTGACGCCCAGCAGCAGCAGGTGGTCGTACCGCAGCGCGCGGGCGTCCAGCACGTCGAGGACGTCCACCAGCGACTCGCCCCGCGCCGCCGGGCACGACACCGCGGCCAGCGCCTCCCGCACGCGGGTTGGCTCGGGCGCCGGGTCCGGCAGGGCAGAAAGGCAACTCCGCAGCACCGCCAACGCCCGCAGGTCCCGTGCGACCAGGGCCGGCAAACCATGCGCCCGTGCCGCGGCGGGGAGGTCCAATGCGTCGATCAACTCGGCCAGGCGGGCCGCGTCGCTCGCACCCTCGGCCAAGTCGAACAACTTTCCGAGCATCTCGCCGGCCTGCCGAATGGCGGCGGCGAGCGGCAGCCGGAACGTCGGTGCTTCGTCCTCGGCCTCCTTCCGGGCCTCCGCCCGCGCGGCGAGGCGGCCGGCGGCGGCTTCGTAGGACTCCCGGCCTGCGAGGACGTTGCCCTCCCGGATGAGGGCCTCCGCGGCCGCGACCGTCGCCTCGTCGTACTCGCCGAGCGCGCCGGGGCGGAAGTAGCTGCTCTTGACGACCCGCAGGCAGTCCTGCCACGCCAGTTCCGGTCCCAGCGACGCGGCGGCGAGGACGTACCGCACGACGGGGACGTCCGTCAGCGGGACGGGCGGATCGGGGACGGGGATGTCGTGCTCCCGGAAGATGCGGCGGATCGCCTCGCCGTAGACCTCCATGCTGCGGGCCAGCACGCCGATGTGCCCGGCGGGCGTGCCGGCGTGCAGCAGGGCCTTCACCCGGCGCGCCGCGGCGGCGACCTCCGCATCGATCCCCGGCGCGGACACGACGGCCACGCCCGGCGGCAGCGCGCCCGGCGCGTCCGGGCGGAACACGCCGTCGATGACCGAGCGCAAGGGGGCGCGTGGCTCGACGCCCCGGTCCAGAACCACCTCCGCCAAGTCCTCGCCGAAGCTCCGCCGGATATCCTGAAGCGTGCGGTCCGTCCAGTGCCACATGCGACCCCGGCCGTCGTCGGCGGCGTACGGCAGCGTAATCACCACGCGCTCGGCCCAGCCGCTCAGCAGGCGGAGGATCTCCAACTGCGTGGGCGTGAAGTCCGTGAAGCCGTCGGCCACAAGGGCCGCGACGCCCGCCAACCCCGGCGGCGGCTCTCCGGCCGCGGCAGCCCGGGCCAGGTGCTCCCGCGCCAGCCACAGGTGGCCCTCGACGTCGAAGGTCCTCGTGCGATGCAGCTCCTCCTGGTAGCGGCGGTAGACGGCCAGGAGGTCGGCCCGTTTGTCCCGGCCCTCACCGATCGCCGCCGCGAGGTGGTCCGGCTCGACGGCCGCACGCTTCAGCTCTGCGATCGCCCGATCCAGCGCGTCGATCAGTCCCGGCGTGTCGGCCACGGACCCCAGCGCCTGGAACTCCCCCGCCGCGTGGAGCTCCGCAACGATCCGCCCCAGCAGGAGCCGCCTCTGGAACGCGGAGGCCGGGCGGGTCTCGTCTGCCGCCGCGGCGAGGATGCTCCCGGCCAACGCCGCAAACGTCCGCACGGCCGGCGCCACGACCACCCCGTTGGGCGATTCGGTCAACAGTCGGCGCTTGAGGCTCTCCACCGTTGGCTGGTTCGGCGCGAGCAGCCGGGCCCGCGGGCGACCGGCCGGATCGACGTACTGCCGGTACACCCCCAGCGCGGCCGCCGTCTTGCCACCTGCCGCCGGCCCGAGCACCACCGTGACACGCGAGCCCGCCGCCAGAATCCGTTCCACCACCTCGATGTCCTTGCCCCTGTGCTCCATCGCCCGCCATTGTGTCAGCCTGGGCCCGGAGCAGCAAGTCGCCGGGCGCGGTCCTGCGCGGTCGGTACGGACGGGTTCCTCGCCCGCAGGCGTCGGGATCACCTCGATTCGGCGATCTCGCGCAGGGCGACGACGGCGCGGCGGGCGGTGTCGATAGCCTTCTCGCCGAGGCCGAACAGGTCGATCGTGTGGATGCCGCGGTAGCCGACGCGGTCGAACGCGGCGAAGACGGCCCGATAGTCGATCTCGCCGGTGCCGGGGACGAGGTGCTTGTGGACCCGGCCGGCGATGTCCTCGATGTGCGTGTGGACGATCAGTGGCCCGAACCGGTCGATCGTGCCGGGCACGTCGCCTTCGGTGACCTCGGCGTGGCCGATGTCGAGGTTGACGGCCAGGGCGGGCGAGCCGACGGCCTCGACCAGCCGGAGCATGTCGTCCGCGGTCGCGACGGCCAGCCGCGGCTCGGGCTCGACGGCGATCCGGACGCCCTTCGGCTCGGCCAGGCCACAGAGACGCTTCATCCGCTCGACGATCTCCGCGAACTGGCGTGCCCTCGCGGCCTCGTCCTCGACGGCCCGCTCGGCGTTGACGACCAGCACGTTCGTTCCGAGCCACGTGGCGACGTTGACGGCCTCGAACGTCTCCCGCATGCGCGATTCCAGTTCGGCGTTGTCCGCGTGGAAGCTGGCGGAGGAGATCTCCAGGCCCAGCTCGTCGCAGGTCGCCCGGACCTTCTCCGCCCCCGCCTGGGTAATTCTCCCCGGCCGCAGGGGGGCGGGCTCGAGGCACACCTCGACGCCGTCGTAGCCGCAATCCCTGATCTGCCGAAGGGCTTCGGCGATCTCGATGTCTCCCATACTGCCGCTGCGGAATCCGATCTTCATGCGGGCGTCCTTTCCGGGTTGCGTTTCCGGGGAGTGTAGCCTCGCGATCGGCCCAGATGCCAGGGGCTGGCCCGCGTATCCGTTGTTGGGGATGATCGCCCAACATGGCTGTTGCTCCTGCCACGTCTGCCGGGCGGATTCGCGCCGCAAGCGCCTCCGGATCGAACGCCGTTTCGGGCCGTGCGTACAGGAAGTCCGTCGGCGTGCCGATAAGGTATGCGGACCCGTTCCCCTGCGCGCGGAGATGTCGATGGCGGCGAAGTATTCCGTGGAGACCTGCGATCGCCTCCGGGAGACGTTCGAGGCTGCGGGCGTGCTCCGGCCGCTGCGCGTCGACCGTTACGACCCCGGCGCGGAGTTGACGTACGACATGACCGGGGTGTTCCCGGCCCATCGGGCCCGGGTGACGGTCCGCGTGGAACGCTTTGTCGGCGGGGGGTTTGCGGGGCAGGTCTACCGCGTCTACGTCATCAACGTAGACGGAGACCCCATCGAGGGCCTCTCGCCGGGCGACCCGTACGCGATGAAGATCCTCGTCCCGCCCTCGGCGTTCAGCCGGATGTTCCGCAACGCCGTCTACTTCCTGGCCTTCCAGTCGCCGTTCCAGCTCCAGGTCAACCCCACCGCCGCGAGGGCCGGGGCGCTGTGGCAGAAGTTCATCCGCCGCGCCGCGGCCGAGCGGTTCGGCACGGACCGGTCGGTGGTGGACATCCTTGCGACGTTCGTGGACGACCGGATCGGCAGTTGCGGCGAGATCAGCGAGTGGCTCGACGGGCGGACGTGGCGGTTCGAGGTGGACGACAACCTCTTCGCCCGGTGGGGCTGGAAGCTCGGGCAGGACGGTACGCACCTCGCCTCGCCGGAGTACCGCGCGAAGAAGCAGTTCATGGCCGATCTCGTCGGCATGCTCCACGAGATGGGCGCGCCCGAGCTGGCCCGGCAATACGAATGGTGGACCTGCAAAAGCCAGCCCAACTGCCTGAAACGCAGCGACTGCGAGGAGGACCCCGCCGCGGGCCTGACGGCCGTGGACTTCCGCGCGGGCCTCGCCCTCCTGCCGTACCTGCCGATGAGCCCGGGCGATTTCGGCCTGATCGGCCGCGGGCTGATCCGCGGGCGGGTCGTGCAGTTCGACCGGGGCAACCTCGGCCGGCTGGAGAGCTTTGTCGACGAGCGCCCCGAGCGGTTCGCCGACATGGCCCCCGCGCTGGATGAGCTGAAGGCCGCGGAGACGCACTACCGGGACTCCCAGGTGGACCTTGTGGGTCACAACGTCCGCCTGGCGTACGACGGTAAGCTCTGGTCCACGCTGCGCGACAGCGCGGTGACCGGCTGGCGGACCCGCGGGCTGGTCGATGACGGCTTCGAGGGCAAGCTCCGCGGCAGCCGATGCCGCAGCGCGCTGTTCTGGCTGCTGGGGTTGATTCCCCTGCTGGGCCGGCCCCTGCGGAAGCTCTGGGGCCGGGCGGACTACCGCGCGCACTACGGCAAGCTGTTCACGAACGCCGACTACTTCGTCCGCGCGTTCCACGCCCACGTCGCCGAGAAGCTCATCGGCTGGGTCCGCAAGGGCCGGGCCAGTGCGGCGACGGCCGAACGAATTCGCCAGCGGCCCGTCCGCATCCTGCTGCACCGCCCGCTGTCGTTTCTCCCGGCCGGGCTGCACCGCATGCTCACCGACCGGGCCTTCGCGCTGGAGAAGCTGGGCAACCTCTTCGTGCGCCCGGTGCGGCTGTACTTCAATGCCGAGGCCAGGGAGCAGTGGCTGCGCGACATGGTGGCCGAGGGCCAACGCCGGCACATGGTGACCGACGACGACGCGGAGCACATCCTCGCGGGCATCAAGGAACCGTTCATCCAGAAGTATCTCAAGAGCCTGGCCGTGCACGTCTGCACGCTGCCGGTCACGCAGGTCGTCTCCGTCGCGGTGGCCACGTGGTACTACTTCGCCCACCCGGACATGCCCGAAGGCCAACGGGCGGCGGCCGTGGCGGCGATCCTCGTGGCCTTCCAACTGACGCCGATCTCCCCCGGGTCGCTCGTGCGCGGGCTGTACGTGCTGTACCTGGTGATCCGCGAACGGGACTTCAAGAACTACAACATCGCCGTCTTCCTGGGCTTCTTCAAGTACATCGGGTACCTGGCGTTTCCCATCCAGATGGCCTACCACTACCCGGCCCTGGCGCGGTTCATGGCGGGGCACTGGGCGACGGGTGCGGTCCATATCGTGCCGGTCTTCGGCGAGCACGGGGCCCTGCTGGAGCACTTCGTCTTCGACCTGTTCTACAACTACCCCCTGACCGTCCGCCGCCGGATGCGACTGCGGGCGGAGCAGCGGGCGGACAAGCCGGCGCGGAGTTGGCACGTGCCCCTGTGCGTGCTGGGCGCCGCGGCGCTGCTGGCGGGCATCGACGCGGGGGTCTGGCGGCTCCACGGGTTCGTGCCCACGCTGCGGAACGTCTGGTACGGCGCGATCTGGGCGCCGATCCTTGCCGGGGGCTGTGCGGCCGCCTTCGCCGGCGGCGCCCAGATGGGCCGACGCATCATTTACGCCCTGATTACCGGCCTGGCGTTGGCGGTGGCCTACGCGGCCGCGAACTTCGGCATCCACCACGCCGCCGCCGCGCCCCCGCCCTGGGAAGACGCCGGCCTGCTGCTGGCCTGGAGCGCGTTTATCTTCGCCATCCTCTCGGCCCTCGGCGCGATCCTCCACGAAACCCACGCCCCCGCACCGAAGGATGCGTAGGCGACGGAAGGTCCCGCCGCGCCGTCCGCCCTAGCCGACTCCAGCCCCCTGGTGTCTTCGCGGATCGTGTTGTCGAGCTCGCCTTGCGGTGAGCTTGCCGAACCATTCTGGATGCAACGTTCTGGGGGACATCATGGCCGAGGACCGGCCCAGCATCCCTGTCGCTGACCGGAACAGCCGCTTGCGGTTGCCGCGAGCACCGCTAGAATCACCAGGAAAGTCGAGGCGGGTCGTCGGCCGGGTCCTATCCAGGAACCCTCGGCTGAGAGTTGGAAAAAGGCGGCAAGGGTGTCCCTGAAAGAGAGCGTCACCCAACTCGCCCCGGTTCCTCTCGGTCAGGATCTCACAGCAACGTCATACGTGCCTGTTTGACTCACAAGCCCGCCTCCGGTTGGCAGACCCCGCAAGGCATGGCCAGTCCTGTCTACGCTGCGCTCGATGCGTGCGCACCTTGGCAGCCAAAGGCATAGCCAGAGGATACGATGAGAAGACTGCTGATTCTGATATTGGCGCTGCTGGCCCCAAGCGCGTGCCGCTCCGCGGTGCCGGCCGCCGATTTCTACCTGTCCGCGAGCGGCTCGGATAGCTGGTCTGGGACCTTGCCCGCTCCGAACGCGAAGGGCACGGACGGTCCGTTCGCGTCGTTGGAGCGTGCGCGGGATGCGGTTCGGGTGTTGAAGAAGAGCAAATCAACGGACATTGTGGTATACGTCCGCGAGGGAACCTACGAACTGGCGAAGACGGTCGTGTTCGGTCTGGAGGATTCCGGCACGGGCGATTCGACCGTCACCTATGCCGCCTACCCCGGTGAGGCGCCCGTGTTCAGTTCGGGACGAGAGGTCAAAGGGTGGAAGAAGCTGACCGCCAAGCTCCCGGGCCTGCCGGGCGAGGCGCAGGACAACGTATGGGTGGCGGATGTCTCCGGACGGTTCTTCACGCTCTATGATGCAGAAGGACTCCTGCCGCGTGCGCGATCGGCGGGCTTCATTCCGCTTCCAGGCGGGAGTCGCAACAGGCTGCGTTTCCCTGAGGGCCGGCTCAAGAACTGGACGAATGTGAAGGACGTGGAGATTGTCGTCCGCCCGCATCACGCCTGGATTGTGAATGTCCTGCCGCTGGCGTCGGTTGACGAGACAGCGCGGATTGCCCACACGGCGATCGATGCAACCTATGCGATGAACAGGCTCCATTTCCTGCGAGAGACCGAATCGTGCTGGGTCGAGAACGTGCTGGAGGAACTCGACAAGCCGGGCGAGTGGGTTCTGAATACGAAGGAGGGAAGGCTCTACCTTTGGCCTCGGGGCAAGTCGCCCGTTCTGGCTCCTCAATTGACGGAGCTCATCCGGGTGGAAGGAAAGATCGACAAGATGGGGCCAAAGGACGTGCCCGTGCGGAACCTCCGCTTCCGAGGCCTCACGTTCATGCACGGCGATCGCTATCTGCTGAGCGAGGACGATGCCGGGCTGCAGCACGATTGGGATATGCTCGACAAGGCCACCGCGCTGGTTCGTCTGCGCGGGGCGGAGAACTGCATCATTGCGCGGTGTCGCTTTGCCCACAGCGGCAGCGGCGCGATCCGAGTGGATCTGCACGGGCAAAGAAACACGATCTCGGGCAACCACATCGAGCACCTGGGCGGCGCCGGCATTCTGCTGTGCGGGTATGGTCCGGGAACGAAGGACGTGAATAGAAACAACCTCGTCTACAACAACCACATCCACCATACGGGACGAGTCTATTCGCATTCGCCGGGCATTATGCTCTGGCAGAGCGGGGCAAACCGCGTGGCGAACAATCTGATTCACCACACGCCCTATACAGGAGTGATCGTTTCGGGGTGCATGAGCAGCTTCTTTCAGAGACGTGGCGGTCGGGAATTGACGCGGACTGTCCGGTGGCATGAAGTAGGTGGCGAGACTGGTAGGAGGACATTGGCGCAGGTGCGGCCCTTCCTGCACACGCGTGACAATCTCATCGAATACAATGAAATCCATCATGTCATGCAGATGCTGGGCGATGGTAACGGAATCTACATTCGCGGCGCAGGTGCAGGTAACGTGATTCGCCGCAACTACATTCATCACCTTGTCGCTGCCATGAAGATGCAGTCCGCGATCCGAACAGATGGTGGGCAAATGGACACGCTCATTGCCGAGAACCTGATCTATAGGTGTGTGTCCCAAGGGATCATCCTGAAGTTGAACAACCGCTGTGAGAACAACATTGTCGCGGATATCATCGCGCCTCCCCGGGGGTACTACCTGGCCGTGCGGGAAGGTCCGCTGGCGGGAGCGACGATCAAGCGGAATATCTTCTATTCCTCCCGCAAGGTAGCGACCTTTATTGATGAGCTGCCGGCAGGAAGAGGAAGAACGTCGGAGGACCGCAGGGGTCGGCGGCTGGCGCGAGCCAAGGACGCGGATGCCGATTACAACATCTACTACTGCTCGGCGGATCGGGAGCTGGGCAAGGCGATGCTGGCAAAGCAACAAGGGGACGGAGTGGACGCACACAGTCTGGCCGTCGATCCGCTGTTCGTCGATCCGGACAAGGGCGATTTCAGGTTCAAACCGGAATCGCCCGCGATCAAACTGGGCATTGTCCCGATTGATATGTCCAGGATTGGGCTGCGACCAGCGAGGCAGTAGGGGAGTGCGGTGTGCGAAGAGAGGCCCGCACGTCGGGAGCAACGGGTGGCGGCCAACCGCTATCGCAAGACCACGGGCCGGCCGAAAGACAAGGCGAGATCGACCGGCGTACCCCCGCGAACCGGTTGCGGATGAATCAGGAGAGGGCCGGCGTAGGCGGCCAGTCGTGCGGATGCAGACGCCAGGCGGTTGCCTTCGCCCCGGGAAGTCGCTAGCTTGATTGCAGACGCGATCTGAGCACGGAAGGAGACGCGGGATGCCCGACAGAGAATCGAGCGCGTATCGGATTTCTCGACGCAGGTTTCTGGCCGGCTCGGCCGGGGCGGTGGCTGCGCCGTTTGTCGTGCCGGCCACTTCGCTGGGCGCCGCCGGCCGGACCGCGCCGAGCGACCGGATCACCGTCGGCTCCATCGGCGTCGGCGGGCGGGGGTCGGGTCATGCCAACGCCATGCTGGGCCGCTCCGACG
>Ga0272441_10005758_pt1 | contig 21264 bp, 20 predicted proteins | sample SSMProp6N_FD_193582 | JGI IMG/M metagenome (GOLD analysis project Ga0272441, IMG submission 193582) | Marine sediment archaeal communities from Little Sippewissett salt marsh, Falmouth, MA, United States - SSM-Prop-6N | ecosystem: Environmental > Aquatic > Marine > Wetlands > Sediment ...
CGCGCCTTTGCGCTAAATCTCACCTGCCCCAGCGCTTGAAGCGCTTCTTGCAGTAAGTCGTAGGGTGGGCCGTGCGCACCGGAAGCGGCCACCAAGCCGAGGATGCGCGGTGCGCACGGCGCACCCTTCTATGAGGACTGCTTTGTCAACCCCCTTAATCGGTTCGCAGTATCCTATCTTCATCGTCGTTTTTTCATGCCGTTGCCTCTGCCTGTTGTGCCGTGCAGTAGTTGGTTGCCCAGGTTTCGTTTGCTCGTCAGACCCCTCGTATGGGCCGTGACCACCTTCTATCCGTACCGGCCTGTTACCGGTTACCTCAAACTGCGTTCGCGTTAACGTCGCCTCTAACCTGGTGAGAAAGTACCCCTTCTACAAAAACGGTATGACCATCGCCAACCAAGGGTGCGCACGAGTACTTTCGACAACGCGGTTGCACGCTTTCAACGGTGCTTTACGCTCGTGTTCTCTGTTGCTTTAATCCGTGCCGCCGGGGGCTTATGCCACTTTGAGCATGGCCCCTTCGGGCAGCACGCCATGTTCCAGGTAACGCCATAATGCGATCAGCAGCTTTCGGGCCAAAGCCACGATGCCGATGCGGCGCATGCGTTTGCCACCACCGCCAAAGCGTTGCTCAAACCATTGACTGAGCGCACTGTGGGGCTGATAGCGCAGCCATAACCAGGCCAGCTCGATCATCAGCCGGCGAATGCGCTTGTTACCCGCTTTGCTGATGCCTTGCTCGCGACTACTGTCGCCACTGTCGAACGGGGTCGGCGTCAGCCCCGCGCAGGCCCCCACTTGCTTGGCATTGCGGAACGCGCGCCAACAGAAAAATTCCATGATCAACACCCAGCTCGATTGCCAACCCACGCCCTTGAGCTGCATCAACCGCCGCACCATCTCCAGCGCGACACCGTCTTCATGCGCGGCCCGCTCACGCTGTAAGCGCTCCAGTTGCTTGACCTGACGATCAACCAGCACATAACGCTCGTATTCTCGCCCCAGTTCCGCCTTCAGATCCGCCGGCAGGGCGTAGCCCGTGACCGCCGCTTTGGCATCCGCTAACAGCCGCGGCAACGCCGACAGCTTGTCCAGGCGGATACCGTGCGCCACCAGCAACGACTGCATCCGCGCACTGTGGCCACCGCGCTCCTTGAGCAGGCGCTCGCGTTCCCGGTTCAGCCGACGCTGGTCCTCTTCCTCCACCGTGGGCACACGCACCGCGTGCAACGCCGCCTTTTCACCATTGCAGTAGCGTATCAATAACCGCAGCAACGCACCGCCATCGACACGGTCGGTCTTGACCTGCTTCTTGCGCCGGCTGACTTCGATACTGGCCGAATCCACCACATGGCTGTCAATCGCCTCAGCCTGCAGCGCCCGGTGGATCCAGAAGCCGTCCCGGCCCGCCTCATAACAGCTCACCACGCGCGCGTCCGTGGCACAGTGGAGCTTCGCTTTCGCCTGGTCGATTTCCTTGCGCAGCGCCGGCCAATCGCCTGCCGCGATCGATTTCGTCCGCGTGCGCTCGCCGTTACCGAAAACCAGCTTCCATTTCTTGTCGCTGAGCTCGAAAGCGATGTACAGAACGGGGTAAATTGCGTTATCTTTGCTTTGAAGGACTGTTTTCATGTTAGTCACCTTTTTGGTTAAAGAGCTTAAAGGTTAACTGATTGCAGTCCTTCATAGTTTCTACGATCTTGGGCAGGCGAAGACTAGGGCATGCCGGAAAAACACACTGAATTTCTGGTCATGCGAGTTTCTCTCCGAAGAGCAAGGCCTCATCGGCACTCTCCGCCGCCCGGGCGGGAATGTGGGCTACTCGCCCTCGATTTTTTCGGGCTCCGCCTCGGTGCCGCTCTCGGTTGAATGGAGCTCGCAAGGTCCAAGATCCGGCAAATTGGAAACATCGATCTCGGTGCCCAGTTGCTTCAGCGCAACGCACATACTCTGCATTTTCTCGTCCATGACGTGGATATGGTCCAGCATGCGGTTGATAGCGGTCGCGACTGGGTCGGGCGCTTCTCTGGTCGCACCGTAGGCATCAAATCCCAGTTTCTCGGCAGTCGCATGGCGTTTCTCAGCAGCTCGCCTTTCATTGCCATCGTGTTTACGTACCAGGCGCCCAGGCACACCGACGACCGTGCCATTCTCGGGCACATCCCGCGTGATCACGGCATTTGAGCCAATGCGTGCACCATTACCCACGACGATCGGGCCAAGCACCTTGGCACCGGCGCCGACCACCACGTTGTTCATCAAGGTTGGGTGGCGTTTGCCTTTCTGCCAACTGGTTCCGCCCAGCGTCACGCCGTGATACAGCGTACAATCGTCACCGATCTCTGCCGTCTCGCCAATTACTACGCCCATGCCGTGATCAATGAAGAAACGGCGGCCGATCCGCGCACCAGGGTGGATCTCAATACCTGTCAGCCAGCGAGCGATGTGCGACAAAAAACGCGCTAACCATTTGAGACCGGAATTCCACAATGCATGATTCAGTCGATGCAACAGCAGAGCATGCACACCGGGATAACTGGTCATTACCTCGAAAATATTTCGAGCTGCCGGATCCCGGTCAAAAACGCAGGCAATGTCCTCTCGAAGGCTGATAGCAATTCTCCTGTCAAAATCTGCGCAAGCTTAATGCTTAATTCAGCTCAACATCAAGCTTGTAGCCGGAATATTTGCGAATATTCAGCACACCCGAATCGAGCATCAAATACTGGCCCTTGATCCCGGTCAAAACCCCCTCGACCAAAGGTGTTTTGTCAAGGTTGTGCGACCTTACTTTCTCGGGATATCGATCGACTGGATATCGAATCTCGACCATCGCTTCGTCAGATAAGTATTGAATATTCTGGTCGCCGAATTGCGCCTGCAATTCGCTAATGCGGTCGCCGATCTGTGCCACCAGCTGATCGCGCAACGAGGCCAGATCACGGGGCTCCGGCTCCGCTTTGAGCATCTTGCGCCAGTCTGTCCTGTCGGTAACATATTCTTTTAGCGCGACCTCGAGCAGTCCGGACTGGTAGCGGCTGCCAACCCTGAAGATCGGCAACGCCTGACTCGCACCCTGATCTATCCATCGGGTCGGTATCTGCGAAGCGCGCGTGATGCCGACCTTGATCCCGGAAGAGTTGGCCAGGTACACAAAGTGGGGCTGCATGCAATGTTGTTGAGCCCATTCAGGATCCCGGCACGTCCCGGCTTCATAGTGGCAAGTCTCCGGCTTGACAATACACATATCGCATTCGGCAAGGCTGATAAAACAGGGGTAACAATAGCCCTGTGCGTAGCTCTTGCTGGTCTTCCTGCCGCAGGCTATGCAATCGATCTCGCCGAAGAATTTGAGCTTGATCGATCTGCCGACCTGAGCATTCATGTCAATCGCAGCCTGATCTAGCGGCAACTGGTACTCGACCGGCCTGGCCAAAGTAACTCTCATTTTCAAGACATTGCCAATCATCTCGGAACCTCGTTACTTGATAAAGCGAGCAATACGGAAACAAGCACGTTCGAGCTGGTCTATCGGACGCGTGTACGCAAAGCGCAGATGCTTGGCGGCTTCGTATTCGCCGAAGTCGATACCGGGCGTGACCGCCACGGCTTCCTGCGCGAGCAGGCTGTGAGTCCAGGCGAATGAATCATCGGTAATCGAACTGCAGTCGGCGTAGATATAAAAAGCGCCCTCGGGCTCGACAGGCACCACGAAACCCATTTCACGCAAGGTTGGGAGCAGATAGTCGCGTCTTTCTCTGAATTCCGTGGCCCGATTATCCATGATACTGAAACACGCTCGATCGAAAGCTGCCAGCGCAGCATGTTGTGCGACGGTCGGGGCCGCCAAGAACAGGTTTTGCGCAATACGGTCGATTGCATCGACGTACGCGTCCGGCACGACCATCCATCCCAGACGCCAGCCGGTCATCCCGAAGTACTTCGAGAAGCTGTTGATAATGAACAGGTCGCTGGATAGTTGCAGGGCGGTGAAATCCTGACCCGTGTAGACCAGGCCCTGATAGATCTCATCGACGATCAGCTGCCCACCGACTGCCGCAACCGCCGCAATAAGTTCCGATAACTGCTGTTGCTGAATGACCGTACCCGTCGGATTCGATGGACTGGCAATCATCGCGGCAACCGACTTTCGGTTCCAATACTGCCCGATGTCTTCAGCGGACATTTGAAAGCGCGCCTCGGGCCCGACCGGTACCACCTGAGCATCAGCACCGAGCAATCGGATCATGTTTCGATTACACGGATATCCGGGATCGGTGAGCAGCACATTATCACCGGTATCAACCAGCGCCGACAACGCCAATTGCAGCGCACCGGAGGCACCCGGTGTCACGATCACGCGATGCGCATCGACTTGAACATTGAATCTCTGCAGATAATAGTCGGCAATCGACTTGCGCAACTCGGGCAACCCGACCGCTGCGGTATAGTGCGTCTTCAGTCTGCGCAATGCCAGAATACCGGCATCGATGATCGGTTGCGGCGTCGGGAAATCCGGCTCGCCAACCTCGAGATGCAACACCGACCTGCCTTCGGATTCCAGTTGTTTGGCGCGTGCGAGCAGGTCCATCACATAAAACGGACGGACAGCAGCCGCCCTGCGGGACAGGGGCGATTTGTTGCTCTGGCTTTTCAACGATGATCTCCTCGGCGCATCCTATCACAGCAGCGATAACCTGATCGGGTCATCTTGGTCGCGCGACGTGCTATGCTAAGCCTACTAGTTGGCTATTCGAAAAGACATGATCTCCGTTCTCAAGCTACCGGCCACAGTCGCCTGCGCTGCGTTACTGATGAACACACCATTGTCCGTGATCGCACTGCCCCAGCAGGCATTGGTGCCTGGCGGGATAGCGATCATGGAACTCGATGACTTCACCGATGGTACCCGAATTACTTTTGATGATCGGAGAACCACGGTCTTCAAGCATCAGCAGTCCTGGTTTGCGCTGGCGGGCATCCCGCTGAGCGCTCAGCCCGGTGAATACAGCTTCAAGATCAGGCAGCAGGATGGAAACACCGCCGTCAACACGGTTACTGTCAACGCGAAAAAATATCAGGAGCAGCGTTTGACAATCAAGAACAAACGCAAGGTCAATCCGAACACGCAAGATTTGGAACGCATCGCCGAAGAGCGCATACGCAAACGCGTTGCCAAGAATCACTGGTCTGCGACGTATCCTGATGTTGATTTTATCTGGCCGGTTACCGGAAGAATCAGCAGTATTTTCGGGCTACGTCGGTTCTTTAACGAGCAAGAGCGCAATCCGCACAGCGGCCTTGATATCGCAGCGCCCGAGGGTACCGACATCAAGGCAACCGCCGATGGCACGGTAATCGAAACTGGCGACTTTTTTTTCAGCGGCAACATGGTCTACATTGATCATGGGCAAGGACTGATCAGCCTGTACGCCCATCTGAGCCGGATCGACGTCAAACCGGGTGATGTGCTGCGCCGTGGTGATATTATCGGCGCTGTTGGCCAGACCGGCCGGGTCACGGGCGCACATTTGCATTTTGCAGTCATCGCGAACGGTGTGCTGGTCGATCCGTTGCCCTTCCTGCCGCAGCAGCAACCCAGTGCACTGTCTGGCCCGTGATCGCGCGCGGACAATCCGAGTCCGTCAGGCTTTGGCGCGACTCAAACGCGGTGACGTCAGCCACCGCCGGAGCATAGCGTTCCAGTTGCGTGGAAGCATTCCATAAATTTCATAAACTTAACAGCGGCAAGGCTGATCCGCAGCTACAGGAACCAGAATCAGTTTTCGGTTCTGCCTAATGCTTCAAGACCAAAAAGCTTGCGCTAGCGACCAAATTAACGATAATGTCCACCGTTTGTTGCAAGCGAGAGGATGAATGGCAAAAGAAGAAGCAATTCAGATGGAGGGCAAGGTTATCGAGACCCTGCCAAACACGATGTTTCGAGTTGAACTCGAGAACGGGCACGTTGTGACTGCCCATATCTCCGGAAAAATGCGAAAGCACTACATTCGCATCATGACCGGCGATACCGTTACTGTTGAACTAACACCCTACGATTTGGAAAAAGGCCGTATCGTCTACCGTGCCAAATAAGCCGCTGAAGATCGAACGATTGATCCGGCCGTAGCAGGTTCTCGCCGACAGTTTAGAATCCAAGGCACAAGCGGCCGAGGAGAGGACAAATTGCTTACCCCCATTACCGGGGACAGAAACGGTACCGGGCGGGGATCGGCATTGCAGCAAACGTCAGATCAAAATCGCCGTCTTTCCCCGAAAAAAGCAGTCTACAGACAAACGCCGATGATCACGGATGTCCGATAATCCTGCACGAGCGCGAACATCATATTCAAACCCTAAAGCTGAGCGTAATTGCCACGCCGCAGAGAGCGTACGAAAGCAAGCGGTTGGCATATTAGCATTCTGTGCGTCTGTGTTCATCAGCGTTCATCTGTGGACTTCACCCTTCGCTGATTGAAATGCTGCTATGCCTTTTCGGTCGCACCTTCGCATTCTATCGATAGCTCACCGTCAACCACGCTAACGCGAACCTTACCACCGCGCGTCAAGTTCCCGAACAACAGCTCATTTGCCAACGGTTTTTTCAAATGCTCCTGAATCACGCGCGCCATCGGACGAGCACCCATCTTGGCATCGTACCCCTTCTCGGCGATCCAGGTTCGAGCATCTTCATCAACGTTGATGCTGACCTTTTTCTCATCGAGCTGCGCTTGAAGCTCAACCAGGAATTTGTCGACGACACTGGCAATCGTTTTCTCATCCAGCGGGCCGAACTGAACAATACCGTCGAGGCGATTTCTGAATTCCGGTGTGAACAGGCGCTTGATCTCTTCCATACCGTCAAGTTCATTTTTCTGCTCGGTGAAGCCCATCGACCGCCGCGACATCAACTGTGCACCAGCATTCGTCGTCATGATCAGTATCACATTACGAAAATCGGTTTTGCGTCCATTGCTATCGGTCAAGGTGCCGTGATCCATGACCTGAAGCAAAATATTGAATACTTCGGGGTGCGCCTTCTCAATTTCGTCCAGCAGCAACACCGAGTGCGGATGTTTGGTGATCGCTTCGGTCAATAGACCACCGTCATCAAAGCCAACGTAGCCCGGCGGCGCCCCGATCAGTCGCGACACGGTGTGACGCTCCATATACTCTGACATGTCGAAACGAACCAGCTCCACCCCCATAACTTCCGCAAGCTGCTTGCAGACCTCGGTCTTACCGACACCGGTTGGGCCGGAGAAAAGGAACGAACCAATCGGTTTTTCGGGTGATCCGAGTCCGGAGCGAGACATCCGTATTGCCGTCGCCAGGGTATTGATGGCTTCATCCTGCCCGAACACGACGAGGTTCAGATCGCGCTCCAAATTCTTCAACACCTCTGTGTCTGACGTTGAAACTGTTTTGGACGGAATGCGCGCGATTTTGGCAACGATGTTCTCGATATCATTGACATTGACTGATTTCTTGCTGCCGCTCTTGCCGAGCAACCTTCGGTTCGCACCGGCTTCATCGATCACATCGATCGCCTTGTCCGGCAAGAATCGATCGGTGATGAAGCGCTCAGCCAATTCGGCCGCAGCACGCAATGCGTTGTTGCTGTACTTCACGTCATGATGTTCTTCAAAACGGGTCTTCAAGCCTTTGAGGATATCGATGGTTTCATCTACGGTTGGCTCTTCTATATCTATCTTCTGGAAGCGCCGTGCCAGCGCATGGTCTTTCTCGAAGATACTCCGAAACTCGGCATAGGTAGTCGAACCGATGCACTTGAGATCGCCGGATGCCAGCATCGGCTTGATCAGGTTGGACGCATCCATGACCCCACCGGAGGCCGAGCCTGCGCCTATGATGGTGTGTATTTCATCAATAAACAGGACAGCGCCATTGGTGTTCTTCAGCTGCCTGAGCACGCCTTTGAGGCGTTTCTCGAAGTCACCTCGGTACTTGGTGCCCGCAACCAGGGCGCCGAGATCCAGAGCGTAGATCGTGCTGTGTTTCAGAACATCCGGAACTTCTTTGTCAACGATTTTTTTCGCCAGCCCCTCCGCTAGAGCGGTTTTTCCGACGCCGGCTTCGCCCACCAACAGCGGATTGTTTTTTCTGCGCCGACACAAAATCTGTATAGTACGCTCGATCTCTTCGCTGCGGCCGATTAGCGGATCGATATGGCCTTGCATTGCACGTTGATTCAGATTGGTCGCGAAGTTTTCGAGTGGCTGGTTGTCAGAATCAGTGGCTGTCTCCTCCCGCGTTTCAGACTCTATCTTCTGCGTTTCGTCGGAAACCTTGGCAATGCCATGCGAAATATAGTTAACAACATCGAGGCGAGAAACGCCCTGTTTATTCAACAGATAAACCGCTTGTGATTCTTGTTCGCCAAACATCGCGACCAGCACATTCGCACCAACCACTTCTTTTTTTCCGGACGATTGCACATGAAACACGGCGCGCTGTAGCACACGCTGAAATCCGAGTGTCGGTTGGACTTCACCACTGACAACATCACTGAAGACGGGCGTATTTTTTTCGAGATACTCATCCAGCTCGCTCCGAATGAGATTCAGATCAGTCCCACAAGCCTGCAAGACAGAATTGGCGCTGCTGTTATCGAGTAGAGCGAGTAATAAATGTTCGACCGTGATATATTCGTGTCGTTTGTCACGCGCATCATTGAAAGCGCGATTCAATGATGCTTCAAGCTCTTTACTTAACATGCCTGACCTGCCTCACATCAGATGTTGAAATCAACTCCTCATCTATGCTTCTTCCATTGTACATAGCAATGGATGTTGATTGATTTTTGAATATTCGTTGACCTGGTCAACCTTTGTTTCCGCTATTTCATGACTGAATACGCCACAAACCCCCTTGCCTTTGGTATGCACAGACATCATAACTCGCGTTGCCTTCGCATGGTCCATGCCGAAAAACGTCATCAAAACCTGAACGACAAATTCCATTGGAGTAAAGTCGTCGTTTATAAGTATGACCTTGTAACGCTTGGGTGGTTTTAAATCCGGACGTTTTTCTTCCAGCGCCAGCCCACTATCGGAGTCATAATCAGTTTTATGATCAGTCATGACTTACCTTCAGTGTAGAACATAGTAACCGATTTTTCTTTATCAAGATTAACATGCCTTCATGAATTTTACACAGTGCGCCTGAAGCCGATCTTTTGGCTACCCTCGCGATCAGACTTTCATGTCACAGCACTTGATGCCGACAATTGAAACGCCTATCGGTTCCACTTCACCAGCGATCGGTGCGCCGGTGTCTAGCCCCCATGTTGCGCCAAAGCCTCGCCATCGCTCAGTTTTCGATTCGCACCCGGCTTGTCAAATGCCACGGCCCACTCAGCTCAACTCGATTCCTACGGTAGCATTCATCGTCTGGCTCAGACTTTCGCTCTGCCCGATGGCGCGAGCCATGGTGCAGCATTCAATGGTAACGGCAAGCCTGGCACAACGCAATTACTGCTCTGCAACCGCAAAATCAAGCACCGTTTGCTTCAGCTCGCTCTTCAGCGTCCTGTCGATCTCCGCAAGCATCCGCTGATTTAGCTGGTCTGGCTGCTGCGCTGACACTTTCAACGCCCAGGACTTGTTACCGAGCGATGTCCCGTCGGGAGAAAGCAGGCCCAGCTCGAGCGTGCCTCGCAGCCAGTACCAGCCTTGCTGCTCGATCATGTCCTGCGTCGCCACCGTCGCAGACAAGACATAACCCGAATAGTCGACAGCCGCGTCGAATCCCGCGTTGGCCATCGCACCCTGAAGCATTTTGGCAAGGTCGCCAACAGCATCCGCGGATACGACGGCTCGCATATTCATTGACCGAATCACCTGCATCTGCTCGGCCTTCAGCTCCGATAGCTTCCAGCTCGTAGGCTTGCCCAGACCTCTAAGGTCCAGAACCTTCAGCGTCTTCTGCAACGCATTTCTTTCAGTCAGCATAACGATGGCTGCCTGCAAGTCAGCAACTTTACGTAGATCGGGCGGGCGAGTTTCGGCAGTAGCCATGATATACGCTATTTCACGATCGAGCCGATCGATTTCGCCGCGAACGTTATTACTGGCCTGGCTGCGGTCGAGCACGGCCAGCGCATGATGAGTCAGATCGGCAGGACTCTGCCATCGCGCAGCGACACGAGCGCCCGCGATCATCTCACTGGTATGGATATTCACTCTGCTGGCGATGCGCGCCGATGCTTCCACCGATTCAACCCCGCCCGCCCTGAAAGACTGCACATCCTGCGTGGTTGTGGACGACTCACGAACTTGCATCTCGAAGATCTTGGCCAGATTGGCCAACGCGCGATCCTGCGCGCGCTCGGCTGTGGATGCTGAACCTGTCGCATGGAGGTAGCGGCTATCCGGATAATCCTGCGGCTGACCGGTGATCCAGCCGGGTGCCTCTTCGGAATTGAGCAGACCGGACGATTGCGTGCATGCTGTCGCGATCAAACCGGCAAGAAGGGGTATCGATGTGAGTAATCTAGGCATATCTGCTTCATTGGTTGGTGTTAATGCGTGTCAAAGAGCCGCGCTCGGTGATTGGCGCCACCCAGTGACGCGTCAAGAACTCCAAACGGCCAGGCTGAACTGTCACCGGCGTATCGATCGAATCGATGACGCCGCCGGCCGCATTGATGATTTCGATACTAACCTGATGGCGTCCTGGAGGTAACCGAACACGCGCCAACTGGATTTCCTGCGGTAGTGTGGTCCAGCTCCGGGTGTCAGCCCGTTCGGTCACCAGATTGGTCAATGTCAGCAAGAGGCCTGCAAGATCATTGTGGTCCTGGGCTGCCTTTTGTGATTGATATTTGACGACGGCCCGCGTCACAGCACGTGCCATGATCCCCGGCATTGCCTCCTCCAGTGCCCGTCGCGCGAGCCTGTCTACATTTTCGACGGCCTCCAGCTGGACGAGTTCGCCACCGATATTGACGCGCGATTTTCTCGCGGGTTTCGCGTCATATCGGTAAACCGGCAATGCAACGCGTACATTCCCCTGAATTTCAGATGAGAATGTCATGATCGCTGACTCGCTTTTTATCGGCGCCAAGCCATTGCTCAAAATCACGATGAGTTCACCGGATGCACTCGCGTCTTGCTCGGGCTCGAAACCGGCCATGCCGAACTCGGATTTCAACCGTTGATACTCGTCGGACAAACCCAGCATGGCCGATAGACGCAACAGATCCATTTTCAGGAAAGAAGGCACGGCAAGCTGGTGCTCGTTGTAAGTCGCCAGATAGATCCCCCTGGCCTTTCGATAGGCGACCAGCGCCTGGTCGTACTCGCCCAGAGCCTCAAAAATAATTCCCGACAGGTAACGCACGAACGGATCTTCATCCGATTGCTGAGCCCATTCCCTCATCTTTACGTCAGCCTGCAATATCTCGACGCGCGCAGCATCGAGCTGACCCAGCTGCAGGTAGTTCATCGCCATGAAGGCGTGCAGCAATATCTGCTCATAGCGGGCGCCTTTGTAGTCGCGCGTGACGTCGCTGATGGTTATTGATGTCGCCGTATCGGTAACGCTGACGCCATAAAGCAAGCCAATCTGCTGTTTCGCCACTTCGAAAACTTGGTTGCTGCCAGCGTAATCCCCGGTCATGCGCCTTAGCATTCCCTTGTTAAGACTGGCCAGCACATCATTCTGGTCCTGGTCCTGCTCTTCAGCGGCCATCCTGGCCAGATCGGATCTGCCGGCCAGTAGACTATCCCGCATCGATGCCGCCTGCTGACTGTAAGTCGCACAGCCACCCAGCGACAGAAGCAGAAAGATCAACCACCATCGTGCACAAAGTCCCGGGCAACTGGGTGTCCTGCGCATTCTCGAAATCAATGAAGGTCAATGACTGTTCAGGCAGCGCCTGTCCACAGCGAAACCAACCGGGACTCGCTCCTTGCATCCACAGAACCTCCTGGTCGGTCTGAGTGTCCGACGCTTATTCCAGCGGTTCGCTAAGTGCTTTGTGAATCCCAATATTCGCGTGATCATGTCGCTCACTTTTCCGGAAGGTGGAGCAAGGCTCGCCGACCACGACTACCAGCGGAGGCCGCTCTTTTCGATCGTCTTCTTGATCTTTTTCTGTCCAAGCCAAACCTTGCGGTTATTCGCGAGATCGATCAGCGTCAGATCAACCTGATAAAAGCGCACCTGCTCACCTGAGATTGCATCGATGATCGTGTTGATCGTGCCTTTGAGCATGAAATCGGCACCGATTTCCTGTCCCATCGCTTTGCGCGTCTGCTCGGCCGCATGCAAGTCCTGATCCTTACGTTCACTGCGAATCTCCTCTCGCTCCTCGCTCGAAGCGACGAAATCAACCTCCCCGGAATTGATCAATGCCCGCTCCATATCCGCAATGAATGTCCGCGTGTTGATGTGCTCATGACTCAAATTGCGAACTTCGCCCACAATCACGGTAGGTGGTTTACCCTGTTCCCGATTGAAACGCGATAGCCATGACTGCGAGAGTGCATCCTGGATCATCTCATCAGCCACTAACCTCGAATCTGTGTCATTCCAGTTTCCGCTGAGATCTACGACTGTGTCGGTCTCTACACGCGTCACCTGCTGGCCACAGGCTGAGATTACGGCCAGGGTAACAGCGGCGACCAGCGCGATCGTATAATTCTTGAAAGTGTTCAGCATCGGTTGCTCCAATCAATCAGTTCATAGCCTTTTTTATATCATGATCATATTAGGATAGCATGCACTGGCTCACAGTTTTGAAATCCCCTTGCGAACTGCGATCACAGCAGGTATCGTCGCCGCATGACCGCTATCGATACACTTTTGCACGGCCGCTGGGTTGTCCCTGTCAGCGCGGGTGATCCCTGCTTGCAGAACCACAGCGTGGTCATTCACGAGGATCGGATCGTCGACGTCCTTCCAACTGAAAGTGCGAAAGCGGCGTATCAGGCGAGCGTAGCCTACGACTTCGGCCGGCATGCGCTGATCCCCGGACTGATCAATGCGCATACGCATGCTGCGATGAGCCTCTTTCGGGGCTTATCTGACGACATCGCATTGATGGATTGGCTACAGAACCATATCTGGCCTGCAGAATCTAGATGGGTCAATGAAGATTTCGTGCAGTGCGGTACAGAGCTGGCAATTGCGGAAATGCTGCGAAGCGGCACAACTTGCTTTAATGACATGTATTTTTTTCCGGACATTACTGCCCGGGTCGCCAAAACTGCTGGTATGCGCGCCTGTGTTGGGCTTATCGTGCTTGATTTTCCGACCGTTTGGGCCAGCGATGGCGACGACTACATTGAGAAAGGTATTGCGGTACACGACACTTTTCGCAATGATGAGCTGGTCACGACAACCTTTGCTCCCCACGCGCCTTACACTGTCTCGGACAAACCCCTGGAAAAACTCCGTAGTTTCGCCCACGAAATGGATCTCACCGTTACAATGCACGTTCACGAGACCGAACACGAGATAAAGCAGGCGGTCGAAAAAACCGGCGTCCGACCGTTGAAGCGCCTGTATGACCTGGGGTTGGTAGGGCCTTCGCTGCTCGCCGTACATATGACCCAAGTCGAACCCGATGAGTTGGACCTGCTGGCCGAAAGCTGCTGCAATGTGGTTCATTGTCCCGAGTCGAATCTCAAACTGGCCAGTGGCTTTTGTCCCGTCTCCCAAATGCAAGGCCGAGGGATCAATATCGCGCTGGGCACTGACGGCGCCGCGAGCAACAATGACCTGGACATGCTTGGCGAGATGCGCAGCGCTGCCCTGCTGGCGAAGGGTGTCGCTGCAGACCCCACTGCCGTGCCAGCAAATGCCGCTCTGAGAATGGCGACGATCAATGGGGCTCGAGCCCTGGGTATCGATGACCGTGTTGGCTCGCTGGAGCCCGGCAAGCACGCCGATATTGTCGCTATCGATCTTGGCTACATCGAAACCACACCTGTTTACGATCCAGTCTCTCATCTCGTCTACAGCTGTGGTCGTGATCAGATATCGGACGTCTGGATCGCCGGTCGGCATGTACTGAAGAACCGGGTGCTGACCGGGCTTGATGAGCAGAGTATCCGCCTTCGGGCACAACAATGGAGCCGTAAAATCGCATCTCAGCAATGACGCTTGAGTCACCGGTCAAACTCGGATGAGAAATGCGCGTTAAAGGCGTACAATGAATAAGATGAGCAATGCGCAAGCGAACATTGATCCGGCCGAAATCAGCAAATTCGAACAGCTGGCATCGCGCTGGTGGGACAGGCATGGTGAATTCAAACCCCTACACGACATCAATCCGCTCCGGCTCAATTTCATCAATACCGGCAGTCCGTTATTCGGGCAGCGGGTACTGGATGTCGGCTGTGGAGGTGGCATCCTCAGCGAGAGCATGGCGGATTGTGGCGCCAGCGTCACCGGCACGGACATGGGCAAAGCGCCATTGTCCGTTGCGAAACTGCACGCGCTCGAATCCGAGCTCGATATCGATTACCTGCAGATAACCGCAGAAGAGCTGGCTGCCAGCGACACTGAGCCATTCGACATCATAACCTGCATGGAACTTCTGGAGCACGTTCCTGACCCCAGATCCGTGATCAATGCCTGCACGGCGTTGCTGAAACCCGGTGGCTCGATCTATTTCTCAACGATCAACCGCAACCCCAAGTCCTACCTGTTCGCTATCGTCGGCGCGGAATATCTGCTGAAAATGCTGCCACCAGGCACGCATGACTACAGCAAGTTTATTCGCCCGTCGGAGCTCGATCGCTGGTGCCGCGAAGCCGCACTCGAAGTCATCAGCATTCAGGGTATCAGCTATAATCCTGTCACCCGCATGTATCGCACCAGCAGCGATGTCAACGTGAACTATATGGTGCACTACATCAAACCCGAATAATGTGAGCAAAATTAAGACGGTATTATTCGATCTCGATGGCACCCTGATCGACACGGCACCGGATATGGCGGCTGCGCTCGATATCTTGTGTGAAGAGGAGGATCGTCCGACGCTGCAGTTCGAGCAAGTGCGGCCGGTCGTTTCCAATGGCAGCAATGCGCTGATCAAACTCGCATTCGGTGATGCCGACAACGACGGCAGGCTCGCACACCTGAAACAGCGCTATCTTGAGATCTATCAGCAGAATATCTGCATTGATTCTACGCCTTTCGCCGGCATCGAGACAGTGCTCGATCATATCGAAGCAAAGGGCTTGAACTGGGGTGTGGTCACGAACAAACCGGGTTGGCTGACGCTGCCGCTAATGGACAAATTGCGGTTGACGCAGCGCGCGGCAACTATCGTCAGTGGTGATACGACCAAAAACAGCAAGCCACATCCTGAGCCGATGCATCACGCCTGCAACGAAGCCAGCTCAGCAGCGCACGAGTGCGTGTATATCGGCGATGCCAGACGAGACATCGACGCTGGCAACAGTGCGGGTATGACAACAATGGTCGCAAATTACGGCTACATTGCGATCGAGGAAGATGTCAGCAGCTGGGGTGCTGACGCGATCATCGACAAACCGGAGGACATCCTTCGGCATCTGTAAATGCGGATTCCAGCCTTCGCTCTTAACGCAAAGGCGCAGAGACGCAAAGATCGCAAAGTATTCTTTTGTTTGCCTTTGATCCCGGTGAGACATGCGGGCGCTGGCCCGGATGGAGTGAAACGGAATCCGGGGGTGTGCGGTATTGCGATAACTGTCCCCGGATTTCAGAAGATTGCCACGCCGCTGTCGCGGCTCGCAATGACGACTAAGCGGGACGTGAGTGGCGCAAGCCACTTGACCATTCGCGTTAGCTTTGCGTCCTTTGCGTCTCTGCGCCTTTGCGTTGAAAAAACTCTGCCTCCTCCGGGTTCATCGCCAGATAGCGTTCGAGATCCTCGGGCCGGTCAACGTCCCAGCATTCCCCGAGCAGACTGTATTTGAGGCCAAGCCGATCGACATTGCGGAGAGTGAGCTCGAGTACTCTTGGTGTGCCCCAGGGCACTTCGCCGAGCAGATCATCGTGGTACCTGGATGCCCCGAGTAAAACGTAGCCACCATCCCGTGCCGGAGCCAGCACGATGTCCACTGAAGCCAGTTGTTCGATCGCGGCATCGAGCAGTCCGCTGTCCAGCTGGGGTGCATCCGTGCCTATAATGATCACCCGCCTGTACTCGCGCAGCATTGCTCTCAAGGCCTCCGACATGCGCTCGCCCAGGTCACGGCCGCTCTGGTTTTTCAACACCATGCGATAGCGTTTTCGGCAATCGTCAAAGAACGGATGCTCCTTGTTCGGACTGCACCATAATTGAACATCGCACAAATGCGCCGTCATACAGGTCCTCAAACAGCGGTGAACAAGGCGTTTGTGGAGGCTGGCCGCTTGCTCCTCAGAGATGTGAGGCGTCAACCGCGTCTTCACTCGACCCGCGATTGGTGCCTTGGTAAAGACCAGAATCACGCTTTCCGTATACTTGATCAAGATCCGCTCAATGGTACTGCTGCGCCAGCTTTTCTGTCGGCACACCAAAGAACAGCAGCAAACGCAAACGCCACATCAGCAACATCGTTCGCAGGATGCCCCGATTTTCCCAGCGTCTGCTCGATGTCACGGCGTTCAGTCTGACACATGCCGGCCAGCCAAGGGTGCGTAACCTTTTGCTGTACAACACATCCTCCATCAAAGGGACCTCAGGATAATGCCCGACGATGTCAGTGCATTCTCTGCTGACAAATATTGCCTGGTCACCGGTTGCAACACCGGTCAGACAAGAGCGCAGGTTCATCATGCGCTCTATGATGCGAAACATGAAATGCTGTCCGGATAAACGCACATTGAACCGCCCCCAGTAGTAGCCATTAATCATCCGATCGATGATGACTTCCAGTGCATCGGGCGGAAGCTGGGTATCAGCATGCAGAAACAACAGGACATCGCCCTGGGCTACCTCGATACCACGATTCATCTGATGCGCCCTGCCGCTGGTAGTTCGCAGCACCTGGTCGGCGTGCGCCCGAGCGATGGATACCGTGTCATCGTTACTGCCACCGTCAACGACGATCAGCTCATGGCCCTGTTTTCGATATACGCGCAAGGGCGCCAGCGTCGCGCCCAAATTCTCCCCCTCGTTCAACGCCGGGATGATTACAGAGACTTTCAGGACAGGGCACCGCCACAGCTGGAGCCCTGCCCGGCGGTGCAGCCATAGCAATGATCCATGACGACAATAGGGGCATCGCGAAGGTCTTTTCCGATCAGCTCCCTGAGGTGCGTGCGTCCCCTGCCGGCTCCCAAGCCCAGCCCCAGCATTTGGTTGAAATCGCAATCGTAAACATAACCCTGCCAGTCGACACTGATCAGATTTTTGCACATGACTGATTCGAGGTTTTCTTGCTGGTAGGACGCCTTCAAGGTATCCATGTACGCGTTGAATACACCTTTGGACAACAGGGTACTGCCAAAGCGCTTGATTGGCATATTTGTCAAGGTGAATAGCTGATCGAATCGGATGCCGTGATCTTCGAGTAAAGTCCTTTTGTAGTCCGCTTCAAGACTCTTCTGCGGTGGTGGCAGGCTCGCTCCCTGCGGGTTGTAGACAAGGTTGAGCTTTAGGCTGCCGCCGGAGCCATAGCCCAGCGAATTGAGCTGCCTCAGTCCGCGCATGCTTTTTTCGAAAACACCTGATCCCCGCTGGGCATCAACATTTTCTTCCAGATAACACGGCAGGGATGCAACAACCTCGACGTCGTGATCTGCCAGAAAAACAGCCAGCGTCTCGTAACCCGGTTCTTCTAAAATCGTCAGGTTACAACGGTCCATCACATGCACGTCAGCGTCACGCGCTGCGGTGACAAGTTCCTTGAAAAAGGGGTTCATTTCTGGGGCGCCACCGGTCAAATCCAGGGTAGAGAGCGCTTGCTTTTTGATAAAAGCAATCACATCATCAACCGTGTCGCGCTGCATGATTTCTATCCGACGCGGGCTGGCATCGACGTGGCAATGCAGGCACTGCTGGTTGCACAGGTAGCCCAGGTTGACTTGCAGAACCTCCAGCCTGTTGCGCCGTATTGCCGGAAAGTCCGTTTCGCTCAAATATTGGATAGTGTCTAACATAGCTTACCTCTGATTCACGTTCCAGCAGACGCCACAACCTCACCGAATCCAGATGATTCGAGCCCGCCTACCTCCGAGGATCGCGGCCGCAGGCGCAAATGTCGTATTATCGCGCGCCGCTCTGGTGCGAAATTCGTGCTGGCACACGCCAATTGCGCGAGCAAGCCGAGCGAGAAGTCCTGTCTTGCGCGGAGACCCGAGTCGACGCCATCAGCCTGCTTTCTGTCTTTGCGCTCAATTTTGATCGTCATGACGGAACGAGGTTCAATTTCATCTGGATAACCGCAGGCCACAACCGAGCTGAAGGCGGCTCGTTCGAGCATCTCGGTCATTCCGGATCCGAGTTCCACGCCTTCGTGCAACATCCGGGCTAACCCGAATGGCACTCACTTAAGCCAATACGGGTTGCTTCTGGAGGAAATGTCGGCGGCAGGGAAGCCGCCGTCGAGCCTACACGGACGTATTCACGGCGTTTTCCGGAAGAAGTAACCCGTATCGGCCGGTCGGTTGCCCGATGATAGCTGTTAAGTAAGTGCCATTCACTTTAACCCGCATTCTGCACCAAGGCGAACGAAGATCCTTGGAAATCATCGATGTATCTATCGCTTATGCCTGATTCAACCGACTCATTGGCGGTTACAGTTTGTCCTGTTTGGTTTTACAAGGTTCGCGTGATCAATCGAATGGATGCTTCACTATAATGGTCTGATCGCGCTCGGGTCCGGTAGAGATGATGTCGATCGGCACACCAACGACTTGTTGAATACGGTCCAGATAGGCGCGAGCGTTCTCCGGCAACGCATCGATGTCAGTAATGCCAACGGTTGGCTCGCTCCAGCCGGGCATGTCCTCGTAGACCGGCTCACACAGCTCGATCGCGTCGGCGCCCAATGGCGGCAAGTCGACGCGCTCACCCTTGTACAGGTAATGGGTTGCCAGCCTGAGCGTCTCGAGGCCATCGAGCACGTCCAGCTTGGTGATACACAGGCCAGTCAGACTGTTGATCTGGGCGGCGCGCTTCAGCGCGACGCCATCAAACCAGCCGCAACGCCGGCTGCGGCCGGTTGTGGCGCCGAATTCGTGGCCTTTGTCACCCAGATGCTGACCGATCTCATCAAACAGCTCGGTCGGGAACGGGCCCGCGCCTACCCGCGTGGTGTAGGCTTTGGTTATACCCAAAATGTGGTCCAGATCAGCCGGACCAACACCGCTTCCGGTACAGGCACCGCCAGCCGTCGTGTTCGAGGATGTCACATAAGGATAGGTACCCTGGTCAATATCGAGCAAGGTGCCCTGGGCGCCCTCGAACATTATGTTTCGCCCTTGTTCACGCAATTCGTTCAACATCGCAGGAATATCCGCGACCAGTGCCGCGAGTCGTTCGCGATAGCCGAGGGTCTGGTCCAGAACCTGCTGATAGTCCACTTCCTCGGCTTTGAAATAATGCTTCAGACTGAAGTTATGGTAATCCATAACAGACTTGAGTTTTTCTGGGAACCCCTGTTCGTCGAGCAAATCAGCGAGACGTATACCTCGACGAGACACCTTGTCTTCGTACGTCGGACCGATGCCACGACCGGTCGTACCGATCGCCGATTTTCCGCGCGCTATTTCTCGCGCCTGATCAAGGGCAATATGGTAAGGCAGAATCAATGGACACGCCTCGGAGATGCGCAGGCGGTCTGTGGCCGGGACTCCACGCTGTTCCAGCATGGCCAGCTCGTCGAACAAAGCTGATGGTGACAAAACCACGCCGTTACCGATCAGACAGCTGACGTTGTCACGCAGAATGCCAGAGGGTATTAGATGCAGAACGGTTTTCTGGTCACCGATGACCAAGGTATGTCCGGCATTATGACCGCCCTGGAACCGCACAACCGCAGCCGCACGCTCTGTTAGCAAATCGACCACTTTTCCTTTGCCCTCATCGCCCCATTGGCTACCGAGCACGACCACATTTTTTGCCATTTCTTAACCCTTGTATGATTCAGTTTCTGTAAGCCCTGACCAATTCCATCCAGGAATTACGAGCGCTCAAAAAATAAAAAAGCGATTTCTATTTTTCTTCATTTCCAATCAAAAATATCTTTGAGAACGGCAGCACACCCACGTACCGCTTGTAACCTCTTAATTTGCAGCCTAAGTCCGACAGGCTGCTAGCCTGAGTTTCCCTGTATTGAAGTCAATTGCCATTGAGAGTCGATCAATTCGAGCCGGAGGTCAGCACCCCTTGCTCCGGCATCGCCCGCTTGACCGGGTAGTAGTCGGGTCACACAGAAACCTTCACTGCGAAGAGATTCGATCTTTTGCGCAAGCGCTTCATCGTCATCGGCTGGCGCCAGGACTCGTTGTGGCAATTGGATATTACAGGTCGAGAGTTGCAGCAGCTGTTTCAAATCAGTGCTAAAACCCGTTGCAGGCCTCGCGCGGCCAAAGATACGGCCAATATCGTCATAGCGCCCGCCGCGCGCGATTTCCTGTCCAAGCTGTGGTACGAAAGCACCAAAAACAACACCAGTATGGTAGTGGTAGCCATGAAGCTCAGCGAAATCGATATTGATACCGATGTTCAGTTTGTGGACATCAACACCTTGTGCGACCTGCTCGAGATAAGCGATCGCAGCCAGTACTTCGTTACCGCCAGCTTTAAGCTGTTCGCGCGCGGCCGTCAACGTCGACAGGTCGCCATTCAGTTCGGCCAGCTCAGCAATCATCGCCGCAATCGATGAATCGATGCTCAAGCTCCGCAGGAGCTGGGCAATTTCGGTCACCGCTTTGTGTTGCAGTAGTTCAAACAGGCGAATTTCGTCTTCCTGATCGAGGCCGGCCTGTCGTGCAAGATTCTTGTAGACGTCGACGTTGCCAATATCGAGAAAGACTTCATTGACCCCAGTCACTTCGAAGGTTTTCAGCATCAGATTCAGAATTTCAACATCTGACTCCACACCCGCATGACCGTACAGTTCCGCGCCAACCTGCAATGGACTGCGACTGCTACCAAAACTGTCGGAACGGGTATGGAGCACTGTGCCAATGTAGCAAAGCCGCGTTGGCCCTTCACGATGCAGCTGATGGGCATCGATGCGCGCTACTTGCGGTGTCATGTCTGCACGTATGCCCAGCGTACGCCCACTGAGCTGGTCGACCAGCTTGAAA